>Ga0180433_10010054_pt1 | contig 11467 bp, 11 predicted proteins | sample SS_ome_8_FD_132980 | JGI IMG/M metagenome (GOLD analysis project Ga0180433, IMG submission 132980) | Hypersaline lake sediment archaeal communities from the Salton Sea, California, USA - SS_1_D_1 metaG | ecosystem: Environmental > Aquatic > Non-marine Saline and Alkaline > Hypersaline >... | reverse complement strand
ATGTGAAACATGTGGCCAATATCTAGCACAAGTTTTATTTGCTAAAATTGGTTTCAGTGCTTCCCACTATAACATATAGGGCTTGTAGATCAGCTCGGAAGATCGCCTCCTTGGCATGGAGGAGGCCTCGGGTTCAAATCCCGACAAGTCCATTTCTCTTCAATGAGTTGATTTAACTCGAAACGAATTTTTTTCTGTTTTCATTTTTGGATTCAGCTAGCTAAAGCATCCAAAAATGTTAATATGATAAAGGGAATATTTGGATTGGCATGGGTAAAATTTATATCGTCGCTTACACGGTTTATTTGGCAGTAATGATTTTATTGATTTATCTGTCATTATCTTATGAGATTGAAGTCTTTTTGGGTCTTATTGGACTTTTAATTGGCACTTCCATGGTGTTATTATTTATGTCATTCTATATGTCTCGAAAGAAAAATTAACTGTTTTATCCTCATAACTTTAAGTTTAAAAATTCTAATCATTGCGTCAGATTATATGTTTGTCTTTGTTCATTTAGTTTGGGTAAAGGATTGGTCTTTTCCCTTTTTTTATTAATATATTTGCAAACACAAGCTTTAAAGCGTAATATATTTTAATTTTATAATTAAAATAAATATATCAGCATTAATTATATACAAAAATCTTATATATTCGAAGTCCTGTTGTATTGTCTAAAAAGGCAGATATTATGATGAGAACCAAAGTGGTAAACGACTCCACTGATTTAGTACCATTAGTAAGGGCGTTTGATAACAAAACAAAAAAGGATGTTTTTAGGGAAGTTATGTCTGAATGGAAACCACAAAGCGAAATAAAGGAGAAATACGGTGAAACCGGGATAAACGCTCTTGAACTTTTTGATAAAATGAAACTCGTGGAAACCAAATGGACTACGCCAGATGAAGGTATTGGTGGCAAACCTCAAAAAAAATACCGATCCTATTATTCTGCATTTAATATCAATATTTCTTGTCCTGTAAGTGAGATAAGCGAGATTTTTACTATAGCGTCTTTAAATCTGGGTGATTTTGAAAAATTAGAAAGCGAAATCTACGATTTTCTAGGCGATGACGGTAAATTTGGTAATATGGTATCAGAAAATTTCGGTCTTACTAATCTCTCTATGAAAGGCATAGTAAAAAGATCAAATAAGTTTTGTTATAAAGGCTTGAAATTGTGTAGAAAAAACTGATTTTTTGTATTGATTTTTACGGAGATTGTTTTAAGGTAAACTTATATTACTGTTTTGGTATGGTGTATGAGATAATTCTTCAAGCTCTTTGGATTATACTTCCTGCGTATGTTGCCAATGCAAGTGCACTTCTTGTTGGGGGAGGAACACCTATTGATTTTGGTAAAACTTGTAAGGACGGAAAAAGAATTCTAGGGAATGGTAAAACTTGGCGAGGTTTGTTGGCTGGTGCTTTCGTCGGTATGACTGCGGGTTTCGGACTATCTGTTGCGGCAAAGTACATTGCGCCAACCGAATATAATTTTTTACAGTTTGAAAATCTCGATTTTGAAGGTTTTCCTTTGATGATTCCGATAGTTTTTTCACTATGCTTTGGGGCGCTGTGCGGCGATATAATTGAAAGCTTCTTTAAGCGGCGGGTTGGAAAAGATCGTGGTGAGAATTGGATTATTTTTGATCAACTTGATTTCATAGCAGGCACCTTGATTTTCAGTTTTTTGATGAGCTGTTTGCTACAAGTTTCCGGTCTCACGACAGATAACTGGTTCATGGAGACTCTTTTCCCATGGCATGTATTAGCCCTAATTATTATAACGCCATTTTTCCATCTTTTTGCAAACTTCGTTCACAAAAAGACAAAAGCTTAGTAACTCTGGGCAAATAAGATATATAAGAAATGCATTTAATTTTTATTTGACGGTAGCAATAACTCTACGGCTATTTGCAGTAGGTGTTCTAGATGAAAAAAGAATCTGATTTCCCTGATGAAAAAAAGCAAAGAAGTAAGGAAGACGATACGTCGATGAATAAAGAATTACAGAAATGGTTAAAAGAAACGAGGGACGAGATTAAGGAGATTACAACTGTGGAGAAAACATCTAAAGAAGATGAAAAGAAACCTACTGGTACATGTCAAATATGTGGCGAAAATAAGGCAAAATCTGTCTGTTTAAAATGTGGCAGGTCCGTTTGTCCTTCATGCTATTTTAATATTCTTGGTATTTGTAAAAAATGTGTACCTGAAGAATATGTGGAAAAATGGGAGAAAAGAAAACCTGATTGGGAGAAGGTTCTCGGTGTTGAATGGGTAGATTAAACCTTTTTTTCTCTTTTTATTCTCTCCCCTTCTAAATACAATGCCCTCATCGATCGTGCCGTTCTCCAAGATGAAGGATATATGGGAACCCCTGCTGATTTAAGATCCATTACTAAATCTTCAAATTCTCTCCCACCAACCCAGGTTGCTAGAATTGGCTTTTTATATTCTTCATGGAGTTTTCTCTCACGTATCATCTTGAGTATTGCTGCTGTGAATTCTCTAGGTCGTGCATATCCACCATGCACCGATGCAACAATTATTCCATCGATGTTCGGATCTTCTAGTAATGCACGAGTCGCTGCTTCATATCTATAGAAACCTGCGTCTGCCACGAGATCAACAGGATTGTTTGGTTTTACAATATCTGGTAATATTTTATCTACTATTATGTAGGTCTTTGGCGAAAGTTTGGGTATGGTAAGGCCATTTTCCTCACAAGCATCTGTAAGAAGAATGCCAAGTCCACCTCCATTTGTTATTATTCCTATACGATTGCCTTGTGCAGGGGGTTGACCTGAAAGCGCTCGAGCCATGTCAAATAGTTCTACTATATCTCGACAGCGAATTCCACCAGCTTGTCTAATTGCAGCACCGTATATTTTATCACTTCCTGCCATGGATCCTGTGTGGGATGCTGTTGCTCTGGCTCCTGCTTTGCTATGTCCTGCTTTTACTACAAGAACTGGTTTATTACAGGCTTTTATACTGTTCATGAAAGCACGCCCGTCTTTAACCCCCTCGATATATAATCCTATGACTGTTGTATCTGGATCTTGGCTGAAATAGTCTATTAAATCATCATCATCAATGTCCAGTTTATTACCAACACCAATTATTTTTGAAATTCCTACAAAATCCTTGTTAGCCAAGTAAATCATGCCTATTCCAAGGGCACCACTTTGGCTGATTAGTGATAGATTTCCTTTTCTAGGATTTCCAAAGACAAAGGATGCGTCTAAACTATCTGATGCATTTTTGTATCCCATGGTATTTGGTCCAAGTACTCGCATTTTTGAGTTCTCTACGATTTGCTTAACTTCATCTTCCAGTTCATTATTTCCCGCTTCGCTAAATCCAGAAGATATGATGATAACATTTTCCACATTTTTCTCTGTACACTCATGCATTATCTGTGGAACTATTTTTGCCGGAACTGAAACAAGCACAAGATCAATTTTAACTTTTACATCTGCAAGTTTTTTGTAGCATTTTATTCCCAGTATTTCTTTTTCTTTTGGGTTAATTGGATATATTTTGCATTCATAATCGGAAATGAGAATATTCTTTAATGCGGCATGTCCAATTTTAGTAGTATTTTTTGAAGCTCCGATTACTGCGATACTTTTTGGTTTGAAAAATTTATCAAGTTTTTGTTTCATGGTTTATCATACTCTTTGGATATTTTACAATTCATAGTCTATTTCCAATCAAGAATTAATTACTTAAAGACTTAGTTTTGGCAGAGATTTTCCTTTTGGATATATTTTTTTAAATTTGCCAATGCAGGGATCCCATTTTTTTAAGAATGCAACGATAGCATTTTAGTAGATAGATCTTAAGTAATTGAATTTTTCTTCGAAGATTTCCGCCTGTTTTTGTATAACAACCTCCGCCTCGTTTATATCCATATTCTCAACCTCGATTGCATAGCTTGCAAATCGCCCTATCCAAAGTGTTTTCAACGAATTAAGAAGATTATATTTATCTTGATCATTTTCAGCTTTTTTATATGCGGCGGCAAAATTGTACACGATTTCGCTCCATATCTCAGAATCAAAGTTATCACCATTTACGACAGCATTTTCTAGGTCAACTATGATATCATCTGGAAGCACGCGCCTCAATTTTTCTTTGGAATGTGTGAACTCATCTATAAAAGATTTCTTTAAGCTATTTATATCTATTTTTACAGGTATTGGCTTCTGGCTGAAGCATTCTCTATAAAACATCTTTTGTTTGTTAAAAGATCTACCTTTCCAATAAGTCTCATAGTGTTTTGCAAGCTCAAACATACTTCCAGTTACTTTTCTAAACATTGGAATTAAAAATTTCTCAGGTTCAAGATATCTTGTTGTAGATTCGTGAATTTTTAAAGAATATAATCCCTCCTTTAATTTCATTCCTTCTGCTGCAGCAACAGTTACAATAAAAATATCAACTCCAAAATCTGGTGGGAACAAAGGATGTTCTCGTAAAATCTCATATAGATTTTTTGATAACGCAAACTCACCTGCGATGGGCTGTCTTATGTCAATGCCATATAATGCTCGGGTAAATGGATAGACTAAATTATTTGTTATAACGCCATCGTTTTTATCCCTTATATAATATGGAACAGTTAAGTCAGATCGTCCATATATTATTGGATTGGAGATTGTTTGTATCCAGCCTGGTTTTATACTAAGTAAATCGCCATCCATCAATACAACACATTTCGCCCCAATGCAATGGGCAACTTCCAAAATTGTCATTACACCAGCACCTTTCCCTCCGCCAGTGATGTCACTTGTGATAATTTTCTCTATGCTATTATATGGCTGAAAGAGGTCTATCACTTCAGAAGTTTTATCTGTGGATCCTCCCTCAGCTATGACTATGGCCTTATTGTAATCTGGGAAGTATCTGTATAACCCTTCATTAATTACATTCAATACATTTAAAACAGTGGTTTCAACGTCTTTACATAGTACACCTACTATTATTTCAACAGGTTTTAGCTCCTTGCATTTTTCAATTATATCTTGCTTTAAACTTAGGTCTCTATTCCATTCTTGATTCACGTTTATCAAACCTCGTTATCTGCAATTACAATATCTAATAGCTGCTCTCTTATTTTTTTACGTGCGGAAATTGTTCGTAGCCAGTCAGGTATCCGCGTGCCAACGGGTTTTCTCATATATTTAACCCCCGCTTCCATAATCTGTTGACTGAATTTTTCTACCATTGTTTCTTCCAAATGCCTATCGTATTTTAAACTATTAAAATGCGCATCGGCGTGATATTTCCTGATGCAATCTTGCGCACTTCTCTGGTATAAAACCCTCAGGGATATAAGAAACTCCTTAGAAATCTGTATGTTATCCTGCTCGATTAAAACCCTTAGCAATGTTTTTAAAATATCACTAGTCATCTTTGTAAGACCTTTCTCTTCGCTACCAATTCTCTGGTGTTTGTGTTCATAGAAACCTAGATCAGTTTGGCAAATTCTCTTGTGTGTTACATTTCTATACATCTCGGCCATTATGCCGATTTCAAGACCCCAGTCACCAGGAAGATCAACATCCAGAGCTAGGTCGCTGGTCAGAGCAAATTCTCCGGAAATCGGATAACGGAAAGAGCGTAAAAATCGAACAAAATCCGGTTCATATCCTAGTTCATAAATAAGCGATCTCAGAATAGGATGAAGAAAAAGCCTGAATACCCTACCATACATGATGTTCTTCTCAAGATTTACCCTAGCGTAGAAACCCTTATTGAATTTAAAATCAAGTTCAGATTCTATGAGCGGATATACCAGTTTTGCAGGTATTACCTCAGAATAACTTCGAATATCTGCATCATGAAGTGCAATTGCATAGGACCTAAGACTTGCTATTCCGATAGCAAGCCAGACGTCTCTACCTTTCCCTCTATACTTTAAAAGATTCAATCCGTCATTTTTCAATTCATTCAATAATTTTTCCATCTTGGGTCCATTGCACCACATAATCAGTTTAGGTATCTTTAAATCTGAGAAAAATCTCTTAACCTGTTTAAACTCCTTTTCATTTTTTGCAGCCAATGGAATGACGATTTCTTTTACGTAATTACATTTATTTAACTGCTTGGTAATGTTACCCAATGCATCGTTTTTAATCTCGCTGTACAGCATTGGCATAATAATAGAAACAGGTCTTTCAACAGCTGCATCACTCACGCTTTTTATTAGTTTTTTTTTGTTTATGCACAACTCATGAAGCGTGGTTATCTCTTCCTGTTTTATATCCATAATATCACATCTAAATATAGTCTAATATTACACTCATATTACTAGTAATAATGTCAGCATGTTTTTGTACTTCTTTCGGTGAATTGAATGCAATTCCTAGTCCCGCTGACTTTATCATGCAGGTGTCAACTGCACTATCTCCAACTGCAATTACTTCACTTTCTGATATGCCAAGATTCTTGCATAGTTGTTTCAACACATGGTCCTTACAAATTGAATGAATCTTACAATCGTTAAAACGTTTTTTAAGATTCTTGTTACTTACTATCAACTCTCCAGTTACAATGCCTTCTTCTATTATAAGATTATTGGCAAAAGCATAATCAATATCTAATCTCTCTCTAAGATCATTGGCTACAAACTGATAACTATCGGTGACAATAGCTGTTTTAATACCTTTATTCTTAATTTCTCTGATAACATTTTCAACATGTTCCTGCAAAGGTATATTTCTAAAAATCTCCAAGAGTTCTCTGGCATTCATGCCTTTTAACAACTTCGCTATTTCGATGCTTTTCTTATGCAGTTCTTTATTGCCTTTGATTATTTGCAGTAATTCATCCTTGAATTCTTTTTTCTCTGCGAAAACGAATACGGTTCGTCCTGCGATGAGCGTCCCATCCATGTCAAATATTACTAGTTTGAACTTGCTCATGTTCTCTCCAACTTTTTATCTGGATTAATAAAGAATTTTAATAACTTTAGTTACTATTTGTGTTACACAACCCATATAGTAACTATTCATCACTAATATAGAGTTTCATAGACTTGATAACATCCTTACTATTCTTTGCCATCCTATAATCCTCTAGAGGATTTTTGTTTAACTTTAAAAAATGCGGACTCCATTTATAAATATTAAGTATTTCTTTGGCATGATCAATATGTCCTAAAATATACAGCGCAGCGGCAAAAGCCTCTAGAGTTGTAAGCTTAAGCGCCTTGCCATAATTGACTGGATTTACGGCAACTACAAAAGGTAGAGCCCGTGAGATGCTGTCTTGTGCTAGTTCGTCAAAACATTTTTCAGCATTTTTCCATGAGCAGTCAATAGCCAATATACCATTCTCTTTAGCAATTTTCTCATCTTCTCTTGAAAGACTTTTTTTGGCAAATGGATTTAATAGAATGGCATGCTTTGGCATTTTTCTAATGTTTTTCTCAAGTTTTGCAAAACCAAATTTATGTAACTTTCGTGCACTACATTTTTTCGGATCATCCTCATTTGCATGGTATACTATAAGCTGGATTTTTCTTTTCATATTTCATCAATTTTTACATCTAGGACAATGTGGCTAATACCCGGGGCATATGATTTTATATTTTTGTATGTCAAAAGTTCGGGCTTTCTACTAAATTTCTTGGCCGCTTTCTGGACAAAGTTCAATGATTTATTTGGAATTGATTCATTGGGACAAATATCGTGGTAGTGAATGATGCCCGTAAGATTTTTTAGACAGTTTAAAGCAGTCGGTAAAAATCTGTAAGTGTTTTCAAGATAACCCATTATTACTCTGTCAGCTACATCTTTTGGAGCTATATTTCTATTATCTCCTTTCAATGGTTCAACGATTGTTGTCACATCATTTAAAACAATATTTTCACATAAAAAGTCATATGACACTGGATTTAGTTCACAAGCAAATATTTTCTTTGGTTTGCTATTTACAGCCATTGGCATTGTAAAATAGCCAATCCCTGCAAAAAGATCAACAACAGTTTCATCCATGTTTGAGACCTTTGCCATACGTAGTCTCTCATGCATGTTCCCGGATGAGAACATTATCTTTGCAGGGTCTAATTTAAATCGTATACCATTTTCTATATGAATTGTCTCAGTGTTTTTTGGGCCATATAGTATCTCAACTTTTGGCTTTCGATATGTTCCTGAAATGCCACCTACATTATTTAGAACTGTTTTGCAATGGAGGATTTCAGCATATTTTTCACATACTTGTTCTTGATATTTTTCAAGATCGCAATCCAATTTAATAATTAGTATGTCCCCTATTTTTTCCCATTTATTTGGTAGATGTTTTATCAATTGTGAAGGAACTTTTTTCGAAAGTGATTCTTTTATTTGATCAAATGGGGCTCTTAGCATAATTTAATAGTTTAACAAGGAAAGACTATAAAATTACATCCCTTTGAAATCCGATCAGAAAAATGATTGAACTTTAGCCAGATATGCTTAATCGATATGTTTATCTTCCAATCTTTCTCTATCCAGATGCCTACCGCTTTAACTCTAAGTTACCATGATAACATAACGTCAACAAATTTTTTCAGTTGATCTAAATGTTCCAATTTAATACTGATTTATTGTACAGTCATGTTGATTAACTACTATAGCATTTTGAGAGCCTAGTTTATTTACTGAGATCATAACTTTACCATAACAGATTCTATGGGTGTATCTGGTTCTTCGGCAAGTATCTTGCTGGATCCCAGGTTCCGTTATAAAGTCTAAATAGTTTACCAAAAGGGTTTTCTCAGTTCAAGATGTAATTTATTCCTGAGTTCTGCCATCATACAGGTTATTGCCTTTGCAAATGCTTCTTTTGTAATTGTTTTACACCTTTAGATCTAATACAATGCAATGGTAATTTAAAAATTAGCGAAATTTATATGTTATTTCCCTCTTTTTTGTTTGATAATAGTTTTAACAGACCTGCAACAACTCTATTTACCAATATCTTTATACGCCCTTCGAATGGATCTATTTCCCTACGAACCACGTAAAAATCAAACGGCAATAATGCAAACTATAAAAAATACACTTAATGCGGGAAAATCTATTGTATTTGAATCAGGAACTGGTTCGGGAAAAACAATATGTGCTTTGACTTCAACCCTGGAATGTGCTCTAGAAAACAATAAAAAAATAGTCTACACAACTCGTACAAATGCCCAGCAGAGACAAGTCATACTAGAATTAAGGGAAATTAGAGATAAAATGAAAGAAGGGAAGGACAAGATTTTTGGTGTTGGTATACAAGGTAGAGCCAATATGTGCATACTTGCTAGAGACGATCCAGATTTTACCAGTGGAACGGCAGAGGAACTATCAAAACTTTGTTCAAATGAAAAAAAGAAGGCAAAATCTGCCAAAAAAGGAAAGGATCGAGGTTGCATATATTATAGAAATTTCTTAGGTAATAAAGAAAAAATTGACAGAATTCTTGGATGGACTAAGGAATATCTTCCAACTGCAGAAGAATTCATAGAGTATTGTGGGAGAAATAAAATATGCCCCTATGAATTAAACAAGCTATTGGTCCGTGAGACGTCGCTTATTATTGTTCCATACATCTATGTTTTTGATATGATGATCCGCAATATGCTTTTTGATTGGCTGTCGGTACCCGAGGAAGATATTATTTTAGTTGTTGATGAGGCACACAATCTTCCTAATTACATTAGAGATTTGTTTTCAGCGCAGCTTAGTATGTGGATGTTGAATAGTTGCGTTTCCGAGTCGGAGAAGTATGGAGATCCCTCTTTGCTTGGCGGTAAAACACATGTCTCGACTTTTTGTAAATTATTGATTGACATTCTAAGAGATTTGAGAGATACTTATGTTTATGGTGTTTTAGAAAGCGGGGTTAGAAGAGGGAATTTTAAGAAAGATGATGCATTTATCCCATCTCATGAGTTTGAGTCGGAAATTTTGTCAAGACTCAAGATTACTAGCAAATCACTTCACGACATCATCGGTGATTTGATGGCTTATGGCGAGAAGATTCAAGAGTATCGCCAAAAGGAGAATAAACTCCCCCGTTCTTATCTGCATAAACTTGGTATTTTTTTAGATTTTTGGATCAGTCTTGAAATGAATCAATATGCAAAGTTGATAGTCGATGCATCTCAGGGTAAAAACCCTCGTATAGAGTCATTTTGTCTGGATCCATCAATCGGAACGGGGATTTTACGGGAATTCCATTCCTCGATTCATATGTCAGGTACATTGGAACCTCTAGAAGAATACCGTGATTCACTGGGACTTTCAAAAAATACGGAGATGGTTTCATATCCTTCTCCATTTCCATCTGATAATAGAAGAATATTTTTCGTTTCCGATGTCACTACAAAATATTCCGAGATTGCCAGAGACAAAAAAATCATTCCAAGAATGGGCCGGCATGTAACTGATATTTGCAACACATTTCCAAGAAATACTATAGTTTTTTTCCCCAGTTTTAACACACTCTCTATGTTTCGAAACAAAGGTGATTTTAATGATATTCGGAGAAGCCTATACATTGAAGAACAAGAGATGTCTCAATCAGCTTTGATGGATTTAGTCTCCGATTTCAAGGAATGTGGATCAAGAGAAGGAGATGGTGCTACTCTCTTTTCAGTTATGGGTGGCAGAATAAGCGAAGGGATGGATTTCCCGGCAGAACAGCTAGAGATAGCAGTAATTGTGGGCATTCCATACCCTAAACCAACGGCAAGACAGCGAGGTTTACAGAAATATTATGATCTTAAATTTAGGAAAGGCTGGGAGTATACCGTAGAGGCACCTACTGCCAGAAAACTTATGCAATCCATAGGACGTCTTATTCGCGATAAAAATGATCGAGGTGTAGCTATTATTCTTGATAGAAGAGCAGCACGTTTCAAAAAGTATATTAAAGATTTGAAAGAATCAAAGGATCTCTTGGAGGATATAGAAAGTTTTATGGATAGTTGATCTTTATTTCGGTAAAAGATTCGGTATTCCATCCTCTATGGTGTATGTGGTTTTGCATTTTTTACAGTTAAATTTTCCTTTAATTATTTCTCCATTTTCTTCCATTTCAATAGTTAGTTCCAGATCTCCTTTGCATGTGGGGCAACAGAGAATATCTAACAAATCTTTTTTCATGGTTTTACATATCTCCTTGATAATATATTCATTTAAATATTTCAGATTTCTCCCAAATACATTATTCTTTTTTTGCCTATGTTAGAATCCCACACAAATGCCCAATTCTCGTCAGTATTTTTCTTAGTTTCTTCTAAATTCTGTATATAGTTTTTAACCTGGGAATCCATCATATCGGCCTGATGAAGTACACATGCTTCGATGGTTTTTGGCATACGTGGAGAACCAAATTCATATTTACCATGGTGACTCAGTATAAGATGACATAGGTTATTTTCCAACTTCTGGTCAAAATCTTTTCCACTCTTTTTCAGT
>Ga0180433_10010053_pt1 | contig 11470 bp, 19 predicted proteins | sample SS_ome_8_FD_132980 | JGI IMG/M metagenome (GOLD analysis project Ga0180433, IMG submission 132980) | Hypersaline lake sediment archaeal communities from the Salton Sea, California, USA - SS_1_D_1 metaG | ecosystem: Environmental > Aquatic > Non-marine Saline and Alkaline > Hypersaline >... | reverse complement strand
CGCAAGCCCTACGCTCGCCACGAGGGCATTGAGGCCCGGTACCCCAACCTTTCCTTCATAGAACTCGCTGCCACCGAGAAACGCCCCGGCTGGACCTGCCTCGGGGACGCTATAGACGGCAGGCGGTTGGAGGAAACCATACCGGAGGTAGTGGGTGACTAGAGGTGCTGACCTCAGAGAAGATATCGAGAATGGAGTGAGGCAAGTGGCTAGAGATGTCTACTTTAGAAGCGATATCGCTTGCGCGATCCGTGGTATCTATCGTGCTATGAGCGGCGCTAACCGCTCAGATGACTACAAAGAGGCCGTCGAAGACTTCGCCGCAGCCCTATCTGACACGTTTGGGATAGGAGATCTTGATGAACACGGCGACCTGCGGAACATTGGTCGGTTTACTCCTGGGGATAATACTGATCCCCGGCATAATTCTGATGTGCAGGTGCTATCTTTGTCTGTTCAAGGTGGCGGCTGAGTCCGGGGATCGGCAAGACTTACTAATTGAATCGCTGCGTGAGCAGCAGGAGACTGAATGCCAAGGAGAAAGCAAGTCACCATCGTAGCTCCCTTTGCGGATGGGCACCAGAATAGCTGTCTGGGCCTGTTCAATCCCAAGGGTGTAACAAACGAGAACGGGAACTTGATTCTACCGAACGATGTGCAGAAATGGCAGTGGGAATGCTGGATAGACTACTGGGGAGAAGTCGCCAGGGAGAAGAAGAAGAGAAACGCGAAGGTGGTCGGGGTGTCTATGGGAGATGGCGCGGACGATAACTTGCATAGTCGCGCAGGTCTAATCTCCGCAGTGGAGGACATCATCGTGAAGGTCAGCGTGGAGAGCCTGGAGCCTGCGAGGAAAGTCTGTGACGAACTCCACTTCATCGCTGGCACACCCGCACACACTGGCTCCTACGCAGCTATCGAGGAGATCATAGCCAAGGAATGCGAAGCCGAGATGGACGGGAGGATCGGTCGGTATACATCCTTCCGGCGCTACATCCGAGCCCGAGGTGTGCTGTTTGACTGCCAACACGTACCTGTCTCTAATAGCACACGGCAGCACACCAGAGGTGGCGGGGCACTCCGTACCACGCACGAATTGATGAGCGAATACCAGCGCAGGGGTGAGGGCGTGCCTCAGTTTGCCCTCCGCGGCCATGTTCATCACTTTGAAGACAGCGGTATGAACTTCCGTCCCAGAACCTTGTTCTGCCCGTGTTGGAAGATCCACGGTGAGTATGAAAACAAGCGCGGGTTCGTGATACAGCCGATAGGTGGCTGGTATATCATCTGTGAGGAAGGGCACGGGACGCCAGTACTCAAGTTGTATGAACCAAGAAGGGATAAGGTGCATGACACCGACTGAGGGCGATCTAATCCAGGCAATCCAAGACGCTATGGCCAAGGCTGAAAAGGCTGCCCTAGAAGGGGCTCCTGGTGCAACCATGCGAGAAATCGCAGAGTCGATGGGGACCAGCCTTTACAAGACTAGGAAGAAGGTCAACCAAGCTGTAGGGGCAGGGGAGCTGGTTGTAGAGCGCGGCGTGAGGTTAAACGTCTTAGGCGAGCCAACTCCGTCGCCGGTATACAGGCCAGCTGGAAGAGTGCCGTGAACAGAGCTCTTTGGTGGTTGACCGTTCCCGTATTCCTGGTCAGCCAATACAGCCCCCAGGTAATGAGCGGCGTGGCTTCGTACCGTGAGTCCAACGGCCTACACCTCCACGATACAGACGGCTACGTAGCGGTTGTAGAGCACGAGTTCCTGGGCGACATCCTCTGGTTGCGACCACTCAGCGGCAACTGCGAGTCCTTCCAGGTCGTAGATTGGAGCAGCCCATATATGAAGCGACCTGACGGGATGACTGGCGGCGAGTGGATGACCAAGCACCAGATCGGCGTGGAGGTAGACGCGGAGACAGCCAAGAGGTGGGGTACAGTGGGGGAGTTGGCTTACGCGACAAGTTGCCAGGAAGCAGGGTTGTCCAAATAGAAAGGCTTGCTGATGGCGAGGCGCAAGAAAATCAGAAAGGTAATCCCTGACCTCATCTCTATCATCACGCCGCCGCCCTATGTCGAAGGTCAGTCTATCAAGATTGGTGTGCGTCGTGGTCGGCTATATCCTGTGCCCATGGCTGCTGTCGTCACCGATGTTGGCGAGTCCTCTATCAGCCTCGCTTTCGGCGGCGGCAAGACTGAGACCTTGCAACTTCGTCCTGATGGGACAGCCCCTGAGTCTGAGCTGTCTAAGCCGGAGAAGAAGAAAAAGGCAGCGGAAAGTCGCTAAGGAGAGTGTGATGGACCACTTGGAGAAAGCTATAAGAGACCTTGCCAGAATACACAATCTTGCCACCCATACCGAGCGACAGGCTTTCTCTACGCAGGCCATTGCCCACGCCCTAATCGCCCTCTGCGAACGGCTTGACAGTATTACCCAGACGATTCGCGGCGAGAATGCAATACGGGTGAAGGATTGGTAGGCTAGTCGCGACCGCTACTTTTGCACAGAAGATATGAAGGTGGTACAATGATATTCTTTACTGCGGACACGCACTTCGGGCACGCTAACATCATCAAGTATTGCGACCGCCCTTTTGCAAATGAGCGGGCAATGGACAGGGAAATCATCCGTAGGTGGAACGATGCGGTCAGGGAGAATGACATCGTATACCACCTGGGCGACTTCACCCTCCGCGACTCAGATGGGTTCCGCTCATACATAAGCCAGTTGAATGGCTCCATCCACATTCTCGGGAACCCATGGCATCATGACCGTAGATGGCTCAAGGATTACAACCTTGGAGACGAAGCTCGATACGGCACATACGCGGGCATATATAGCGCATCTGGAAGGACAGTAACAATAGAGCCCCCGGTGGTAGTACAGGAATTGCGCGAGTACAAAGAAGGCAGTCACCCCAAGGCCCTTGTGCTGTGCCATTATCCATTTGTCGCCTGGGATCGTAGCCACTATGGGTCCTGGCATTTGCACGGACATTGCCACGGGAAGCATTCAAAGAAGGGAAAGATCATGGATGTAGGGGTGGACAGCAACGATTTTCGCCCCGTCAGCCTTGGTGAAGTGGCTGCTCGTATGAAGAAGATTAACGAGAAAGTGGCAGAAGGCACAAGGCGCAAGTGACTAATGGCACGTAACTCAGTGGTATGAGTGCTCGCCTGTTAAGCGAGAAGGCGCTGGTTCAAATCCAGCCGTGCCAGCCTTGTAGGCGTAGCCTAACGGTAGGACTCCTGGTTGTGGCCCAGGAAAGTTTGGGTTCGAATCCCATCGCCTACTCTGGGAAATCTTTGTAGTGACATAAGCGGCGAAGTTACGATCCGACAGAAAGGAGCCCAAAATGGGCACAATACACGTTCTCGACCACACAGGGCACACCGACATAGCCTGGGACACCCAGGTCGAAGAGGAAGTCACGACAGCACGCGAAAAGTTCGCGCAGCTCCTGCTCGAAGGACGACTGGCTTTCAGCAATGAGGGACAGGTGAAAGAGTGGGACTCCAAGATTGAAGAATTGACCATCATCCCGCGTATGGTTGGGGGATAATGGCGCTTCCAGCTAGCGAGATCGAGAGAATTATAATAGCCAGCGGGCACGGCGGAGGTAAGATGGCGACGTTCCAGGCGCACGATGTGATCATTGAGGTAAACGGAGAGAGAATCCCTCTCGGATCTCCGCTGTCGAATGTGGGGATTGACGCCACCAGAAGAGACTCTCACGGAAACCTTGTGGTCACTATGAATTGCACGCCCAATCCGCTATTCTTCGAGAGGCTTGGAAGGATAGTAAACCAAGCATATAGCATACCACCGGAAGACGCTGACCCTTGGGGGAATCTTTTCCAGTCATCTGCAGAAACAGAAGCAAGGCGACAGGCACGCGAGGGGGCAGGTGAGCGGGCCAAAACCCTTCTCTACCAGCACCTCACTGAGAAGCAGCGCACTTGCCTCGACGCCTACGGAGAGTTCTGGGTGGAAGGCCCAGAGAGAAACTTCCGTCTCAGCCCAAGCGACGACGCTATTGAGGAGCGCGATTCTGAGGGCGAGCTGGCAGCTTACTGTCTCACCCCTGAAGAGTGGGGACTGCCAAAGGAAGACAAGTTCCTCGCAGTTCTCTTGATGCTCAGGCACGCACCGGAAGAGTTCTTCGCGAAGGCGAACGTGTTGTGGCGCAGAGGGGAAGATAGGAACGGAACATGGCGGGCGTGGTGGGAAGACAGGCCACAAGACGGCGAAGTGCATGACTTCGCGCTACCCGCAAGCAGCGACAACTTGCACCCCGAATCAACCTACCGAGAGTGGTTTAACAGACACTTTCACCAATAGAAAGGACAGCACAATGGCAGAACCGAGAAAGGTTCCCAAATACCAAGTTCGCTGTATGGAAAGAATCGCAGAAGAGTCCGCCACATCCATCGTCTACATGCAACGCTACCCTTACACCGTCGCTGTTGTCGGGGCAACTGTCAGCCAGGAACACTATGTAGACTTTGGGGCGTGCAGGTGTAGCTGGCGTGACCCGTTTGATGCGGAAAAGGGCCAGCTCATCGCCCTCGGCAGGGCCTTGCGCAGCATTGCGCTGCGGACGCTCGGCATCAGGAAGCGCGGTGGTCACATCAAGTACATGCATGGCATAGGAACGGTCTTGGCGCTAGACACCGAGATCCTAGCCGGGAATATCCCCGTCGCCAACCCCGAGACCTCCGACCTAGAAGACGACCTAAACCCGCTCCTAGTTGGGGCTTGACACCGCCGCAAAACCATTGTATAATCTAGGAACACCCCAAGCAGTACCGGAGAGAGTCAGGCTTTTGGTCTGGCTCTTTTCGCGTCAACTGGACCGGGCAATCTAGTCTGGCCAATCTGGTGGGACAGCACAAAGCCGAACCAAATTTTACTCCGGCTCGGCTCCGTGCCCTTACTTTGGGGGGTACTTAGATTATACCCTAGTTTGCCCGTCCTGTCAAGTAGAACTTTTGTTCTAATCTCCGTTGCGTCTTGCGACTAGGGCGACGTTCAGCCTTTCAAGTCCCTTGACGACCTCGCGTCCCATTCCGTTGCCAGCATATGCCATAGCAATCACGGCAATCGGAAACTCTGCAGACAAGCTGGCATAGAAGTCCAGCTGCGTAGAGAGGGAGATGCCGAAGCCAATAATGGCGAGGGCAAAGGACGACAGGTACTTCCACTCCCATTTTGGCCATTTCTGGCCCTCACCGACAGCGACTAGGCCGTGGATTACATACGGCAATATGTAGCGCAGTGCGCTGCCGACCACTAGCCATAACACCACCATGCCTAATTCTTGCCAAAACATTGTACTCTCCTTCTAGCCTTTATTGGCTACTTGCTTCAATTCGAGCAGGTGTTGCACGGTCACTTGACCAATCCTCTCTGCCTGCTCACAATGTGTTTCTATCGCCCTTCCAATTTCTTTCATTGCTGCTATCCCGGCCTGTTGTGCGGAAATACTTTCCTCGGTCATTCTACGCCACGCCTTTATATGTTCCTCGTCGCGCAGCCTTGCGTCTTCGATCATCTTCTCAAGAAACTCTTGTCTGGCCTCTTCTCTTGCAGCAGCGTCATCTTCCCTGGTGGCGACTCTCTTGAAGTACCAGAATAGGAACCCGCCTACTGCCCCAAGGATCAATACCAGTATTGCAACTGCCGGTCCCCATTGAAACCACTCAGGCTGGATGTTCATTCTGCTAAGTCTCCGTTTCTCCCCCATCTTAGATATATGACGATAGGACAGGCTGCAAGCAGGGCGGCGACTACGGTCAGCGGTATGTCTCTGTTTATCACGAGTTCTGGCTGCGCGGTCGTTCGCACTAGCATAACAAGTAGAGTTGTGCTAATGAATATCCATACGAGCTGTGTCACCCCCCATAGCTTTGCAAGAATGTGGTTGATAGAAAACAGCCTTCCTGCCAGGATGGCCGCTCCAAGTGCCCCCGTCCCATACAGCGCAAACCTTACCATCGTCCAGAACATCCTTTTCTCCTACAAGATAGCTTTCGCCTCCTGCAATTTCACCTCTGCTTCTTCGATGAGCGTCACGGCCTCATTGGTCCCGCCGCCGACTCTCGATGCTATTTCTTTGATCTTCATTGATAGTGCAAGTTGTGCGCCTGCTATCGTGAGAAGTTCTTCCGCGATACCTTCCCCGCCGCCGCCGTTATTGCCCTCTTCCGTGCCATACAGAACAAAGTCGTCAAAGTGTGCGTGGGAGCGTGCTGGGAATCTATTCGCAGAGCGCAAGTACACAGTAATGTAGTTGCCCTGCGCGGTAAACGGCATAGTCTTCAGCAGCAACCATCCCCCATTCACCCAAGCAGGATCGTCCTGGCTCCACCACTCACTCTCTACTTTTGGGTAGTCTCCCCCGTAATTCTCTCCACCAGACAGGTCCACGTCAATTACCATGCCCATCATAGGCTGGTCTGTGGCATCCGTGTCCGTCTTCCCCATGCACAGCGCCTCAGCATAATACTGCTGCCCAGCAATCGTGGGGAACCTTCGTGCAATAGCCCCGTCAATCGTGCAAAACGCACCGTGGATGGCCTGTGCGCCTTCTCCGGTATACACCTCGGCTTCTCCGGCAGGTTTGAACTCTGGCCTATCCAGCACTCCACCCTGTGGATCTTCTAGCCATACAGGCGTCCACCCTTCTGCCGCCTGTAACTCTGAGATCCCGTTATATGCTGGGAAATCTCCCTCGAACCCGTCCGCTGCCACCTCGTACCATTCTGTCTCGCTCATATCTTCCCTTTCGTAGCCTTCGGCTATCGCGTCTTTGAAATCCTCGATTACGCCTTCTTTCCCCTCAATCGCATACTGGTCATAGTCTGGCCATCTGTACAGGCACAGGCACCAGATTTTCCGACCGTCGCCTCTGTTCCACCTATCTACCTCTTTATACGCCTCTTTAACCCACCCGTTGTTTACATTCAGCCACGGCTCGTTCTGGTCAGTTTCCGTTATGTATATAGGCTTCTTGCTGTAGCTGGCGTAAATGGCCTCTATCCAGTCCTGGTACACCTTGAAGTTGAACTGGCATTGTTCAAACGGTGCATCCATATAGGTGTCGGCAGTAATCAGGCTCGGGTCAGGTCCATGGGTGTACGCATGTATAGCAAATGCATCAATCGTACCGCCCCTGCGCCAGATGAAGTCCTGTACAGCGGTAAAGTATTCCAGCCAGCCCATCGTGTCGGCAAACCAGGGCGCTATGGCGGCCAGCACAACCTCATCATAGCCCTTCTCCCACTGCTTGTGAATTTCCTCTTGGCAGAGCATATAGCACAGTGCGTATTCTTCAGGACTAATTGGGTGCCTATCGGGCCACTCCACGCTGTGGTTGGGCTCGTTGCCAATGATCCATCGGCTGCACCCCACGGACAGGTTCACCCATCTACCCACCCTCGTCGCAAAGTCCTGATAGAATTCTGGCTTTGGGATCGTTCCATTTGGCTCGTACCCGTTGTTCAATCGGGCAATCGGGGTGCAATCATATAGCCTATAATCCGCCCCGCCGCTGTGAGTTGGATCATGCCCCAACTCGTGCGTGAACACTACCCACCCAGAAACCCTGCCCTCTCCGAATAGGTGCTCCCCTCCGAGTTCGTGCAGACCGTAGATATACTTACTCAAGGTTAATCCTTGTCCGTGTGTTCGTACCAGTCCAGAGAGATATTGTGTGTTGCGTCATCATCTGTCAAGCTATACATAAGCACTACGTACTGGTTATTTTGGTCCAGCACCCATTCCTGCGAACCTCGTGTGCCACCCCCGATTGTTTTCTTTTCGCCTGCTCCCAGATAATTCCGTGCTAACTCTGTCGTTGTGGTAATATTGGCACCCGCGGCCTGGACTTCATTGTATGATGTAGCTTTGTCCGCCACCGGAACTGTCTCTATACTCGTCATAGTAGACGCCGTGCCGCTATTTCTATTACGGTTATAGATAGTGAGCTGCGTGCCCTCATCGTCATCAATAGAGGGGTTCTCGCATAGGATTACGTAGCATGCTCCTGTGGACTCGGCTTCTATAATCAGATGCCCCCACTTGGTTGTATTGGGGGTGTTGAATGCAATAGCGGTCATCTCTCCGATGTTGGTAACGTCATTCTCATAGTGGCAAGTAAAAGAGCTTCCTCCGTGAATCTCATGGTGCTCGTATTCGATTACCTCGATTGCGTGCGTAGACGAATCAAGTCTAGCAATCTCGGCAACCGTATCGCTTATCAGCCCTTTTAGTGTCCCGAAGTAGCTCATATGATATATTCACCTCTTGACTTTCTTCCAACTTTATGATATAATAATCACATGCTAGAGCAAAGAGTAATTGAGCATTTTTGGTCCAAAGTAGAAAAGACCCCCTCTTGTTGGGTGTGGACGGGGAGTAGGGATGTATATGGATATGGACGCCTTCATGTAAACTATAAATACCAGAAGGCCCATAGAGTATCGTATGAAATAGCGCATGGCCTTATACCATGCGGGCTTTTTGTTTGCCATACTTGCGATAATAGATGGTGTGTGAATCCAGAGCATCTTTTTGCGGGAACTCCGAGAGACAATACTAGGGATGCCGTGTGCAAAGGCCGACATGTTGGTATGAATAAGACGCATTGTCCGCATGGCCATGAGTACACTCCTGAAAATACTTATTTGCAGCCTGGAAGAAGCGGCTTTGGTACAACGAAAAGATATTGTCGTACATGTAAACTGGCAAGGCAAAAAGCTCGATATCATCGGCTAAAGAATAAACCACTGTGATCCATCGCACTGAATCTGGAGCGAGTCGTATTGGACTACAATCGTCTGTGTAGTAGCCCCGTCGATTTCCTCAGCTCCATTCCCATCTACTATGACCGTATATGCCGTTGCATCCACCTTCTTGATGTTATATATGCGTCCTGTGTTGTCCACGGCAGCGGGGAGCGTAATGGTTATGTTTGCTATAGAGCAAGTTACCACGATAGTGTAGTCACTTACAGTCGCCGTGTAGTCACCTGCCTTGGCAACTATTCCTAAAACTGATGACCCACCACCTGCCCCTACCCATATGGACCCATTCCATACATACACGGCATTGGTATCGCTCTCTACCCATTGTACACCTTCTCGCAATCCTGTGGTAGTATAGGCAATACGCTCTGCATTGGTGCCGAGGAGCATAAACCCAGAGTGGTGCTTGGTTTCAGCCATTAGGAGATCTCTCTAACTCGCGTCAGGATCTGCAGAATCATGTCATCTGCGGCAGCGTCTACGGCGTTATTGTCCAGTACTTGTATGGCATACCCGGCAGGAAGTTCCCATTCCGGCATGATCGTTGTCAGCTTGTCAGTGTCTCTCAGCGCGGCAAGCTCTGTGACGTTTGGGGCAAACAGGTAGTAGTAGGTATTGCTGGCCGCCTGCACGATACTGGCAGTGACGCTGGCTATGGTATCTGCCGCGTCATCGAGCACGCGCACCTCGATCTGCCTGTCACCGGCATTCGCAGTAGTAGTGAATTCTATCCATACTGACCTAACAATCCACTCTTCCCCAGCAGGTACAGTGACTGTTTTGTCCGAATCGTTTAGGGTCTCTTCTGCCTGTACTTCCGGGTATCCAATCTGTCTAGCATACAATACCCCATTCGCATCTTGTAGGGCGTGCCAGAAATCTCCCGTCCCATCCTTTGCTGTGTTCCCGTACATAGTCCCTCCTACCCTTCCACCACATGCCTGCTTATCAGCATGTCCATATCAGCTGCCAAGTGTGCCGAATGTCTGAGTGATTCTAGCAGGCTATTCCCTGCGTCCTGAAACAACACCCTATAGTCATATATGTTCTTGTTCTCTATGTTCTCTCCGTCTATTATGTCCACCACGGCTAGGGGAATATCCCCCGGCGTAACAGTTGGGACTGTCGGTACCGCTGGCAGGGGATACTCTCCGCTCTGAGTGGTCCTCAGCGCCCCTGTAGATGGAATTAGGGAGATAAGTACATACTGATGCCTATCGGTCGAGGGGGTAACTGCTGATAAATCAACGTCCTCGCCCCCGAATTCTGCCAAGGCAGTCTTGTACATATATCTGAATGCCTCGACTCTAACTTCCGATCCTGCCGTCTCTGGTTGGTGTGTTAATCCAGGGACGATATTCCCCATATCTATCAGCGCGGGGTCTCTACCAGATGCGTTGTGCGTGTGCCCGTGCAGCGGCACTAAGTATCCTTGCACGGTCTCACTGTCAAAGTCCGACCCATATAGCGGCTCGTTTATCCCCAAGATTTGTGCGTGCCTGTCTGTTGGGAACTTCCGCCCGATGATAACAGGCACCTCTTCCGGTAGCCCCGGTAGCCTCGGGTTATATACCTGAGAAACCTTGCTCTGCTCCTCGTCGTACCTAACCCACGTCCAGTTCGTTCGTCCTTCTACATCCGCGGTGCTTGCCCCTGTCCCGTCCCCGGTCAAGGCAAAGTAAATCTCCTGCCTCTCTTGAAATTTGCCAAGCAGTTTTTTTAGCGCCCTCATGGCTTGCTCTTTTGCGTCCACTAGACACCCCCTATGCTGTCGCGGTCAAATATGTAAGCCTTGTTTCCCAAAGAGGCCGAGAGGAAGTTCCCTGTCTTCCCAGTAACAGTAGTTGAAGTGATGATCACAACTCTCTCGTTGTCTTCATCATACGATAGCATATGGTCTAGCGTATCTCCGTTCCATACAAATAGACTGCCGGTATCTATCTCAAAGGTGGTTGTCGCCCATTCCGTCCAAGTTGCTCCGCCGTCGCTGCTCCTGTATATCTCTGATGCACCGCCGCCCCCAGGCGCACATACTGCTGCGTACTCGTTTCTAGATCCAGGTGCGACAGAAAAGTCATATAGGTCGTTCCAGGCAACATCTGCTATGCTTGTCCAAGTCGTTCCGCCATTGGCAGTCTTCCTTATGCACTTCGCGTCCCCACCAGAGGCTGCTATATAGGCGATTGCGTCTCTATCGTTCCACCCCGCACTTACATATGGGCAAGCAGCCCCCAGCATGACTTCGAATCCAGGCGCGTTGACTGTCACGAACCCGCCATAGTCGGCCCATGTAGTTCCACCATCTGTTGTTTTCCGCACTACTAGATCATCAGATGCTCCAGCTCCCTTTATCTGCAGGGCAGCAAACGCAATCTGCTCACCAGAATGTCCAGCGAGGGCTATTTTCCCCCTTTGTAGCGGGATGCTGTAACCCCCATTAAACACCCGAGCATTGACCTGTCCGCCAACGGACCAAGAGGTTCCCCCATCCGTCGAGGTGACCCACCACACGTCCTGGTTATTGGCCACTCCAGTCCACTCAGAGACCAATGCATACAGCGTATCCTCTGTTTCTGGGCTGGCAGCTATGTCGAGGATCTGGTTTGTTGCGCCACCTATCCCCGCCAGAGCGTTCGCGTCCAGGGATACAGCCCAGGTTCCTCTTGGG
>Ga0180433_10010052_pt1 | contig 11471 bp, 10 predicted proteins | sample SS_ome_8_FD_132980 | JGI IMG/M metagenome (GOLD analysis project Ga0180433, IMG submission 132980) | Hypersaline lake sediment archaeal communities from the Salton Sea, California, USA - SS_1_D_1 metaG | ecosystem: Environmental > Aquatic > Non-marine Saline and Alkaline > Hypersaline >... | reverse complement strand
TCTGATGAATTAGAGGATGATTTAAAAGTTATCATTAAACCATCATTTGTAACATTATTACTTGTTTGTAATGATGCTAATGGTCATCAATAATTGAAAGATTATTTCTTTTTCCTTCATTAAATCTTAACATTCCAAGGTATGTAATCTGCAGGAAAAACTTTCACCATTATATTCTATACAATACATTTTTACCATAAACTTTTTACAACAAACTCTTTATATTACAATTTATATTATAATATTAGGAGGCAATAAATTGAAGAAAATATTATCAATAATAATAGTAGTTATTTTAACCCTTGGAGGACTTGGAGCAATTGCTGTAAGTGAAGAAAAAACTGAGACGGACATAATGACCTTCTCATCACTTACCATAATGGATACAAACAGCGGCTATGTTGAATTACATCTCAAGGAGACATCATCATATTTGATGCAATCTGGTAAACCTATGGTACCAAAAGTTGTGAAAACTGTCGAACTCCCATTTGGTGTGCGTAATGTTGAGGTTGAAGTACTGCCAATGGGTGTTCATGAGGTTGAAATTGAGAATAAGATCTGCCCCGCTCCTGCAATGATCCCTCTAACATATTCAAATAATATAAATGTGAAAAAAGAGAAGAATGAGAAAACATATGAAAGCACAAATCTCTTTCCAAATAGTTGGTTTAGCTATAGTGTTGGCTGTGGACTAAACAGAGATAATGAGCGTGTAACACACGTGGCAATACATATCTTTCCAGCTAGATATGCTCCTGCATTAGATAAGTTGTGTGTTGCAGAGAGTGTCAAAGTTTCGATAACCTATGAGAAACCCTCAACAAACCCATTTCCCTTGAATAGCGAATATGATATGGTGGTTATAGCTCCATCAAAATTTTCCGATGATTTGCAGAGATTAATTGATCATAAAAACAGCCATGATGTAAACACTATATTAAAAACGACCGAGGATATATATGATGAATACACTGGCGTGGATAAACCAGAACAAATAAAGTATTTTATTAAAGATGCAATCGAAACTTGGGATATTACATATGTCTTACTTGTTGGGGGATTGAATTCAGTTGTTTATGCAAAACCTCGCGATGACGCCAACCAAGGATCAAAGGATTGGTATGTACCTGCAAGATATTCCAACCTGTACGATGATCCGGCTTTTCCTCTAGCGGGTACTATTCATGACCCTGGAGTACTAAGCGATCTATACTATGCCGATATTTATAGAGGGGAAGGTGAATTTGCCGATTGGGATCCAAATAATGATGGCATTTTTGCTGCTTGGGGAAAACCAGGTTATGAAAATGATACAGATCTTGATTATTATCCTGATGTATGCCTAGGTAGACTTGCCTGCAGAAGCGTAACTGAAGTTAAAACTGTAGTTGATAAAATAATCAACTATGAAAGTAATCCTATTGACCCATCTTGGTTCAAAAAAATGATTGTAGTATCTGGTGATGGTTTCCTTGATCAAATAGATTGGGATATCAAATGGGATACTAATGGTCTTGATAGTGGCGAATATACAATACATGCTCAAAGTAAAAACCCTGAAAATGTTGTTGGACCTGAAGATACAATAACAATAACAATTGATCGTGGAGGTGAATGCACTCAGTCATCTGTTAATTTCAATCATGATGATCATTTGAACCCTGTACTTGAAAATGGATATCCTGCAGATCCAATTGCAGAAATAGTTTCGGTATCTAATGGAGATATTCTTAGTAATACTGATGTTTCTTATACACCTAGTGATGGAGAAGCTTATTTAAATTGGTTTTTCTGGTGGGCAAACGTAAGCTATGTGGATGGCGTTCTAACTATTCGCGGTAAATCTTATGATCCAAAACCGTATGGTTATTTGACAGATTTACATGTTTGGATTACAAATAGTAATTCTGAGATTGTTTTTTGCGATTGGAGAAATAATTCTGAAATGTATTACGAAGGTGAGTGGGTTACTGGTGAGCAACTATTAAATGGCAGAGGAGGAGCTTTATACTATATGCCAGATGATTTCGAAAAAGATATTCTTTGGGCTTCAAACGGCCGATTAACCGGACAGACTTCTGTTATAGATGCTATCGATAAGGGAAGTGGTTTTCTATTTTTCTCAGGACATGGCAGTCCAAATGTATGGGCTGATCAATACCCTGGAATTCCTGGAAATAGAGCGGGTGGAAGCGTAACAGGTTTACAGGTAACAACATTACGACCATGGTCCCCGTTTGTCAATCCTCCAGCTTTTCCAATGGATACCATATCTAATGGGGAAAAACTACCAATTGCTGTAGTAGGTGGTTGCCATAACAGTCAGTTCAATGTTTCTATGGTGCTTGGTCTTATGGATATCCTGCATTATAGCTTCCCAGCATTTCCTAAACTTACGATGTGGTGCCATGGATTCCCTGTTCCAGAAACATTCAGCTGGCGACTTGTTAGAAATCCAAATGGTGGTGCCATTGCTAGTATTGGTAACACAGGCTTAGGATATGGAGTGCCCCATAAAGAAGCAACCACTGGTGGAGGTGATGGGTGGATTACTATCGAGTTTTTCAATCAATATGGTGCAGAAGGGCACGATATTCTTGGAGAAGCTTATTCGCAAACACTTAAGAGTTATATCGATACATTTGACATGGGTGATCTTAAATCAGGTCATCCAAAAACCGTAGGTCAATGGGTACTTCTCGGTGATCCCAGTCTAAAAATAGGCGGTTACTCCTAACTTACCTAGTTAATCTTTAAAGATTTATTGAAATTCAAAAACACGATCGTTATCATTTGTAATAAACGAAAAAAGATTTTTAGGTATAGGATGTACCTTCGGTTCTGGTGTTATCCTAGTTTTACCGACATCGAAAGGGTTGGATTTTGTCCTTCAGAAGTAAAGGTTAATCTCTGATTATATTAGTAAATTCCATTCTAAAGTAATGCATAGGAGTGGATTATTACATAATAGAATTGAAACTATGGCATTTTGCTATGAACATATTTTACAAATGGCTACTTTTCTGGAGTTATCAAATGGATTCCATATCTCATACACCAAAAAAACCCTGGAAAAAGAATTATTACTTCAGGAATTGCAATACCTTTATAAAAAAGGAGGAAAATTGGCGAGATCCCTCCAATAACGGCTATGATCAGGGCAGAAATTCCCATATTCTTTATAAATCGGGATCGATTTTTGTACATTTTTATTCCAAGCATTAAAAAGCCGAGTGGAAATGCAATAAAAAACAGTCCAGATACATCTACATGATTGGGATTAGGCAGAGGAAAAATCCCCACTCCAATAAAGTATAAGGAACTTAGAGCGAAAACTGTTGGACCCACTCTTGTTCCCTTTAATGAAAATAATAAACCAAATGAGAATGTCAAAAGTAAAATTCCAACTAAGATTAACGTGTAATTAAAAAAGGATAATCCAAATTCAGGTCTGCCTAGGTCGCTAATTGCATTCTCTGTCCAGCTAAACCATGGTGCTCTCGGTAATGCGAGAAGTAATCCCGATATTGTTAGTATCGGAAGCATAATGCCACAAATGCCTGATAATTTGATTAGATATTCAGATTTCATAAACCAGTTTTCCTAATATCATTCCAATATTATTGTGATGTAAATTTCCTTTGTCAATTATCTTTAGTTTTTATCTTTCCTCTATTATCAAGATTAAATCGTAAAGATTAACGATCTTTTCCAATGTCCCAGATTGCTTTTATTGCCGTTATGCCAACTGCGGGTGCGATAAATACTGATAAACTCATTGAAATGCTAGCCAATAGGGCTCCTATATATGGAGCAAATATTTCATTCCAACCATTGAATACACCACCCATAACGACGAGTGCTATCCCTGCTGTTAGAAAACTTGGTATTTCCTTCTTGGTTATGGTTCCTTCTCCCATGAATGATAATAGTCCAACAATTACACCGATTATTGCCAATATCCATGCGCTCCAGCCACCAACAGTTGTCTCAAAGAAGTTACTTCCCGATTCAAGTGTGTATGCCTGATAAAGGCCAACAATAAATGCAATGAGTATTCCTATAAGAAATACCCAACTTCCGAATTTAGTATACATATCTTTAACCATGGAATTTACCTCATCACAATCAGTACATCATCCTTGCATTTATAAAAGGTTATCTTAAAGGAAAAATAGAGATATTAGTGAGGTTGTTAAAAACTAGGTATGATTTTTTATAAGATTGAAAAATTTTTAAAAATTGAAGCAGTACAATGCAGCAGTCATACATTGGGTTGTTTATTGATAAATAAAAATAAAAGAAGATTTTTGTAAAAAGCACTTATTTTACTGGCTTTTTTCATCTTTTTACTAAAATCTTTTTGGTCTGTGTTTCTGGTAGCAATCCCTACAATATACAGGTCTGGTTCCATCGGGTTTAAAGGGAACCTCAGTTTCTTTTCCACATTCTGCGCAAGTTACTTTATGCATTTCACGAGGGCCTCTATCGAACCCTCCTCTTCCTCTGTTTTCTCTATACATATATATTTCCTTTCTTTTATTTGTTAGTTTTTGGCATAAAGCTAAAGCATATAAACCTTACTGATGCTTTGATTTGGTTAATTGAAGTTTCCAAATGAAGCTGAAGCTCGTTTAGAAATCCCAATATTTTTACAAAGCCAAAAATTTATACTTAATATCTAGATTATGATTATGAGAATATGTTGTCTGAATGCGAGGAACATGGGTATTATCGTGGGGATTTTTGCCCTATCTGTAATAAAAAAGGAAAATTCTTAATGAGCGATCAGGAGCTTAATTCGTTAAGTCGTATCATTGCTGGTGCTCTACGTCATTTTCCTGAAAAACTTGGGTTGATGATGGATGGAAAAGGTTGGGTGCATATTTCATCATTGATTGATGCTATAGGTACTAGTAGATCTGGTTTCAATTGGCTTCGCGTTCATCATATAGAGGCATTAGTAACTACCGATCAGAGAGGTAGATATCAGATTGATGGGGGTATGGTGCGGGCAACATATGGCCATTCTATTGATGTGAATCTTGACGATCTCCCTCCTGCCGAGATAGATGAATTTTACTATCCAGTTACTGAAGAAGAAGCTGACATTATAATTGAGGGAGGTTTGCATCCAGTAGATCGAAGAAAGGTGCATCTGAGCGGGAGTATAGAAAAGGCTATTGAGGCAGGAAAAGTAAGGACAGACGATCCACTCATTCTAATAATAGACGGTGCAAAGGCAAGGCAGGATGGTATAAACATATATCATGCTGGTAAAGATGTATATATCACAGAAAGCGTCGGTGCTAAATACATATCAAAGGTAGATGAATCAGAGATAAAGAAATTATTGGAAGAAAAACATTAATAGACCGCATTTGATTTCGGCGTGCTTTCTTTATTTTTGGGCTTGTAGCTCAGCTAGGTGGAGCAATCGGCTCTTAACCGATCGGCCAGGGGTTCGAATCCCCTCAAGCCCGTTTTCGTATCTTTATTAGGTTTTTCTTGACAATTTTTGATTTTTTAGTATGTTTTGCAAAGATGCTAATGAAAGGCTAATAAAAATGCATTTTTTTATTTTTTATCGCCATATGTCGATAATATTTCAAAAAATTATTTAAATATATAAATTATAATAATATTGGACAAAATGAACGATGAATTTTTTGAAATCGGACTAAAAAGAAACAAATCAATTTTAAGCCTAATATTTCCAAATAAAAGTGGGCCAATAATCTGGGATGATTGAATAACAATATCGGTTATGATATTTGGTGCGTAGTAGTCTTTTAAATAACTACATGATTGCTTACTTTCTAAATTATCTTTATTTAAATTATTGTCTTTCATAAGAATTTTTTACCTCGTTTTTCCCATCATAAATGATCCAGTTTTTTCTATGGATTTCCATCTTTTTTATATCTGGGTTGCTATTCTGTTAAATTGTTGAACATAATATTTGATAAAATTTACGATTGATTTTTCTCTATTTTTTAGATAGACTTATATTGGAGTATTTCATAACTTAATTTACATTGGAGGATGCTTGTGAGGAGTTCGGCAGTTAAATTTGAAATGGTTGCAGGGAAAATATGGGCTACCCTAGAAGGAAAAGGATGTCTTAAAAAGGATAAAATATTAAAAGCTTCTCAGCTCAATGAAAGTGAGTTCTATGCTGGAATGGGCTGGCTTGCTAGAGAAAACAAGATATTTGAGGAAAATGAATTCCATTATGGGCTAGGTCCTACAAACTTAACTTCTAAAATTGGTATTAATGCAGGTAGAGTGTGGAAAGTAATGGATATTTGGGGAGAAGTCAACATTTCTACAATAGGTAGATTGGCAGATATGGGTGAAAAAGAAATCTATTCTGCTCTTGGTTGGCTTGCTAAAGAGGATAAAATATATATTGGCGAAAAGCAAACTTATAATTTAAAATAAATTGCGATTAAAGAGTAAATGGTGGAAGAAAGATGGATATCGGTCTAAATTCAATGACCTATTTAGATGTAAGATTAATTTAGTTAACGTTATGGAGTGTTTAAATGAAAGTAGCGATGATTGGCTGGGAATATCCGCCCTTTAAGGCAGGTGGATTGGGTACTCATTGTTATGGTCTTACTCGTAGTCTCGCTGATAAAGATGTAAAAGTAGATTTTTATATGCCTAAAACTAAACATAGTGCAGGTAGCAGCAACAAGAAAAATTTGGTTATAAAAGAGGTTGGGGAGACTGAAATATTTCCATATGATCGTCCTGAAGATAAGGAACTTGCCGGCCAGTTTTTTGAAAGTGTATATCGGTATAATAACCTAGTTGTTGAAAAAGTTAAAGGTAATTATGATCTGATTCATTGCCACGATTGGCTTACAATGAAAGCCGGTGTAGCATTGAAAGAGAAGCTAGGCATACCGCTTGTTCTAAGTGTTCATTCAACCGAATACGACCGCTCTGGCTGGATATGTCCTAATGATTGGTTTATCAACATTGAGCGAGAAGGCATGGAAAAGGCAGATCGTATTATTGCTGTAAGTCATTTTACGAAAGGCGTTATTGTTGATAAATATGGTATAAATCCAGATAAAATTAGCGTTGTCCATAATGCTGTTTATCCAATTGGAGAAGGTGAAAAACAGGAGATTGTATTGTTTTTGGGTAGACTCACGATTCAAAAAGGGGCCGAATTCTTCCTTCGCGCTGCCAAAAAAGTGTTAGAATATGAACCAGATTCCCGCTTTGTTGTTGCCGGTATGGGTGATATGTTACCTCGTTTGATAAACCAGGCTGTTGATATGGGAATCTCTAGTAAAGTTATTTTCACTGGATTGTTAACTGAGGAGGAGGTTAGACATATTTACAGAATCTCTAATGTTTATGTTATGCCTTCTGTTAGTGAACCTTTTGGCATAACTGCTCTTGAAGCCGTCTCTGCTGGTACTCCCACTATTGCGTCTAAAACTGCTGGTTTTTCTGAGGCTTTTCAAAATTGTTTAAGAGTTGATTTTTGGGACACTGATGAAATGGCAAATAAGATTATATCTTTGTTGAGATATGATCCGCTGCACAAGACATTGGCTATGGAAGGAAAACGTGAGTTAGATCTGTTTACATGGGATCGTGTCGCAGAAAAAACAATTAATGTATATAGAGGGGTGATTTAACGTGACTTCAATATGTATGTATTTTGAAGTTCATCAGCCGATGAGATTGAATCGTTTTTCGGTTTTTAATATTGGCAGTAATGCCGATGCTTCTAAGTATTTTAACAATAAGCTAAACCACGAGATATTTGAAAAAGTAGCGAAAAAATGCTACCTTCCCACTAACGATTTGTTGCTTAATTTGATTAATGAATTTGATGGTAAATTCAGGATATCATTTAGTCTCACAGGCACATTTGTCGAATACTGTGAACGGTTTATGCCTTCAGTCATTGACAGTTTAAAAAAATTATTTGCAACAGGTGCTGTTGATATGATTGAGGAAACCTACTTCCACTCTTTATCTGGGTTGTATGATGATCTTGATGAATTTGAAGAGCAGATAAGGATGCATCGCCAGATGATTAAGAGATTATTCAACTATGAGCCAAAGGTTTTCCGTAACACAGAGGCTATTTATGATAATCGCATAGCTAAAAAAATTGGAGAAATGGGGTACAAGGGGATAATAACAGAAGGTACGGATAAGATACTGGGGTGGCGTTCACCGAATTACGTATATAGGCCAATTAATTCTGACATTAAGGTTTTATTGAGAAATTATTCTTTAAGCGATGATATTGGTTTCAGGTTCTCGTCTCGTCATTGGCCAGGTTTTCCACTAACTGCTGATAAATATGCCCGTTGGATATCTCGTTGTGAGGGAGACCTTATCAATTTATTCATAGATTATGAGACTTTTGGGGAACATCATTGGACGGAGACTGGGATTTTTGATTTTCTTAGTCATCTGCCAAATGAGGTTCTAAAAAACAAACAACTTGATTTTGTCACAGTTAGTGAAGCAGTTGATAGGTATCAACCCGTGGGTGAGATTGACGTTCCATGGGCTATATCGTGGGCTGATGAGGATCGTGATGTATCAACTTGGCTCGGAAATGATATGCAATTTGCTTGCTTCAATGAGTTAAAGGACATTGGAAAAAAATTAAAAAAACGTGGGGATGACGAGTTAATGAACGTCTGGCGTAGACTTCAAACATCTGATCATCTTTACTATGTTTCCACCAAGGGGCTTGAAGATGGTGATGTACATGCATATTTTAGCCATTATGATGGTCCATATGATGGTTTCATAAATTATATGAATGTCCTGCAGGATTTAAAGCAAAAAATTTCCTAAATTTGGTGAGGAGAGTTAATGGAAATCAGTTTCTCTTTTATGGAAGCTTCGATGATTTATCTTTGATGTGCTTGGTATATTTGCAACTAGGAATTCTCATATAGGATCCTAAGTTTGGATAAATGAGGTTATAAGCGACTATGCGAGAATGGATTGTTACAAATGGTCTTGGCAGCTATGCTTCTTTAACACATTCTAATGGCAATACCCGAAAGTTTCATGGGATGTTGGTTGCAAGTCTGAATCCACCTACCGAAAGATGGGTTTTTGTGTCAAATATATATGATAGAATATTGGCTGGAAGTAGATCTTACAGTTTGAATGATTTTAAATGTATGTTCGCTTTTGATATGTTCCCATCTTTTTCTTATGATGTTGAAGGAGTAAAAATCAAAAAAACAATTTTTATGCCTCATGAAAGAAACACTACAATTGTTAAATATGAAGTTAAAACAAATAAACTAATATCAATGTTTCATAATCCTTTAATAAACTCCAGACATTTTTATGATACAACTGTGCAAGACTCTGTTTCATTTAAGCAAGATGTTTTTGAACAGGGTGTTTGTATCAGTCCAAGTAATATAAATAAAAAGCTTAAGATCATACTTTGGGATTCTGTATATGAACCATCAGAATATTGGAAAGAGTTACGTTACGAAAAAGATTTGGAAAGAAACGATTCATTTACGGATTATAACTTACTTATTGGAAATTTCTGCAAAAAAATCAATGAATCATGTGAGTATTATCTGATTTTTACAATTGAAGATGAATTTGATGACGCTCCCTCCACATTATATTCAAATGAAATCCAAAGGAAAAAAGATTTAATTGAACGTGCAAACTTACCAAGTAAATTTGAGAAACTGGTTTTATCCACAGATAATTTTATTGTAAAAAAAGGCGATGGTAAATCTATTGTTGCTGGTTATCATTGGTTTAGCGACTGGGGGCGGGATGCATTGATTTCTCTTCCAGGTATATCACTTGTTACGAATAGATTTGACGATGCAAAACAAATACTCTTGAGTTTTAGCAGATACTGTAGAAATGGCCTCATTCCAAATGTGTTTATGGATCGTGATTCCAAGGCGGTATACAATACAGTAGATGCATCTCTGTGGTATGTGGATAGAGTATATCAGTATCTAAAGTACACTAATGATATAAGTTTCCTAGAGGAAGTATGGGGAACATTATGTTCTATTGTTAATGGTTACAAAAATGGAACTGATTACGACATCCACATGGACAGTGACTTTCTTATAAGCCACGAACCCGGGCTTACATGGATGGATGTAAAGATTGGAGATTATTATCCTACCCCTCGGTCAAAAAAAGCAGTTGAAATTCAGGCTTTATGGTACAATGCACTAAATATAATGAGCAATCTTTCGAAATTCTTGGGCAAGGATACTATTTACTTTGACCTTTCTGAAAAGGTAAAAGAAAATTTTAATAAAAAATTCGATCAACAATATGATGTCATTGATACCAAAGATCTTTCATTAAGGCCTAACTTGATATTTCTTGCTTCTCTTGATTTTTCCATGATAAATAAAGAATTACAAGAAAAGATTGTAGAAATAATACAGGAGAAACTAGTTACCATCTTTGGCTTACGGACATTGTCGCCAGATGATTTGGAGTATAAAGGGAATTATATTGGGTATCACAACAGAGATATTGCATATCATAATGGGACAGTATGGCCTTGGCTGCTGGGGTCATTTATTAAAGCGTTTGTTAAAGTTAAAAATAATGAACCTTCGTTTAGAGAATATGCGTTTGAGAATTTTTTAAAACCCATGTTGGATGTGTTCGGTGAAAATTGGGATGGATCCATATATGAAATATTTGATGGTGATTCTCCATATACGCCTAGAGGCTGTATCTCGCAGACTTGGAGTGTCTCTGAGATACTTAGATCATGGGTCGAGGATATTGAAAATATAAAACCAAAATATGAGAATATTTTTACGTCATCTAAAATACGCATTTAACACATATTGCTGAACCATCCTGTCTGTATTGAAGAATGATGCGTTTATCGCGATACAACTCCGCATTGTTCGTATCCAGTTATCTTGATCACCGTAGAATTTTGGTATTATCCATGTTTCAAGTTTGTTGTACAAGTCATTTCTATCGTTTTCATCATCTGATTCTTTATCTTCTATTTTTTCAGGCCCTATTGCCCAACCGGTTATGTTTTCTATATGTCCCTCAAGCCACCAGCCGTCAAGAGTGCTAAACTGGGGAACTCCATTGTGTGCTGCTTTCATGCCTGAAGTTCCTGAAGCTTCTCGCGGTCGTCTGGGTGTGTTAAGCCAAAGATCAGTGCCAGCGGTCATCATTTTACCAATCATCATATCATAGTTTTGTATATAGGTTATCTTTACTTTACCTTGGATTGTTTTCATAATTTCAAAAATTTTCTTTATTGTATCTCTACCTGATCCATCTTTGGGATGTGCCTTTCCTGCGTATATTACCTGTATCGGTCCTGCTTTTTCTGCAATTTGTGTCAATCTATTTGGATCGGATATCAACATATCAGGTCTTTTATATGCGGTTTGCCTCCTGGCAAATCCTATTGTGAAGTCATTGTAGTTCAT
>Ga0180433_10010051_pt1 | contig 11471 bp, 21 predicted proteins | sample SS_ome_8_FD_132980 | JGI IMG/M metagenome (GOLD analysis project Ga0180433, IMG submission 132980) | Hypersaline lake sediment archaeal communities from the Salton Sea, California, USA - SS_1_D_1 metaG | ecosystem: Environmental > Aquatic > Non-marine Saline and Alkaline > Hypersaline >... | reverse complement strand
TTGATTATCTCATTTTCCATATTAATTTTTTAACGTTTTTCAAGAAAATGGAGATGAAAAGAGATCTTCATAGTAAAGGAAGTCTTGATTTTATTTTTTGGGGACCAAATTCAGGAAAATATCCAAGAAGAAAAACGATAGTTCATTTTATTCCTGATAAAGTTCTGGAAGAAATAATTTTTAAAAGAGGAACTTTTTGTGAAATAAACAGGACAAAGGAATACAAGTTTGCATTATGTGAATTTAAAAAAGTTAGTCGTGCTGTAGCAGGGGAATGGCATTTTAATAATTGGGGATAAAGTGGATCTTCCAAATCCAGAAGAAATTATAAAGAGAAGATTCAAAGCACAACCTCTTGAGAAGCATCCAGAGGTTTCCCTTGAAGTCCTTTTAGATAAAATATTCACTAAGCTAACAAAGAAGAATCCTCTCAAAAAAATCTCTTTAAGAAAATTAAAAAAAGCTATTTTTCTTATGCAAAGAGAACTTAAACTTAGGTATGATCCTTATGTCACTTTTTTTACAAAAAAAGATAAAGCATTCTCTAATTTAGGAAGCATTTGGAAAACTCCAAAAGGAAGACTTTATCTTGACTCTACTATTGAAAGAATTGTTGTCACTTCTCATGTGCTTCTACGTTTTGAAGAAAGAATTAAAACAAAAGACAAGTTTATCTTTGATTATATAGAAAAACATTATAAGGCTAATACATTAGAATTTGTGTATGCAATCATTGCTACCTCAGAGCTTTATTTCATTCAAAATGACCATGTTTATCTTTCTAACAATATAGCCTTCAGAATAAATAAAAATAAAGCATCTGAACCTATCATGACCTTTGCTATACTTCAAAAAATAGAATCTATTTTAGTTCTGAAGACTTTCTTGACCAACAGGATGTGGAGAAAGAAAAAAGATAGAATACCAAGAAGAGAATTTAAAACAATCCCTGTCAATCTCAGAAACACTCCTGAATTACCTGAATTTATTTTAAACAAATTTGAAGAGTAATTAAATGGCTTTAATGACGAGTCAAAAATTTCCAAAATAGAGTTTATTAATAGAGGAAAGGAGAAAAAATGAATGTTGGAATCCGAATAGTACAGGATGCTGATGGTGAAGACTGTATTTTTCGGCATCAAGACATAGACAAACTGCTTGCTGAAGAAGGTGATAAAGAGGCGGCAAAAAGAGTTCTATATGAGAGACGACTGGAAGAGTGGACTAAGAATGCAGAGAAAGTTCTTAGTTCTGATCCTAATCTTATGATTCTTTTTCAACAAGGAGCTATCCTTGAAATTTATGATGATGATCCAGAATGTCGTCATTATATAGGTATGCAAATTGCTGGAATTGCTGGAAATAAAAGAAAAAAAGACAAACGTCGAAGTTGGGGATTTATTTCTGCAACAAAAACATCTGAAAAAGAAAGAGTTTCAATGAGTTTTGATGTACGCTTGAAAAGAACAGGAGTTCCAGGATAATGAAAAAGATCTTTAATGTCATAGGTAAAATTCTTTTTATTATTCTCTTTCTTGCTTTTGCTGTTCTTATTTTATACCTTATCTGTAAAACATTTGGGAAATTCTAATATAAAGTGAATTCCAAACTTCAAAAACTTCTTGAAAAAAAGAAAGAGATGATAAGAAAAGAAAAATCTTATAAGCCTATTCCTACCTGTGATACCTGTGGTAAGGAAGTAAAATTCACAGGGAAGAAATGGCTTCATCTTAAACCTGATTCCTCTCATAAACCTGATGTCTACCACTCATGAAAAAAACACAAGAAAATTGTCATGCTCCTGGATATACAAAGTACCAAAAAAGAGTAACTATACATGGTAAGACTTTTTGGGCAGATCCAGAACTTATCCCCCTTCTAAAAGAACTCAATAAAGTTGGCCTCATTACAAGATCCCACTGTTCAGGTCATAGAAAGAATCCTTCTTGGATAACCATTAAAATGACTAATGTGGAAGGAGTAGAAATTAGAAATAGCAAGAATTATAAAGAACTTCTTCTTACCTGGAAAAAGAAATAATTGGTTTTTCCTTAAGAAATTCTCGATATGTTGAATATGGAGAATTTTAATAGAAGGAGAAAGAATGATTCAAGTCACTAGTTATTTTGTCAGTTGTGATGGATGTGGGGAAGAAGTTACCTCTGAGAGTGGACAACTTACTGACCTTTTATCAGTGCAGGATTTTTCTCTTAATCATATTAAGAAAGAAGAAGCTTTGAAAGGCTGGGCCATTACAAAAAAAGTAGCCTTGTGTCCTACTTGTAAAAAAGATAAGGAAAATTGGCCTGCTTAAGAATACCTTCCGATATAATTAATATGAACATTGGATACTATACACGGAATGTAAGAGAGAGAACAATCTCCAATATTTACAATTCTCGTAATGGAGGATACATCACCTACTTCAAACTTTTTATACAAGTTCTCAATCAACTTAAAAATCTATAAAGTTGGCAAGAAAGAAAGCAGAAAGAATTACCATAAAGAACCGTGGAAAGACATATACAAATGCTCTTAAATTCAACATTCACTCTCTTCCATTTGAGTATGGGAAAGTAATAGTCCAACCTTCAGGATTTTCAAAAGATCAAGCTGAAAAAGATACAATTTATTACATGAACAAAATAAACAAAATGAAAGTAGATGAAGCAGTAGAGTTTATTAAAAGTTATGTGAAAAATAAATTTTTTGAAACAGGTCCGTTTTATTAAAACAAGAATTCACAAAAGGAAGAAAATGAACAAGACCAAAAACTGCAAAACAAATAAATTCCATTATAAAATCTCTTTAAACTCAATTAATCCTACCTAGCCTCTCTTGGCTTCTCTCCCTCTATCAACTTCTCTTTCTCTATAGTCCTCAAATCCCACGGACTCATATAGTACATCCCCACCCTATAATCAGCATACCCGACTTCCCTAAGCTGCTCATATACCATTCTTCCCCCTTCCCTAGTCCTCCATTCCAAATAAAATACCCTCCCCCTCCACTCCTCCTCTTGACGCCACTCTTGGTCCCCAGGCATAAATAAAGAATTCCATACTAAATCCTCTTTACCAAATTCTATGTATGGCCCTCTCCATCCTATAACCACCCTCCTATATGCCACTGCAACTATCAATCCTCCATCATAAAAATCCATTTTCCTTCCACTTTCAGGAATCAGCAGGTTCTCCCTCCACTTCTTTATCCCCATAATTAAAAATATAATTTAAAAAAAGTTCTTACGCCCATAGAAATAATTTGTCCAAAAAAACCCAAAATTCCAAGAAAATTCCCCAATCCCACCTTTATTTATATACAAGAAAATATATGGCCCTCTTGAAAAAATCTTGAAAATACCAATAAAAAATCTTGAAAGGGGAATAAAATAAAAAATACCTATAGAAAAACCTTTAAAAAAACTATAAGAAAGAAAAGAAAAAGAAGAAAAAAATGTCTAAATCTATAAATAAAAAAAACTATCTTCTCTATTAGTAAATAAATCTATAACCACTCTCTAACCTAATTATTAAAAAAAAAACACTTCTTTCCATAAAACTATACTATATAAAAAAAAGTATAAATCCCAATACTCTCTCTTACCAATACCTAATTAATCATAAAAAGAATAAATTCTATATCCTTCACTGTCCTACCTCTTTAGAGAAACTTTTTTAAAAGAAACTCAAGAGTGTACCAATAGGGGCTCTTTTTGGGTGGGGCTGGGGCAGGATAGGAAAAGGAATAGGAAAAAGGAAAGAATGGAATGATGTTCTTAAAGAGAGGGACTTAAGGAAGGGATGTGTTTGTCTTAATGAAGGGTCTTAAAAAAGAATTCTTAAAAATAAGATTCTTAAATATAGGGGGGTTCTACCTTAAGAATAGGAAATTAAGAATGGAAATGGAAAGAAGAAAAAGATGTCTTAAAAAAAGATACCAACCTGTCCTACCCTTATTGCGTGCGTGTAGAGATTTTTTTTTATAAGGGGGAGAATCCCTTTTATTTTTTTTTTAGTTTGTTATGGTACTTTTCGAATATGAGACCAAGAACGAATGTGGAGGAGATGAGGAGGATTATGAGAAGAGTTTTTAAGAACATTTAGGAGGAGTATGGAATTCCTTGTACAAATATTTTTGAGAGGAGTCTTGTTTGTCTTTTTTTAAGATCCTGTTTTTTATAGAATTTATCAGGGTTATAGAAGCGTTCCAAGTTGTTTTGGATGCGTTGTTGTTCTCTATCTTTTTTGATTTGTTCTGGGGATTTCATTTTTTAAAAGATTTATAGAGTTGACGGATAGTGTAGTTTAGAGGGATGAATCGGAGTTTTTATTTTCTGGTCATTGTATTTGAATTTCATAATTTTTAAAAGAAGCAAGAGGTAGAGTCGACTTTTATGGAGTCACTATATGCGTCTCCACTACTACCTCTTGCCCTTTTTCCTTTTAAATTTTCATATAAGGGTGGGGTACAATAATGGTGCTATTTTCCCAACACTATCGGGTGATATCAGTTTTCAAAAGGCTTGCCAAGTACAGCCGCACCAAATTCTCTAATGCTTACTCCTTTTAAATAAGGATTTATTTTTTTCATTTTATCGAACCAAGCCTCCATATCCCAATGGGGTTTTAATTCAAGCATTGTTCTTGCTTTCTTTGCCATTTCATTAACCGCATCTTCCTGTTCTTTTGAAAATTGCATAAGACTACTCTGTTCAAAACAAAGCTGAAATCCCTTTATTTTCTTTTTCATGATTTTCTCCCTTTATTGGGTAATTCTGATGGTCCAACCTTTTTTGGTTAGGGCATCGATTTCTTCTTTTTCGATGAGATCTCCGGGGAGATATTCAGTGGTATTGGTTTCGTGAATTTTGAAGAACTCTTGTTCGAGGGCTCTTTTGAATTTCACATGCATTTTCTTTTTCATGATTTTCTCCCTTTATTGGATAATTTCTATATCGAGTTATTTTTAGGGAAAGGCCAAGAAAAAGACACCAGATGGCATAGAGATAGTGTAGGAGGGGAGAAGAAGAAAAAGTAAGTTATTTATATAAAGAAGAAGGGAGCCTCTTGAGAGACTCCCCTGGAGATGGAGAATGGGAATGAATTTTAGTTTTTGGTAATTTCTATATCGAGTTATTTTTGGGAATGGGCCAAGTTTTCAAGAAGTTTTTTTCCTTTTTCTGTTAGTTGGATTCCATAAATTGGGAATGGTCCCCAAGGGTGTACATTATAGCCTTCTGCAAGTTCCATTTTTATAAGTTTTCTTGCAACATCCCATCTAATGTTTTCTTTTCCAACATAGAGGGATTCTCCTGGGCTATATCCAATGTAGGATGTTTTTCCAAGAAGGAAGAGGGCTTTTTGTTGGGGGATGGTGAGTTTGGTACTCATGCTTTTTTCAAATGGAATTTCAGATCTGAGTAAATGTCAGTTCCGGTGCCATTTTCTTTCATATGTTTAAGATCCATAGCGATTTCAATGCTTTCGTATTCTACTTTTTCTTTGTCGTTTAAGTCAACACCATTTCGAACTGCAAACAGCCAGGTTTCATCGGTTTCATCAGGTTTATCAATGGATCTAACTGTAACAAAAGTTTCCTCTTGTTTGATATCATCCCCGTACATTTGTTGGTAAGCTTTAAGATCTTCAAGGACTATTACGAATTTATCCCCGGTTTTAAGTTCAAGAATTTCTTTTCGTGTCATTTTCTCCTTGTTGAGTTTAGTCAAGATTGTACCAGAAGTTGTCATTGGGGAATTTTTCTTTGAGTTTAGAAATGATTCCTTCGAGGTTATGGCTGCAGGCATAGCCAACTACGTATTTATAGTTGAGGTAGTCTATGTTCCAGATGAATGCATGGCCAAGAGCATAAGGTTTTTCTTTTGAGTTGATCTTGTTAAGTGTTTTTACCACTTTGATTCTATGTTTGGCATGTTCTTTGAGTTCCAGGATCTTGGCTTTTTTAAAACCCATTTTGGTATTCTTAATGAAGGTTTGGCCCTGGATCGTGAATTTTTTTATGGGTTTGGTTGGATAGGCTCTAGTCATTTTTTTCCTCCTTTTCTCCTTTATTCTTATATCAGTGGATTCTTGAATAGAGGCCATTCTTTTCTGAAGTTTTTATAAAATTATTTTTTATATGAATATGGAAAGGGAAATAAGAGTGATGAAGTATAAGATGGAAAGGTTAGAGGAGAAGGTAGATATGGATAAAAATCAAATTATTGCTGATGTAGTATCGGAAATTGTTAATTTTAGGAAATTTGGTAATCCTGAAGAATTCAAAAACATTAAAAAGTTTGTTGATGATGTTATTAAAAACGGATTTGATGTTTATGATATGAAATATAAAAAAGTTAAAAATTCAAATTCGTTAGATAATGATTCTTTAACACATCCTTTTTCAAAATTTTATTTAAAAGATAGGACAACGGAAGTTGAAGTTTCTTATAATTCTTCACGTGATGATATTTATCTTATGAGTGTTGAAATGGGACATCTGTTGATCGTGGATAATGATCCATTAGGAAGAAAATTAGGTGTTGGTAAAAGGAACATTACAATAACGAAGTTGAAGAATGTATTAAAAAAGGTTAAATCGATTGGACAACCTGAAGCAAAAATTATAGTTGATAACCCAAATTTTGATCTGTTTAAAATGTCCATTCCTTTGAGTGGAAAATTAATGTCTGATGAAAAAGATCTTTATTGGATTGGTATAAAGATAAAAGGACAATTTTTACGTATTGAAGATTATAATGATAAAATTAAGAAAATAAGAGGGGTTATAGATACAATGATTTCAAAAAGTGATATGATTGTTTTTATGAAAAAACCAGATAAAAATCAAATTCTAAATAAGATAAAAGAAATTCTTAAAGATTTTGGAGTTAAATTACAATAGGAAATAATTAGTATATTTGAGTAATGTAGGGTAGATTTGCTTTTGGTCTATCCTACACTCCTTAATTAAAGTGTGAAGGACTCCTGCCGAGAGGTAGGAGTCTTTTTTTTGGTTTTTTCTTAAGAATCTTCTGATATAGTAAGAAAGAGAAAAGGAGGAGAAAATTATGTCAGCAGATTGGATGATTGAACAACTGAAGAAAAAGGTTGCGAATGGAACTGCAACGAGGAAGGAACAAAAAAGAGTTAAGAATCATAATGAAGCTGAAAAAAATGGTTTGGTAAATAATAAGGGTTACGGTAGAAAACATCATAGAGAACCGGTTATGCTTGTTGATAAAAATAATGTTGTCCATGGCTTCTCATACATCATGGTTAATCATAACCAAGATAAAGAGTAAAGAAATCCTTCTTAAAATTTTTGGTTTATTCCTGACATTATAACGACATATTCTTTATCTTTTTTAAAGAAGGAGGAAAAGATGTTATTTCTTGAAAATTTGGATTATGATGTTTATTCTCAAATTCCTCATGAACTTCCTAATATGTTTGAATATCTTAAAAAAAATAAAGTTTTTCCCGAACCTGAAGTTTTGGAAAAACTCTCTTCTAATGATTTTTCTCCTCAACAATCCGTTTCCACATCCATTTATGTTGAACCTTAAAATTTAAAGAAAACAAAACATTTTTATAAAAGTTTGAATATCAATTAATTTTGGTATATTTTTAAATATCATAATTATTACGATTTAGTTTAATAAAAAAGAGAAGAAAAGAAGAAAAAGATGGTTTTTAATTAAGAAGTGGTTGATATAGTAGGAAGAAGTATAGGAGAAACATTTATGGAAGAAGAAACAAACTACATTCAGTACGTTGTTTTTCAGGTTGAAAGAGGGCTTCCAATAGAAGACCAAGATGAATGGAATTTTAAAAGAACCGTTCAAAATTTTTCTTCTTATGTAAAAGAATGGAAAGAGAAAGCAAGAAAAAGACAAACAAGATTTATAGCCCTGAAATGGGACTTAAAAAATCTCTATAAGAATTACTAAATATGGGCCTTCATGGTAATGGATATTTCTTCAAGAAAGACAACCATGCTGGTTCCACTAAGAGAACCTACAGGTGTGATGAATGTGGGGAAGAAGGACCAAATAGAGGCAAGAAGAGAATAAGAAAATTTACCACAAGAGACCCGGATGGGGCTATAGTCATTAAGAGATTATGTCCCACCCACTGGCATATAGGAGAAGAGGAAGAAAGAAAATTTTATGTGGAATTTCTCTAAAAATATATTATAGAATTCAGATCGGTAGTCAGAAGCAATTCTAAGAAGAGAGTCTTAAAGATTTTCTTTTTTTTTGGCTTATTCTTAAGAATTAGACGATATAGTTTATAAAGAGAAAAGGAGAAAAAGATGTCAGAAGAAAATTATAATCCCTGGGAAGATGATTTCGAGGTGGATGATTGTCCTAAGTGTTGTCCTTCCTGTGAGACTCCCAACCAATTTGGAGAAGTGTGTCACAGCTGTCAGGAAGCTGAACATGAAGATGACTACTATGAGGATCAACTTCAGGCTTCCTATGATGAAACATCTTGTTTTGAAGAAGAGGATTATTAAACCAGGAGGAACTTTATGTACTACAACATCAACGTCTCTTTTAGGTATGAAGACAAGCCCTTCAACTTTGAAGTAAGGGAAAAGAACGAGAAGAAGGCCGGGACCATTCACAAGGTCCTGAAACAAAAAGTTTTCTGAAGAGGAAAATTCTTTCATAGACGTCATCCACGTCAAGAAAGAAGGTGAAATCTTAACTGGTAAAGGAGAAAAATCATGATAGGATATGTTATAAAGAATGGGGAACATTATGTGACTCAGACGTGGGTTCCTCTTTCTTCTAAAGACGTGACTGGAGCTTATTCGAAAGAACTCGAAGATGCTCTTATTTTCAAGACAAAAAAAGAGGCCAAATCTGAGGCAACAGAAGATGAACAGGTTCTCAAAGTTTCCTACTTCCAGAAAGTTGAAATAAAAAGATTTTCTATGAAAATAGTACCCTAGAGTTGTCTTAAATTCTTTTCTTAATTTTTGGCCAATTCTTAAGAATCAGCTGATATATTCTATATGGATAACCAAAAGGAGAAAGAGATGAAGGATTTCACATCAGTAGCCAGTCCCACTCAGGGAAACGTCTCTCATTTTACATATAAGGGCAACACCTGCGTTACTTTGAGCATGAGGGCTCTCTTCAACGCTGCCAAGTACATGTTCAGTCCTGAATCCCCTGGTACTTCATACCTCCTGAGAAACAAGGAAAACAACTACTACCACCCCTGCTCAGAAAGTGTCATGGAACTCCACCTGAATTCAGAAGAATGGGTAGTCGTTGCCAAATTCAAGAATGGTACCTTAGCATAAATTACACATCCCAGGTTGGCTACTATCACAGCTACTAATTTTAATGATGGGGATTTCTTAATTCTTTCTCGTAAATCTACATCTGGAGATATAACAGTAAAGAATACAACAGGAAACATTTTATGTGGATCTGATAGAACTATCTCTACTAACTCTACCATGATTCTTATCTATAATGGGATCTCTTCAAAATGGGACATGATTAGTTATGCGGCCAATTAAAATCTTTTTTCAAAAGCCTATATTTATAAAAATTTTTCTAATTCTCTAGTTCAAGAGTGTGTTGAACGAGGTGGAATTTCATTTTTTTGAATAAAGCCAAGCTCCGCTTATTTTTAGGATTAATGTTAGCTAACAATCTTCTACCAGTGTAGCGTTTTATAATTCTCAATAGGACCTCTTTTCCAATCCCCTTACCTTGCCATAGGTAAGAGGGTCCTAGTGGCCCTCTTTTTTTTGGCCAATTCTTAAGAATCCTCTGATATAGTAAGTATGAACAACAACCAAAAGGAGAACAACATGTCCAACACAGCAAGAGACAAAGTGAAGGCCAAACTGACCAAGGCCCACAAGACACTCGACAAGCTCCAGGCTGGAACCATCACTATGAGCAAGGAAGACTTGGCCTACCTCAATGGCTATATAGCTGCGGCTGAAGAACTTCTGAATCCCTAATTCCGTTCTTTAAGAAATTTTAAAAGAGGACTCATATAGAGTCCTTTTTGTTTATATTTAACTACAAATATCCATCTTCAGAACCACCAATATGACCACCAGGACACCACAGAAAACAACTCCATATAAGGTCTTCTATTTTGGCCCAGATTTAAAAAATTACTGATATGAAATAAGACATGGTAAAACATCAAAAAGTGTTTCTATTCAAAACTCCCTTTGGTCAATATGTGAAAGACATAAATAGTGATGACAGGTACACACATGACTTTTGCTTTGCGAAACCATTTGTCATCAAAGAAGGAGCTGAAGCCTTTGCCCAAAAAAATGAATATACGGTAGAAGCAAATGCTTTAGTGATGAAAAGACTAAATTAAAGAAAAAGGAGAAAAAAATGTCTGACAACCAATCAAAAAGCGGAAGGACCGACTGCAGCTTTACCATTGAAGAAGTCCAGTCCACTAAAAGAGGAAGGATCAAATGCAATTTCACCTACAAAGGAAAGACCGTCTACCATGACCTCCCCTCTGGCCTCTTTAAGAAACTCAAAGAAATTTCTGAAGGTCCTAAAGAAATTGAGGGTCCCTCTGAGGATGAAATCAGAAACATGACTCTTCATATTCTTAAGACCCAATCCAAAATTCTGGCCATTAAGTATGTGAGAAAAATAAAATATGGAGATCTCAGCAGAGCCATAGCCTATGTGAACAATCTCATAGAGAAAGAAGTCTTTAACAACTCCAAATATCCACACTAAAATACCAAGACCATATACTCAGCCACTACCTTAAGATTCTTAAAGATTTAAGTCTTAAAAATGTCTGAAAGAGTCCAGAAGCCACACTTTTAAGAATCATATACATGCCTCTTGAATGTATACATTTGTGATTGTATACATTCCTGGTGGTTTTTCAAATACCGAAAAAAAAGGTTGTGCAATTTTTCCAAGCTATCATGGGCAGTCGGGATCCGGGCCCAGGACCAGTTGCTTATCCCGACTTTTTCTCCTGGCTAGGCACCCGCGTACGTACGATTTCAACCACTTCTAGACTAAAATTAATGAATTTTCATAAAAATAATCATATAGGGACCCCATAAATGGGCTCCTGACCTAGATCTTGATTCAGATATTGACATAGATTTGACCTAAAACGATTAAAATCGATTAAAAATCAAAAGATTAGTGAAAGGGCGTTCACTAGGGATCGGAAAATGTTAAAAATCATAAAAATTTGGATATATAGACTAAAATAATCGATATAAAGAGAAAATTCAAGAGAAATAAATATATAATAGGTATATGGATAGGATACGTTTGAATACAATAGAGAAAATTAGGATAATGGAGATCGGGAGCGGATGTTGTAGTTGTAATGAGGAATTTTTGAGTGGAGAAAGAGTTCTTTTAGTGGAGACAGAGCAGTGGAACTCATTTTTATGTAAGGAGTGTGCAAAGTACAATAGGAGGGGTATAG
>Ga0180433_10010050_pt1 | contig 11471 bp, 5 predicted proteins | sample SS_ome_8_FD_132980 | JGI IMG/M metagenome (GOLD analysis project Ga0180433, IMG submission 132980) | Hypersaline lake sediment archaeal communities from the Salton Sea, California, USA - SS_1_D_1 metaG | ecosystem: Environmental > Aquatic > Non-marine Saline and Alkaline > Hypersaline > Sediment... | reverse complement strand
TTCGACCGGGCGATCCGGCGAGTCCGGCAGCGGCTGAACGGATGTTCGCGCGGTTGTTCTTTGATCCGGCACGATACAGTTTTGCCCCCGTCGGGCGGTACAAGATAAACAGAAAACTCAAACTGGATGTTCCGCAAGATGTGTTGACCCTCACTGAAGAGGATATTGTCGCTTCGTTGAGATATCTGGTGCGGCTGAGAAACGGTGAGGGAGTGATTGACGATATCGATCACCTGGGCAACCGGCGGGTTCGATCGGTGGGCGAACTTCTGGCAAATCAGGTGCGGATCGGCCTGGTCAGGATGCAGCGAACGATCAGGGAACGGATGGATTACCAAGATCCAGATAGCCTCACTCCGCAGACCTTGGTGAACCCAAAACCGGTGAGCGCGGTGATCAAGGATTTCTTTGGCCGGAGTCAGCTCTCGCACTTCATGGATCAGACCAATCCGCTGGCTGAGCTGACACACAAGAGGCGGCTGAGCGCCCTTGGTCCGGGTGGGTTGAGCCGCGAGAGGGCCGGATTTGAGGTGCGGGACGTTCACCCGACACATTACGGGAGGATTTGTCCTATCGAGACGCCGGAGGGTCCCAACATTGGTCTTATGGCGTCGCTTTCGACGTACGCGCGTGTCAACGAGTACGGTTTTCTGGAGACCCCGTACCGCAAGGTGGTGAAGGGGAGAGTAACCAAGCAGATAGAGTATCTTTCAGCGTACGATGAGGACAACTTTACGATCGCTCAGGCGAACGCGCCGTTAGATGCGCGCGGGCGTTTTCGTGAAGAACGCGTGTTGGCGCGATATCGCGGGGATTTCCGTCATGTTACCCCGAAAGAGGTCGAGTATATGGACGTGTCACCGATGCAGTTGGTGAGCGTTGCAGCGGCGTTGATCCCGTTCTTGGAACATGATGACGCAAACCGTGCGCTGATGGGATCCAACATGCAGCGACAGGCGGTACCGCTCCTGACAACGGAAGCGCCGCTTGTTGGCACGGGGATGGAGTCGGTTGCCGCGCGCAATTCGGGAGCGGTCGTTATTGCTCGCAACAGCGGTGTGGTGAAGGAGCTGGATGCCGAGCGGATCGTCATAGAACGCACGGCCAAGAAATCGGGCGAAGCGGATCTGTTCATCGAGGATGTTGACGATTACCGCTTGCAGAAGTTTGTGAGGTCTAACCAGAATACGTGCATCAATCAGAAACCGATCGTTTCCGAAGGCGACAAGGTGAAAGCCGGGGCGGTGATTGCTGACGGTCCTGCGACACAGGGTGCCGAGCTTGCGCTCGGAAGGAATGTGCTTGTGGCGTTCATGCCGTGGGAGGGATATAACTTCGAAGATGCCGTGCTCATCAGCGAAAAGCTTGTGAAAGAGGATATGTTCACCTCGGTTCACATAGAAGAGTTTGTCACGGAAGCGCGTGAGACCAAGCTCGGCAAGGAGGAGATTACGCGCGACATCCCCAATGTGAGCGAGGAAGCGTTGAAGGAGCTGGACGAGGACGGCATTGTCAGAATAGGTGCCGAGGTCAATCCGGGCGATATCCTGGTCGGCAAGGTTACGCCCAAAGGGGAAAGCGAGTTGGCGCCGGAGGAGAAGCTGCTGCGCGCAATCTTCGGCGAGAAGGCGGACGATGTGCGTGACGCGTCGCTTATAGCGTCGCCTGGCGTCAGCGGTGTGGTGGTTGATGTCCTGGTGCTGAGCCGGAAGGACCGGGCGCAAGACAGGCAGTCCAAGGCGGCGCTGGAAAAGGAGGTAGCTGCCGTCCGTAAGGAGTACGAGGAGAGGATACGTGCCGTTCGTGCTAAGTGCAACAAATTGCTCAAGAACCTGCTATCGGGTTGTACGGTGAAGGAAGATGTGGTTGATCCGGAAACCGATAAGCTGGTGTTTGAGAAGGGCTCGAAACTGCGTTCGAAGGATGTTGCTGATGCCGATTATCATGTACTGAACCTCTTGTATGTAACGAGCGATACCGTTCAGAAGAAGTTTGAAAGGTTGCTCGCGTCGGCGGTCGGTGAGGAAGAGCGTCTCGCGACGGAGAAGGATTCCGAGATCGAGGGATTGAAGAAGGGTGACGAGCTTCCGCCGGGCGTATTGAAGACCGTGAAGGTCTACGTCGCGAAAAAGCGACGGCTTTCGGTCGGGGACAAGATGGCAGGGCGACATGGGAACAAGGGCGTCGTCGCGAAGATACTTCCCGAGGAAGATATGCCGTTTTTGCCCGACGGGACTCCTGTGGAAATGGTGCTTAATCCGCTTGGGGTTCCGTCGAGAATGAACGTCGGTCAGATTCTGGAGACGCATCTGGGGTGGGCGGCACGCGGTCTCGATATCAGGGCAGCTTCGCCCGTGTTCAACGGCGCGACAGAGACACAGGTCGAGAGCTACCTCAACGATGCGGATTTGCCGGAGAATGGAAAAGACACGTTGTATGACGGCCGGACGGGATTGCCTTTTCACCAGAAAGTAACGGTGGGATACATCTACATGATGAAGCTGCTTCATCTGGTGGACGACAAGATACACGCTCGGTCGATCGGTCCATACTCGCTGGTCACGCAGCAGCCGTTGGGCGGTAAGGCTCAACGCGGAGGTCAGCGTTTCGGCGAGATGGAGGTGTGGTCGCTGCAGGCGTACGGAGCAGCCCACACCCTTCAGGAGATGCTTACGATAAAGTCCGACGATGTGGCCGGCCGAACCAAGGCGTACGAGGCCATTGTGAAGGGACAGAAGGAACTGCAGGTTGGTACCCCGGAGTCGTTCAACGTTCTTGTCAAGGAGTTGCGCGGGTTGTGCCTGAACGTGAGAAAACTCGTTGAGGTCGGGGACGAGATGAAACTGGGTCGGATTGAGGAGGAATGAATCTTGTCTCGATATGTTCCGACAGCTGCGGAAAAGTTTGAGGCGATTTCGGTTCGTATCGCGTCTCCTGAAGACATAAGGAGATGGTCGCGGGGCGAGGTCAAGAAGCCCGAAACCATAAACTACCGGACGTTCAAGCCGGAGAAGGACGGGCTGTTTTGCGAACGCATTTTTGGTCCCGTCAAGGACTGGGAATGCAGCTGTGGTAAGTACAGGAAGGTGAAACATCGGGGCATAACCTGTGACCGATGCGGTGTCGAAATAACCGAGTCGAAGGTGCGACGCGAGCGAATGGGACACATAAACCTTGCCGTTCCGGTCACCCATATCTGGTTTTTCAAGAGCGGCCCCGGTTGTCTCAGCAGTCTGCTCGATCTGTCGGTGCGCGCGTTGGAGCGCATTATCTATTTTGAGGAGCGGGTCGTCGTGGATGTCGGCGATACGCCGTTGCAGGAGAAGCAGCGACTGAGTGAGGAGGAGTATCAAGAAGCTCGTGAGCAGTACGGCGACGGGTTTGCCGCGAAGATGGGCGCCGAGGCGATCAAGGATCTGCTCGACAAGATTGATCTGGAAGCGCTTGCGGCAGAATTGCGCACCGAGTATGCCGAGGCAACGTCGGTGCAGCGCAAGAAGAAAGCCAACAAGCGGCTCAAGGTTGTCGAGGCGCTGCGCCAGTCAGGGAACAAGCCTTCGTGGATGGTCTTGGAGGTGATCCCGGTGATACCGCCGGATCTGCGGCCGCTGGTGCCGCTGGAAGGCGGACGGTACGCAACGAGCGATCTCAACGATCTTTACAGGCGGGTGATCAACCGCAACAACAGGCTCAAGAGACTGATCGAGCTGAGGGCTCCCGAGGTCATACTGCGCAACGAGAAGCGGATGCTGCAGGAGGCGGTCGATGCCTTGTTTGACAACGGTAGACACGGCAGAACCGTGCTTGGCACGGGCAACAGGCCGCTGAAATCGCTCAGTGACATGCTCAAAGGCAAGCAAGGCAGGTTTCGGCAAAACCTGCTCGGGAAGAGGGTTGATTACTCCGGCAGGTCGGTCATCGTGGTGGGTCCGGAACTGAAGCTGCACGAGTGTGGTCTGCCGAAACCGATGGCGTTGGAGCTGTTCGAGCCGTTCATAATCAGGGAACTCAGGGAACGGGGTATAGCGACGACTATCAAGGCGGCAAAGAAGGCCATAGCGTCGGGCAGACCGGAGGTCTGGGACATACTTGAGGACGTGATTGCCGAGCATCCGGTGTTGCTGAACCGCGCTCCCACATTGCACAGGTTAGGCATACAGGCGTTCCAGCCGGTCCTCGTGGAGGGCAAGGCTATCAGGATACATCCGTTGGTGTGCGCGGCGTTCAACGCGGACTTCGACGGCGACCAGATGGCGGTGCATGTTCCGTTATTCCCGGCTGCCCAGCTAGAGGCGGCACTGTTGATGATGGCCACGAACAACATCTTCTCGCCGAGCAGCGGCCGGCCCATAGCGACACCTACGCAGGACATCGTCCTTGGGATAGCGTATCTCACAAGGGCCGGCGCCGGCGTGAAAGGTGAGGGGAAAGAGTTTGCCGAGGAGTGCGATGTGATAGTCGCTTATGAATCGGGCGCCCTTGACATCCACGCACCGATCAAGCTGGCTATGGGTGGCGAGCTGGTTGACACGACGGTTGGTCGGGTCATCTTTCGTGAATCGCTGCCGGCTGAGATCCCGTTTTGGCTGGCGAATCGCGAGATGAAAGGTGACGATCTGCGCGATTTGATCGCGTGGGCGTTCAAGAACCTGGGTCATGACAAAATGGTCGAGGTTCTGGACGACCTGAAGAGCCTGGGATTCAAGTATGCCACGCTTGCGGGCTTCTCCATAGCGATGGACGATATGCACATTCCGGAGGAGAAAATCCAGTTGATCGAACGTGCCCGCAAAGCTGTCGAGCAGATCGAGGAGCAGTATCAGAATGGTCTGATCACGGAAGGTGAACGGTACAACAAGATCGTGGATGTGTGGACACGGTGCACCGGCGAAGTCACTGATAAGATGCTCGACCACCTGGCGGTGGATAACAAAGGATTCAACGGGATTTACATGATGTTTGACTCCGGTGCACGGGGGAGCAGACAGCAGATCCGGCAGCTGTCGGGTATGCGGGGACTTATGGCGAAACCGTCCGGCGAGATCATAGAGTCGCCGATATTGTCGAATTTCAGAGAAGGGCTGAGTGTGCTGGAGTACTTCATATCAAGTCACGGCGCTCGCAAAGGTCTCGCGGATACCGCGCTCAAGACAGCGGACGCGGGCTACCTTACCCGAAGGCTGATAGACGTTGCGCAGGACGTCATCATCGACGAGGAGGATTGCGGGACGCTGAACGGTGTGACGGTTGAGGCGCTGGTCGAAGGCGGCGAGGAGGTCGAGTCGCTTCAAGACCGGATTATCGGGCGGACGGCGCTCGAGGATATACGCGTGCCCGGCGTGAGCAAGAAGGTCATTGTCAGAGCAAATGACGAGATAACCGAGGAGACTGCCGAAGAGATCGTCAAGTACGGCATAGAGCGTGTGAGAATCAGGTCCGTTCTGACGTGCGAGAGCAAGCGGGGCGCCTGCGTGATGTGTTACGGCAGAAATCTGGCTACCGGCAAGATGGTGGAGTTGGGGGAAGCTGTCGGGATAATTGCTGCTCAGTCAATAGGCGAGCCCGGCACGCAGCTCACAATGAGGACGTTCCATGTCGGCGGGATAGCGAGCGGACCGTTGGAGGTGTCGCGCGTCGAGGTCAGAAGCACCGGCAAGATCCAGTACCGCGACCTGGAAACCGCCATAAATAGAAAGGGAGATCGCGTGGTGATCAGCCGCGGCGCGGAGGTCGCCGTAGTCGACACAAAAGGCAAAGAGCTCGAAAGATATCCCACTCCTCCAGGAGCTGCTATTCACTACGAGGACGGGCAAGCCATCAAGAAGGGCGATCTACTTCTTGAGTGGGATCCGTTCATTCGCTCGATTATCACCGAAACGAAAGGTACGGTGAAGTACGAGGATATCGTGGAGGATGTTACCGTTCGCGAAGAGCCGGACCCGACCACGGGCATGATCGAGCGGGTCATCATACCGCATAAGGAAGATCTCCACCCGCAGATATCGATTCTCGACGGCAAGAAGCGTGTTCTCGCTTTTTACCCGATTCCTTCGGGAGCACACGTGGTTGTCAAGGATGGTGAGAAGGTCCAGGCGGGTGATGTTCTCGCGAAGACTCCCCGGCAAATAAGCAAGACGAAGGATATCACCGGCGGGTTGCCTCGTGTCGCGGAGCTGTTTGAGGCGAGGAAGCCGAAAGATCCGGCTATCATATCGCACATAGACGGCGTCGTAGAACTGAGCAGTTCCGGCAGAGGTATGAGGAAGATCAGGATCATACCGAAGGTTGGTAAGGAACGCGAGTACGTTATACCGCATGGCAAACATCTCAACGTGCACACCGGCGACAGAGTCGTAGCAGGTCAACAGCTGATTGACGGACCGGTAGTGCCCCAGGACATCCTCAAGGTAAGCGGCGAGGAGGCGCTCAGGAAGTATTTGCTGGATGAGATTCAGGAGGTCTACCGGCTGCAAGGGGTAAAAATCAACGCCAAGCACATCGAGATTATCATCCGTCAAATGCTGCGTAAGGTACGCATAGAGTCGGCCGGCGACACCAACTTCCTGGCAAACGAGGAGATCGACAAGGTTGTGTTCCGGGAGGAGAATGAACGGGTGCTCGCCGACGGCGGTGAGCCGGCAACAGCCGAACCGCTGCTGCTGGGTATAACGAAAGCGTCGCTCGGAACCGAGAGCTTCATTGCGGCGGCCTCCTTCCAGCAGACGACGCGCGTGCTGACCGACGCGGCGATGAGAGGCAAGGAAGATTATCTCAAAGGGCTGAAGGAGAATGTGATAATCGGTCGCCTTATCCCTGCCGGAACCGGCAGTGTGCATTACAGGGACACACAATTGGTCGTGGAGGAAGAGCCGGAAGAGGCTGAAGAAGTGCAAGCCGCCGAGGAGGAGCCGGTCGACACGGAAGAGGCTGTTGCGTGAGGAGGGTTGCGCCCGGTGGCACCTCACGCTGTGTGGGTGTCGCAGACACGACGCGAAAACGCCGAACAGGGTTGACAGAGCAACCGGAATTGGCTATAATATCGATTTTGGTCGTCTTATAAGGTAAGGCTGGATAGAGGACGTGTACCAATGCCTACTGTGAATCAGTTGGTGCGACACGGTCGCAAGAGGACGAAGAAAAAGACGAGCGCACCTGCGCTCAAAGGATGCCCTCAGAAGAGAGGGGTATGTGTGCGTGTTTCCACACTGACGCCCAAGAAGCCCAACTCGGCGCTGCGTAAGGTGGCGCGTGTCCGGCTGACGAACGGGATCGAGCAGACCTGCTACATTCCTGGTATCGGGCACAATCTCCAAGAGCACTCAGTAGTGCTTGTTCGAGGTGGGCGCGTTAAGGATCTTCCGATGGTGCGTTACCACATCGTCCGTGGCACACTCGACGCCATGGGGGTCCAGGACAGAACGAAAAGCCGGTCCAAGTACGGTACCAAGAAAGCGAAATAGGCGGTATATAGCGTATGCCGAGAAGAAGAGTTGTTGCAAAGAGAAAGCGCGCGCCGGACCCCAAGTATGGGAGTCCTGTTGTGGCGCAGTTCATCAGCACGGTGATGCGCAGAGGCAAGAAAAGCAAAGCGGAAGGTATCGTGTACGGCGCACTTAACCTCTTGAGGGAGAAGACCGGTAGTGATGATGTTCTGGAGTTGTTTAATCAAGCGCTTGGCAATGTGAAACCGCTTCTTCAAGTGAAGTCACGGCGAGTGGGTGGCTCCACCTACCAGGTGCCGGTGGAGGTATCTCCTGAACGTGGTACGAGCCTGGCGATGCGGTGGATAGTGCAGTTCGCGAAGGGTAGACCCGAAAAGACTATGAAAGAGCGGCTCAGCGGTGAGCTGCTCGATAGCTACAACAATCAGGGTAGTTCAGTCAAGAAAAAAGAAGATACTCACAGAATGGCGGAGGCCAATAAGGCGTTCGCACACTACCGCTGGTGACGTCATATGTTCGGTTCCGCGGTGTTGCACCGGCTGGAGCCGATGAACAGGGGTTGCTAAGGTGACCCCTTGTGGGGTGAGCACCTGCATGAACGTGTGCAGGTGCACCACTCGATAGCTGGGATATATGAAACAAGCTCTTGTAGCCTTGTGTGCTCTATGGTTGCTTGTTCGAGTGTGGTCTGAGAAAAGGAAGGATTCATCAAGTTGTCAGCACGATATTCGCTGGAAAAAACCCGAAATATCGGGATTATGGCACATATTGATGCCGGGAAAACTACGCTCACAGAGCGGATACTGTATTACGCCGGCAAGATACACAAGATGGGTGAGGTTCACGAAGGCACCACCGAGATGGATTGGATGGTCCAAGAGCGCGAACGTGGTATTACGATTACTTCTGCCGCCACGACCCTCCTCTGGCGCGAACATCGGATCAATCTCATTGACACCCCGGGGCACGTGGATTTCACCGTCGAGGTGGAGCGTTGCCTGCGAGTCCTTGATGGCGTCGTTGCAGTATTCTGCGCGGTAGCAGGCGTCGAACCACAATCCGAGACCGTGTGGCGACAGGCGGACAAGTATCGCATACCGCGAATCGCGTTCGTGAATAAGATGGATAGGCTGGGCGCCGATTACTTCGGCGCCTTACGTATGATCCGGGACAAGTTGGGGGCGGTGAGTATCCCTTTGCAACTGCCATTGGGCACGGAGGATAAGTTTAGCGGCGTTATTGATCTTGTCGAGATGAAAGCGTACCGGTACGACGATGACGATTTCGGTACGCGCTACGCGTCTGCGGAAATTCCCGGCGATATACGAGAGCTTGCGGACGCGTATAGATCAGAATTGCTGGACACGGTGGCAGAATATGACGAGGAGGTCACTGACAGGTATTTACAAGGGGTCGACATCCCTGCTCCGGCGCTCCGCCGTGCGATAAGGGCCGCGACCGTCAAGGTTCGTGCGGTGCCGGTGCTGTGCGGGGCGGCGTTGCGTAACAAGGGCGTTCAGCTGTTGCTCGATGCCGTGGTTGACTATCTACCGTCACCGAAAGAGGTGCCGCCGGTCGAGGGTAAAACGCCCGGAAACGGCGCGAAGGCCGAACGTGGCGCATCGGACGATGCCCCGTTTTCGGCGCTCGCGTTCAAGGTGGTCACAGACCCGTACGTTGGGAAACTTGTGTACATTCGAGTGTACTCTGGGACGCTTCAGAGCGGTTCAAAAGTCCTCAACACTACGGCCGATAAGAAGGAGCGCGTTGCGCGCATCTTGAGGATGCACGCCAACGATAGGGAGGAGATTGATGTCGCGTATAGCGGAGATATCGTGGCGGCTGTCGGTACCAAGTTCACGACTACCGGCGATACGCTGTGCGATTCCTCGCATCCGATAGTGCTTGAGTCGATGGAGTTTCCCGAGCCCGTGATATTCATTGCGATAGAGCCGAAAACGAAGGCGGACGAGAATAAGCTGGCGATGGCTTTGAGAAGACTCTCGGACGAGGATCCCACGTTTATGGTGAAGACCGATGAGGAGACCGGCCAGACCATCATAAGCGGTATGGGCGAGCTGCACCTCGAGGTTTTGGTAAAGAGAATGCAACAGGAGTTTAATGTCGAAGCCAACGTAGGCAAACCGCAGGTAGCGTATCGGGAAACCGTGAGCGCTGCGGTGGAAGCGGAAGGAAGGTTTGTCAAACAGAGCGGCGGCCGCGGTCATTACGGCCACGTTGTCATACATGTCGAACCCGCCTCGGCGGGGTCGGGTGTGGTTTTCGTCAATGCGGTGCGCGGTGGCGACGTCCCCAAAGAGTACGTGCCTGCGGTCGAGCAGGGTGTGCGCGGTGCGGCGGAAAGCGGAGTGGTTGCCGGGTATCCGCTGGTGGACGTTGCGGTGACCCTTATGGGAGGTTCCTATCACGAGGTGGATTCCTCTGACATTGCGTTCAGAATAGCGGGCACCATGGCGTTGAGAGATGCCGCTCGCCGGGCGAATCCGGTTCTGCTTGAGCCGATGATGCACGTGGAAGTTGTGGTACAGGAGAAGTTTCTCGGCGACGTTATCGGCGATCTGAACGGACGTCGTGCAAGTATAGAGGAGACGGCGATGAGGGGCAGTTCTCGTGTTGTCAGTGCGCACGTCCCGCTGGCCGAGATGTTTGGATACGCAACCGACCTCAGGTCAAGGACCCAGGGACGGGCCTCGTATACGATGCAGTTCTCCCATTATTCTAAGGTGCCGGAGGCCATATTCGACCAGATTGTTGAGCGAAGTGTAGCGCGCGTTTGACCGGCGTGATTGCACGATGGAGGTGTAAGAAGCGATGGCGAAGAAGAAGTTTGAGAGGACGAAGCCGCACATAAACGTAGGGACGATAGGGCACGTCGATCATGGCAAGACGATGTTGACGGCGGCGATCACGAAGGTATTGGCGAGACGAGGGTGGGCTGAGGAGAAGAAGTTTGAGGAGATAGACAACGCTCCGGAGGAGAAGGAGCGAGGGATAACGATCCAGATATTTCATGCGGAATACGAGACGGAGAAGCGCCATTACGCGCACATAGACTGTCCGGGTCATGCTGATTACATCAAGAACATGATAACGGGCGCGGCGCAGATGGACGGTGCGATATTGGTGGTGAGCGCGGCGGACGGCCCGATGCCGCAGACGCGTGAGCACATCCTGTTGGCTCGTCAGGTAGGGGTGCCGTACATTGTGGTGTATTTGAACAAGGTGGACATGGTGGACGATCCGGAGTTGCTGGAGCTGGTGGATTTAGAGTTACGAGATTTGTTGAAGGAGTATAAGTTTCCGGGGGACGAGATCCCGATAATCCAGGGTTCGGCGTTGAAGGCGGTAGAGGGAGACGAGGGAGAGATAGGCGAGCAGAGCGTGGTGAAGCTGCTGGAGGCGTTGGACACGTACATACCGACGCCGGAGCGCGATGTGGAGAAGCCGTTTTTGATGCCGGTGGAGGACGTGTTCACGATCACGGGACGCGGTACGGTGGTGACGGGCAGAGTTGAGCGGGGCAGGATTCGCGTAGGCGAGGATATAGAGATAGTGGGGTTATCGCAGAAGGAGATCCGTCGCACGACGGTGACGGGCGTGGAGATGTTCCGCAAGGTGTTGGACGAAGGGGTAGCGGGTGACAACATCGGTGTGTTGCTGCGGGGGGTGGATCGCGACGAGGTGCAGCGCGGTCAGGTGGTGGCGGCGCCGGGGAGCATCACGCCGCACACGGCGTTCAAGGCGGAGGTATATGTGCTGACGAAGGAAGAGGGCGGGAGGCACACGCCGTTTTTCTCGGGGTACCGACCGCAGTTTTACTTTCGCACGACGGACGTGACGGGGACGTTGCAGATGCCCGAAGGCGTGGAGATGGTGATGCCGGGGGACAACGTGACGATCGAGGCGGAGTTGATCACGCCGATAGCGATGGAGAAGGAGCTGCGGTTTGCGGTTCGAGAGGGAGGCAGGACGGTCGGCGCAGGCGTCATCGCCGAAATACTGAAGTAG
>Ga0180433_10010047_pt1 | contig 11472 bp, 7 predicted proteins | sample SS_ome_8_FD_132980 | JGI IMG/M metagenome (GOLD analysis project Ga0180433, IMG submission 132980) | Hypersaline lake sediment archaeal communities from the Salton Sea, California, USA - SS_1_D_1 metaG | ecosystem: Environmental > Aquatic > Non-marine Saline and Alkaline > Hypersaline > Sediment... | reverse complement strand
TTGTCCATGTATACGAAGCTCCTGCCGCTCGCCCGCGAATTCGGCTATCCGATCACTCTTTTTGTCTATACGGATAATATTTATCACCGGGCCGAAAAAAAACTGACATGGGCTGAGCTCCGGGAGCTCGAAGATAGTGGAATAGAGATTGAATGTCACTCCATAAGTCACGCCGATCTGAAGAAGCTTTCCAGAAAAAAAACGCCTGAATCAAAGAGACAATTATTTGAAGAGATATACCTTGCAAAGAGAATCGTGGAACTGTATTTACGAAAGAGAATTAAATATTTCGCTTTTCCCTATGGGAGATATGATCTCAGTCTGATTGACCTCTGTTCGAATGCCGGTTACGAGCGTGTTTTCTCAACCGATTATGGGTCGAATATTATTACCCGAAATAACTATTGCCTGAGGAGAAGACATATTAAGAGAAATACGCTGCTCATGAAAATCGAGAGTATCCTTAAATAGCAATTAATATTCACGAGCAAGAGCTGTTGTGTGCTCCGGAGAGCTCGGGCAATGGGAATTATGTACCATACGTGCTATCGATAATAGGGCGCGCTCAGTGGCACGGTGCATTCAGAGGGGCGCCGAAGGTTTTTTTATTGACAAATGAGCTGAAGTGAGCGAATACATACAAACCGGCAATAACAGAAGAGACGTTGATACGCCTTAATCCGTTTCACCCTATATCTTCGTTCTGTAGTTGTGTTCCTTACATGCAGGAAATGGACTATTTCACTGCCTGCATTCATATGAGGGTGAAATTTTATTTTGAGCGTTTTTGTGATTACGGATTAACGGGTTCATTACCGAAGCATATAATAACCGGTGTGGTGTACAATCAGAGTTGAGAGTACACAATGGTTTTTTGTTCTTCGGAAGACTGCTGTTCCCTTTGAAGCTCTAACGAAGAAACAATAACCCGAAAGGCATCCTGTTTAAAATATTTACGTATAGAGGTACTGATGAAAAGGCTTGCAGTCATAGTAATTTCTTTCGCGATTCTCTTTAGTCTCGCTGAAGGGGGTGTAACAAAAGTTTTCGTTGATGATAATCACATTCAGGAGTATCGTGGGCTTCTTGGCAAATGGGTTTTGATTGAGTCACCGGGGACCCTCTATTTCTATGCTAAGAAGTTCTCCGCTCCCGTGAGGGATGTTTATAAGATCAATAGCTGTTATAGTATGAAGGATATTCTGGGCAACTATGTTTTCATCCCCTATTCGGAAGAGTACCTTGCGGACCTCAAGTCGCAGGGCGTTACGCGTAAAATGATTGTAAGCAATCACGATCAGTTCATATGGCCGATAGAAGAGGTCATTGAGATCAGCTCTGTTCTTGGTTTGCGGTGGGGAAGATTTCATCCGGGGATTGATATGCCGGCACCAACCGGCACTCCGGTTTATGCGTCGAAGGGCGGAATGGTTCTTGCTACGGTATATGCCGGAGGATATGGGCTCACCGTAGAAATTGAACACCGTAATAGTTATACAACGAAATACGCACATCTCTCGGTTATGTTTGTCAAGAAGGGAGAATTTGTTAAAAAGGGTCAGCTCATTGCTCTCGTCGGCACCACCGGAAACTCTACGGGGCCGCATCTGCACTTTGAAATTCGCTCCAACGATATTCCGCTCGATCCACTCGATTTCCTTCCCAGAAAAGATAGTTTAAAAATTTTACATACTCTCAAGAACTGGAAGTAGATTCAGTATCTTCGTGCATGGGAAATATCGACTTGCATATACATTCGAGCTTCAGTGAGGATGCCGATCTCCCCGTCGATGAGATTTTTGCATTGGCCTCCCGGGCATCCCTTGCGGCGATTTCAATTACCGATCACGATTCCCTGCAGTCCATACCCGCAGCCGAGTCGGTCGGGGAGCAGTTTGCACTCGAGTATGTTCCCGGTGTGGAAATTACCACCGTTTTTGAGGAAGATGGTTCACAGCAGCATATTCTCGGGTATTATATTGACGAAAAGAATGAGCAGCTGAAAGAGACTATTGAGATAATCAAGAACTACCGTCTCGGCATGGCACGGAAGCGCATTGAAGCATTGAAGAGCATCGGGTTCGCCCTTGATGATGAGAGGATCTGGAAGATGATTGGGGATCGTCCTCCAACGGCGACATCGATTATGGTGGAGGTTTTTAAGAATGAGAAAAACAGATCTGATGCTCGATTAACAGAGTATATTCAGGGTGATAAAAGCCGCAATCGGCTCTCTCAGTTTTATCGCGGCTTCCTTAGTGAGGGGAAAGAAGCATATGTGCCCTTTGAATCGATTAATGCTCAGAAAGCTATTGAGGTGATAAAGGGATCCGGTGGTGTTTCTGTTCTCGCGCATCCGAAGTTTCTCAAACGACGGGATCTGCTCCCCCATTTTATTGACTATGGGATTGACGGGATAGAGGCGATAACAACATACCATGATGAGAGTGATGTGCGATTTTTTATTGAATTTGCACGGGCGAACGGGCTCTTGATTACCGCCGGATCTGATTTTCACGGTCCGACATCAAAGCCTCAGGTGACCATCGGTGGCGTTTCAGGGAATTCCTACGAGTATTTCAGCGCGCTGAAGAGCTACTATGAGGGGACCTCCGAAAACTATTAATATGATGTCTCTCAGGCCAGCTTTTTTTTTGCATATACTGATCGCGCTGGCATGCGCGACGTCGTGTCGCCGTGCGCACAATGCATAAAACCGGTATTTACAATTGTGGGGGTCACTGTAAATACCGGTTTTTGGAGGTGCACAATACAATTAGCTCTGATATGTCGTAAGAGAGTCTTTTTTAATCCTCAATTGTCGGCACAAGCCTGTTAATCCATTCTCTTACCTTCTGAGGGTCGTCATCTTTGGGGAATCGATCCTTCATGTTCTCCTTGATGGTACTTGCCTCTTCATCGGTGCCGTAATACGCTTCGTTTGTCAGGGTGCCGATAATATCCTCGATGTCCTTTTCCTTGTTCTTGTAAATGAAGATGATATTCGGTCCCGATTCATATCCCCAGATAAATCCATCGGGGATATGAACCGAAAAGGTTTCGGTAATGCCATCGCCGTCCGCATCTTCTGCGTAGTATATCTTCTCATCGAGGGTTTTTGCTTTTGCGATGATGGAGTATTTGGTCGGTTGACCGTAATCGCCAACAAAAATTTCTTTCGGGAGGGGGGTTCGTTCAACGAACAACCCCGATTTGCTCCTGTTAGCCATGAGCTGCCTGAAAATCTTCACATGCTTTTTCAGAAATTCATTTCTCACGTTAAGGTAGAACTTATCAAAATGCTTTGAGACAAAGCTCTTCTCTTCCGTTTCGGTGCTGCGGGTCTCGCTTTTTTTCGCATCCTCAGAACGTTCATCGACAGCATCAACCTTTCTGAGTAGTTCAATTCTTCTCTCGGTGATGCGAATGAAGTCCGGTTTTGCATCTATGCGGTTTGCCCAGACATCTTCATTTTGTGTCAACCGCCGCTCTGTATGGAAAATGTTCAACTTGGTCCTGGCTATTGACGGATTATCGTAACCGTCCTTCAGCAGGTACATCTTCCTGTCAGTTATGATCAGGAGGGTGGCAACGGAGTTGTCGGTTTGAGAGACCGTATTTTCGGGGACGTCAAACTGTATATGCTGAAAGGCAATTCTATCCTCATTGTACCTGGAGATTTTTCCAATGTTCAGTATCTTGTAATGGATATCCTTGGGAAGGGAGTCGCTGGTAAGGAGGAGAAAAAACGCCAAACTCAATAGTCCTCCGATTTTTGAAGCATTTTTCATCATTGTATTACCTCCCTGTGATGGTTGTTATGCTCGTGCGACTGGCAATCCGTTTTTGCGCCGGTTTATAGCGCTGTGAGCTTCCATACTCACATTATAATTGTATTGCATATTCGATTTTGTCAAATACTTTCTTGGTTCGGCAAAAAAAGCGATACAGTGTGAATTTGTTTGGACAAAAATCTCCTTATCTGAAGATTGGTATATATTTAAAATCGTCTTTTGTGGAAGAAATATTAATCTCAAAATTATATGAAGTTTTTCCATGACCATTGCAGCTTTTGTGGCGAGCAGGGTTTGATAATACCCGATTATCAGATTGACCGGAAAAGCATTCGAACGGAGATTATCATCGACCACCGCCATGAGGGCTGGCCGGGCATTCCACATGGCGGGATTGCCATGACTGCTTTCGTCGAGCTCGCCGATCTGCTCGATAAGGTCACCGACAGGTATCCGATACAGACAAACTTCAGGTTTGGCGGCGACAAGCTCATTCTCGGTGATAGGGTTTCAATTACACTGAAACAGGAAAACGAATCCTACCGGGGAGAGATCAATAAGATATCCGGCGTTCTTCCCTATATGACGGGCACGCTCGTTCATCGATACGAGCAGGAGCACGAGGAGGAATTGAGCGCCCTGAATCGTCTCATCGAAAGTCCATATACAGGCAAAAATGTCTTCACGATACCCGATTTCGTTCATCGGATACTCTTTAAACGCGAGTTCCAATTGCTTCATCGGTCCCGCGAATTTGAATTCAGAGAGCTGCCCGATGGCCGGATGTACATGCTGTGCTTCTTCAAGAACAGCAGGGGGGAGATCCGGCGGGGTGAATTGAACCAGATATCGGAGGAGCAGGTGCATCCAGGCGCTCTCCTCACCATGCTCGATGAGACCCTGGCATGGTCCGGATTCCTGCGCGTCTGGCAGGGGGGGGTGACCGTTTCTCTCATGAGCTATTTTCTGCGACCGGTGAATCCCCATGAACAGATTTTTTCTCTGGGCATCTGTGACTCCGTGCGCGGTTCTCACCGGAGGAAGATGATTACCTGCTCGGGAGGAATATTCTCAATTACCGGGAAGAGGACGGAACCCGTCGTATTCGCACGGGGGAAATGGCTCACGAAGCCGGAGTTGAAAGATAAGATGATGAGGTTTCTCCTCGCCGAGGAGCCTGCCCGGTGTGCGAACAGCAGCTCTCGGAAGCCTCGGGAAGAATGAGAATATCATCCTTCCCTCTCGGATGCGTGCCGGCTTCACTTTTCCGTTCCCTTATCGAGTCGCCCCCGCTCTTTCTTCCACCGGGCTTTATCTGTTTTTGTCCAGCTCTCCACGACATGGCGTGAAAGCTCTCTTTCTCTGTCCCGCACCGGTTTTTTCCGCTTTGTCGGCCTCGCATGTTTCATCTTCGCCCGGCGCTCCTCCAGCTCCTTTGCGGTGAGGGCTGTTTCGGCATCAACGAACTCATGTATCATGGCTTCGCTACATTTCTGCCCGGTGAGCGCTTCGACAACGGCGCCCATCCTCTTTTTATTCACCAGCTCGCCGGTGAGGGGAGGGGTGAGAAAGGCGGTGCCAAAGAGCGCTCCCATAATGCTGCCGGTCAGCGCACAGAGCGTTGCTGTTTCTCCGCCTGAGCTGAGCGCGGTAAAGAGGGCGGCAGAAGGATTGTCTCTCTGCGATTCGGCGATGAAGATCGCATAGGGTACCATGCTCAACGCGTTATTGACGGTTGCCCTCGTTATCGGGGTTTTGAGAAACCTGTTGACATTCGTATAAATCATCTCTTCGGCGATCGCTTCGTCATCAGTGTTCGAAAGGGAATGGAAAATTTCCGCGAATTCGGCAATCGCTTCCTCGAGCGTGACCGGATTGCATCCCGAATCGAAGATGCGTGATGCGTTTTCATGTATCTGCTCCCGCAGGCGCGCCGTTTCATCACGGGCGATCCGGAGGAGCTTTGCCGATGACGGATCCTCCCGGATTAATCGCCTGAGCAGAATGCCGAACGACAGCGCCCCGGCCAGCGCGAAATAATTCTGCGTGAATAAGAGCGCGAGCGGTATCGCGGCGGTGACTGCCTGGACGGTTGTGGCTTCGCTGAGCATCGATGGTGACAGGATTGGCGTCAGCCGCGCGCCGGGGGAAGGGGGGGTGGCCATGTCTGCGGTCTTCCGTGAGCGCTTTGTTCTCGTTATGAAACTCTTCTCGATATCACCAGGATGTCTGAACATGCCGGAGTCGATCTCCGCGACTTCGGGAAGCGTTGAAGCAAAGCGAATCAACCTGTCGGGTATTCCCCGTTGATGAACGATTTTGAGCATCGCAATGAGCAGCATCATCTGGGAGAGGGAGGAGTAGAGCCCCGGCTTTCGCCATCGCTCCGTTTTCCCCTTCAGCGCCGGCAGGGGGTCGGTGTAGGTGCTGACGGTTTTGAATATATTTTTGATATGGCCGCGGCTCATCCCTTCAAGGGGGGTGCCGAGGGCATCGCCGATGATTCCTCCTAACAGTATTCCTTTTATACGCTCTCCCGCGGAATTTTTCATGGTAACGGTTGTGGCTCCTCCCCCGTGACGGTGCCGGGATTGCTTCTTCCGAAGCACGCATGCGGGGTTATCTTTTCGATGACCCTTCGGCGTGATTATCCGGGATGGATGCGGGAGATCAAGAGAAAAATTTCCGATTCCCGGTATCAGACGACAGCCTCAAAAAGTGTATTGATGAACAAGCCGTCATCACGACCGTTCTCTGCTCTCCATGGAGCATCGCTGTGATTGATAACAGAGCAATCAATTTATACTTGAAAAAATGCCGCTCATCTATTGAAGTACGTTATGAAACAAAATGCCCTGTCGATGCCCGCATCGATGAGCGCGATAGCGCCGGCAGCGTGCCGCGGGGTGGTTTATCATAATGAGGGAGTGCGCTTATGGAAAGCGGAGGTTCGCGAGAACGCTGGGGAACAAAGGTCGGTTTCATCCTCGCCGCGGCAGGCTCTGCAATAGGCCTCGGAAACATCTGGAAATTCCCCTATGTTGCCGGTGAAAATGGCGGTGCCGCCTTCGTCCTCATATATATCGTATTCGTGATAATACTGGGGCTGCCGATTATGATTGCCGAGCTGGTTATCGGCCGGCATACGGAAAAGGATCCCGTCGGCGCATTCAAGGTTATTGCCGGCGGAACAAAATGGGTATTCGTGGGATATCTCGGCGTTCTCTCCGGTTTTTTCATTCTCTCCTTTTACAGCGTGGTCGGGGGGTGGACCCTGGGATATATTGTAAAGAGCATCAGCGGCACGGCAGCCGGCATCGACAGCATTGAGACGGCGAAGGGCGTTTTTCAGGAATTCTCCATGGATCCGCTCCTTATGATCCTCTATCATTTCCTCTTCATGGGCTCCTGCATGGTCATCGTCATCCGCGGGATCAAGAAGGGAATCGAGCGGTGGAGCAAGGTGCTGATGCCGCTCCTCTTCTTTATATTGATAGTTCTGATAATCAAGGGATTGTCCATGGAGGGAAGCTTCAGAGGGCTCTCCTTTTTCCTGAAACCGGATTTCTCGAAGATAACGGCCGATTCGATTATCGCGGCGCTGGGCCAGTCTTTTTTCAGCCTCAGCCTGGGAATGGGGGCGATGATTACCTACGGGAGCTATCTCTCGAAGAAAGAGAAGATACTTCACTCGGCGATGTATATCGTCCTGCTCGATACCCTGATCGCCATTCTTGCCGGCTTCGCGATATTTCCCGCCGTTTTCGCGATGAACATGTCGCCGAAGGGGGGACCCGGCCTCATCTTTCATATTATTCCTGCCGTTTTCGGGAAGATGGAGTTCGGATATATCTTTTCGACACTCTTCTTCGTCCTCCTCTTCATCGCCGCGCTCACCTCGGGCATGTCGCTGCTGGAGGTTGTCACCGCCTATATCATCGACGAGCGGGGATGGAGCAGGAGAAAGGGGGTGTACGTGACCGGCACCATCATCTTCCTCCTCGGCGTGCCCTCGGCGCTCTCCTTCGGCGTTATAAGGGATGCCACGTATTTCCTGGGCAATACCTTTTTCGATTTTATGGACAAGCTGACGTCGAATTACATGCTCCCCATCGGGGGATTCTTCATCGCGATCTGTCTCGGCTATAAATACGGGCTCGAGAACACCATACACGAGCTGGATCCCGATACCAGGGTAATCTCCCTGAAAGAGCTCTGGGCGTTCTTCATCAAGTTCATATCCCCCTTCCTGATACTCTTTCTCTTCATCATGCTGATACGGGACGATATCGTTTCGCTCTTCTCGCGGCTGTTCGGGTGAGGTTAACCGGGAGACGCCGCCGGCGCGGATTACTAAACCGGCGCGCACAAGGGGGGAGGGGAGTGTGCCATCACCCCGTCAATACGCGAAGCCTTCCCTTCGGGTACTCACAGAGAGAAGAGTGGGGGAGATACTTATCGGCTGGGAAGTAACAGCAGGCGGTTTGAAACAAAGATTGAAACCGCCCATGAACGCGGATGAAAACGAATGTTTTGGAGAGTGAATAGTTCTTGACATTTCGGTAATTCGTAATTCAATTCTACGAGGTTATTTTCGAAACATATACACCCATCGGATGAGCTCGTAGAGATAGATAGTCAACAGGATTTTCAGCGTGAATATTAATTCACAGGCAATCCGGTTTGCCGCATCACAGAGATAGAGATTCGAAAACGTAACGACAGTGCCCGGTGCGTATTCAATTTGGCGCTCATCAAAATAGAGATTTTTCCTTTATCGCGGGATAGTTCCTATACAGAAGTGTAGGACGCTATTTGTCGCAGGTGGGGTGGTATACTATTAATTATTATTAATAGTTTATTGATCAAAGCAAATGATATGAATATTGCCCATATAAATCGGAATAACAAAGATGTACAAAAATTAGAGGAACATTTAATTGAAACCGCAGAATTGGCAGCGAGTTACGCAACGAAATTCGGTTTTTCGGACTGGGGATATATTGCAGGTTTGTGGCATGATATAGGGAAATACTCAAAAGAATTTCAAAAAAAAATGAACGAAATACTTATTAGTGGGGATTCAAGCATTCGCGTAGACCATTCAACTTACGGTGCAAAGAAATGCGTAGATGAATACTCACAGATAGGAAAGATTTTATCATATTGTATAGCTGGCCATCATGCAGGTTTGGCAAATGCAACAGGTGGAGAATCATCATTAAGGGAAAGGTTAAAAAAATCAGTACCTAATGTATTCAACGTTCCAGATGAATTGAATAAACGAAAAGAGATAGATGCCAATTTATTGAAGCAGTGGTTTGAAAAGGATGCGAAAATAAAACCCATGAGATATTCATTCGGATTATCTTTTTTTATTCGGATGCTTTTTTCATGCCTTGTTGATGCTGATTATCTCAATACCGAAAAATTCATGAGTCCTGAAATATTCCAAATAAGAAGTAAATATCCATCTATTAAAGAATTAAAATTACGATTTAAAAATTCGATGGAGAATTTTAAGAAAAATAAGGAAAAAGAGGGAATTGAAATCAATTCATTGCGTAATCGTATTTATAAGGAATGCTTAAAAGCTTCTGAATTAGAACCTGGACTGTTTTCATTAACGGTTCCAACTGGTGGAGGGAAAACGCTATCATCATTAGCATTCGGTCTGTATCATGCGGCAAAATACAATTTGGATAGAGTAATATACGTTATTCCTTATACAAGCATAATTGAACAGAACGCACAGGTTTTTCGAAATTTTCTGGGAAATTACGCAATTGTAGAACATCATTCAAATTATGTTAATGACGATTACGGTGAGGAGTATAGAGCTGCACTATTAGCTACTGAAAATTGGGATGCTCCGCTGATTGTAACAACAAATGTTCAATTTTTCGAGTCTCTATTTGCATGCCGATCGTCACGTGTAAGAAAACTGCATAATATAACAAAAAGTATAATTATCTTCGACGAAGTTCAGATGATTCCCGCTGATTTCCTCATGCCCTGTATTGAAGCTATAAGGGAAATAACACGACATTATGGAGCGTCAGCCGTGCTCTGTACCGCAACACAACCAGCACTTGAAATTCGCGAGGGCTTTGAGGGACTTGAAAATGTACGTGAAATCATTTCCGATACTGATGTACTGTATAATCGGTTAAAACGAATAAAAGAAGAGTATATCGGTGAAATTGATATAGAGAAACTTGCACAAAGAATGGAAGATGAAAAACAGGTTCTCAGTATTGTCAACAGTCGAAGTGAAGCACGCGATTTATATAACGCACTAATAAATATTTCTGACGATAAAGATTCAATATTTCATCTTAGCGGATTGATGTGCCCTGTTCACAGAACAGTGATTCTTGAAACGATAAGAACTAGACTCGGCAAAGGACTTTCGTGTCGCGTTATAAGCACACAGATCATTGAAGCGGGAGTTGATATTGATTTTCCTGTCGTTTACCGAAGTCTTGCAGGTATTGATTCACTGGCACAGGCTGGAGGTAGATGCAACAGGGAAGGAAAACTTAAATACGGTAAGCTATACGTGTATAAACCTTCAAAAGGAATTCCGGCGATTTGCGATTTCAGGCCACGTGCCGAAGAGGCTGAAACGATAATTTCAAAAAACAAGAATGAATTTTTCTCTCTTCAATCAATAAGGAGCTTCTTTGAAGCATACTTCTGGAGAAAGGGTGATGCTCTTGATAAACAAGGCATTTTGAAGGATTTAATGGAGGGAATTGTTACACTGGATTTCCCCTTTCGTTCAATTGCTGAAAAGTTTAAAATTATCAGAGATACACAGGTTGCCGTGATAGTTCCCTATGATGGAACAGCAAAAGCGTTAATACGAGAATTAAGAGATTATATAGCAGTTGGTATACTTCGCGAACTTCAGCGTTATACGATTCAGGTTCCCGAAGGAGTGGTTCACGAGCTATCAGAATACGGATATTTAGAGTGTGTGCACAATGAATACCGGATAATAAATGAACAATGTTATCATCAGGTTTATTCGAATAAGCTTGGGCTTTCACAAGACACATATGATTTCATAAAGGCCGACAATACAGTATTTTAGTTATCGGAGGCGAAAAATGTCATTTGGCATCGCATTAAAAGTCTGGGGTGACTATGCGTGCTTTACGCGCCCCGAGATGAAAGTCGAACGGGTAAGCTATGATGTTATAACGCCATCAGCGGCACGGGGGATTCTGGAAGCAATTTACTGGAAACCGGCGATACGCTGGGAGATTGACCGCATTCATGTGATCAAGAAAATACAGTTTACCAATATAAGGAGGAATGAGCTCACGGACAAGATTCAGGTAAGCAACATTAATAAAGCAATTGATGATCCTTCTTTTAAACTCGGGATATATATTGAAGATGAACGACAGCAGCGTGCAGGTATTGTATTGAAGGGTGTTTCTTATGTAATCGAAGCGCATTTAAATATAAGCGATAATGCGGGAAGTGAAGATCCGCACGATGCAAAGCCGCAGAAACATATTGAGATATTCAAAAGACGGGCTACGGGAGGTAAGTGCTTTCATCAGCCCTATCTCGGAAACCGTGAATTTCCGGCGCACTTTGAACTCGTTGCAGGTGAAATGCCGGAAACCGAAATGCCTCCCGATCAAAGGAACAGGGATCTGGG
>Ga0180433_10010046_pt1 | contig 11472 bp, 10 predicted proteins | sample SS_ome_8_FD_132980 | JGI IMG/M metagenome (GOLD analysis project Ga0180433, IMG submission 132980) | Hypersaline lake sediment archaeal communities from the Salton Sea, California, USA - SS_1_D_1 metaG | ecosystem: Environmental > Aquatic > Non-marine Saline and Alkaline > Hypersaline >... | reverse complement strand
CATATTACTCAGCAGGATTTTTCCTTCGCCGCCGGTGTCAAATAAGATCGTCTGCTCTGTACCTTCAATAAGGCAGGAAAACCCCCAACTGGTTGTCAGACGGGTCTTAAAAGGCAGGTTATTGAAAATGACCGTCAGCCTGAAAACAGGGAGTCTCGTCTGCACACTTCCTCCAGGACCAGGGCTGCTTATCAACAGACTTGCCAATATTGCAAAAATTGTTGTGAAGATGGCCCGCTGCATCTCAAACACTGCAAAGTTGACAGGCTCGTAAAAAGTGTTTTGCCCCCACAAAACGGTAAGCCGCCAGCCAAATCGGTTCACACTTACAGCTAGCCAAAACCACGCCAATTGTCAAACCGTTCCGCTGGGTCTGGATCAGTTCACAGGCTCAATGGCCCCTGTGATAGGACGATTCAGTTCCCCATAATGCAAATAGGTGTCTTTCCCATTGCAAAAGGTGCAATCCGACAAGAGGGAAGGCTTCACAAGGAAATGATATTCTCAGGGTATTCCAATAGCTATGCAGCCAGGGGCAGTCCTTCGATCTCCAATTTTCCCAGATAAACCCTAAGGTTGCAAAAGTTGAGGAAGCCCGAGATCCGAGGCGTCCAAGGGCGAGGCTGTAGTAAACTACGCCGAACCCTTGGCAACAAAGGAGATGGGGTATCCTCGGCTTTCCCACAGGGTAAAAAATATGGCCGTTTTTTCAATGTTTCCTGGACATCGCTAATCATTGATTCCTTAGGATCCCTCATAACAACCGCAAAGGCCAGGCGCTACTGTTTTTGAAGACCTTTTGCCGTATTTTTTATGCAACATTAGGGCTTACGTCCAATTGAGGGATGACAAGGGGGGGAGAATATAGGCCATGGGATGGTTTGGAAAACTCATGTTTGGGTCCATGGGTATGTTTATCGGTGGACCTCTCGGCGCCATAGCCGGGGCAGCCCTGGGCCATCATCTGGTTGACAAAAGGCAAGACGATCCCGCCGGGCAACCGAGACTCGTCTACGCAGAACAGACGCAGGCCGCCTATTTTGTCAGCATGTTTTCGATTCTAGGCAAGCTTGCAAAAATAGACGGCGTGGTAACGGGGGAGGAAATCACCGTCGTGGAACGATTCATCGGGAATCTGAACATGGGTGACAGGGAAAAGCGCTTCGCCAAGCAGGTCTTTAATGAGGCAAAGGATTCCAGGTATTCCATTGATGATTTTGCAGTCCAATTTTACCAAATCAGCCGGGCACAGCCCGCAGTGCTCGTTTCGTTCCTGGACCTGCTCTTCCAGATAGCCTCGGCAGACAATCGATTTCATCCTGCTGAAGAATCCGCGCTAAAGACGATAAAGGGCATTTTTCATATCAGCGACCAGCAGTTCGACAGTATGAAGGGGACTTATTTCAAAGAGGTGGACAGGTTCTACGAAGTCTTGAACTGTGCACCCGATTGCTCGGATGAAGAGATCAAGGCCAATTACAAGAAACTCGTGAAGGACTTTCACCCTGACGCCATCGTCTCCAAAGGCCTTCCCGAAGAGTTTACCGAATTTGCCACGAAACGCTTTCGAGAGATCCGCAACGCCTACGAAGAAATCAGAAAAGAGCGTGGCTTTTGACATAGAGCATCTTCGTTTTGCCCGCCGCCGGCGCTTCTTAATGGGAGGAATAGTTGGCTTTGAAAGTCAATGAGATTTTCTACAGTATCCAGGGGGAATCCTCCTATAGTGGCCGGCCCTGCGTTTTTGTCAGGCTGACGGGATGCAACCTCAGGTGTTCTTACTGTGATACGCAGTATGCATACGCGCAAGGCGAGGAACTTGAGATTGACGAGATTGTCGGCCGGGTCATATCTTACCGATGTCCCCTTGTGGAAGTCACGGGCGGTGAGCCCTTGATGCAGAAGGAGACGCCTGGTCTGATACATTGTTTGCTTGCCAAAGGCTTTGAAACCCTGATGGAAACCAATGGCAGCCAAGACATCAGCCAGGTGGATAACCGCTGTGTGAAGATTCTAGACATCAAATGTCCGTTCAGCGGCCAGACCAGCCACAACGACTTGCGGAATCTGGACAGGTTGACGGACCGTGACGAGGTCAAATTCGTCGTTGCCCACAGGGACGACTATGAGTATGCCAAACAGATCCTCCGTCTCGCGGATTACAACCTTTGCAGAAAGCATCCGGTTCACTTCTCACCGGCCTTCGGCAGGATGGAGCCCAAGACGTTGGCAGAATGGATCCTGGAAGATCATCTGGATGTGAGACTCCACCTTCAAGTTCACAAAATCATCTGGTCTCCTGACCGAAGAGGGGTCTGAGGCAAGGAAAGTCCATGAGGAAGAAGAATAAAGCCGTTGTGCTTTCCAGCGGAGGCCTTGATTCCACAACAGCCATGGCCATGGCCAGGCAGGAGGGTTACGAGATCTATAGCCTCAGCTTTCGTTATGGACAGCGCCATGCCCTGGAGTTGGATGCGGCCCGGAGGGTGGCCAGGGCGTTGGGCGCCAAGGAACATCTGGTTGTCGATATGGACCTGACAGGCATAGGCGGCTCTGCACTGACCGATGATCTTGACGTGCCAAAGGCTAGAACGGATGAGGAGATGAGAAAGGGCATCCCCGTCACCTACGTCCCGGGCAGGAATACGATCTTTCTCTCCTACGCCCTCGCGTGGGCAGAGGTGTTGGGGGCATGGGATATCTTCATTGGCGTGAACGCTGTCGATTACAGCGGATACCCGGATTGTCGCCCTGAATGCATTGAGGCGTTTGAGGGTTTGGCGAACCTGTGCACCAAGGCGGGTGTTGAGGGTCAGACGCCCATAAGGATCAGGGCGCCTCTCATGCAAATGACGAAGGCCGAGATCATTCAAAAAGGCATGGCGCTGGGCGTTGATTACCGCATGACCCATAGTTGCTACGATCCTTCAGTCGAGGGGAAGGCGTGCGGGCATTGCGATAGTTGCTTGTTGAGAAAAAAAGGGTTTAGGGAGGCGGGTGTGCCAGATCCCACAGACTATATTGATTGAGGGTTCGCCCGCCAGAGGGGGCCCGTGCGCTTTGCGACAGCCTCTTCAGATGATGGCCGACACAATGGGGTTTATAAGTTTATGAAGAAGATAAAGCTCGTCATCGTGGGGGGTGTTGCCGCTGGAGCGTCTGCTGCAGCCAAGGCGCGCCGGTGCAATGAAGATGCACAGATTGTCATGTTTGAGATGGGTCCGGATATCTCTTACGCCACTTGCGGGCTCCCTTACTATCTTTCCGGCGTTATACCCGAAAGAAAGGACCTCCTTATCACCACTGTAGAGTTTTTCAAAAAGCGCTTCAATGTGGAGGTGCGCACACGCCACGAAGTCCTCCGGATTGATCGGCAGGCGCAGAAAGTCGTCGTGAAAAACCTAACCACGGGCGGCATGGCCGAAGAAGCGTACGACCGACTCATTTTGTCTACCGGCGCCACAGCGATCCTGCCCCCCATTGCCGGCGTTGATCTTCCCTTTGTTTTCACCTTGAAGACCCTGGAGGACACCGACCGCATCCACGCCTTTCTGAAAAATAAGAGACCGGAAAATGCCGTGGTAGTCGGTGGCGGCCTCATTGGCATCGAGGCCGTTGAAAACCTCGAGGGTAAGAAGACCAAGGTTTCTGTGGTGGAATTCATGCCCCAGATCCTTTCCTTTCTGGACAGGGAAATGGCAGAGCTGGTTGAGCAGCACTTACGCCGCAAGGGCGTCGACATTTATGTCTCGGAGAAGGCAACCAGCCTTGAAGAGAGAGGGGGCCGGGGGTGGATACGCACCAACGCAGGCCGGGAACTGCCGGCCGATTTGGTGATTATGTCCGTAGGGATTAGACCCAACACAAAGCTGGCAAAGGATGCCGGCCTGCCCATAGGGCCGAGTGGAGGTATCGCGGTAAACGAATTCATGGGAACCGGCGACCCGAATATCTTCGCTGCCGGGGACTGCGTGGAAAGCCTCAATTTGGTTACAGGCAAACCCGTGCTTATCCCCATGGGATCAGCTGCCAATAAGCAAGGACGGGCGGCCGGGGCAAACGCCATGGGACGAAATATTGCTGTCAAGGGTTTCACGGGCACAGTCATTGTCAAGGTCTTTGACTTGGCTGTGGCAAAAACCGGCCTCTCAGAAGCCGAGGCTGTGAACGAAGGCCTTTCCCCGCTCGTCACATACGTCCTTGCTGGAGACCACGCCGGCTATTACCCTGACGCCAAAGAGCTTCAGATCAAGACTATTGCTGATCGATCCACCAGACGCTTACTGGGGGCCCAAGTCATTGGAGAAAAGGGCGTTGACAAAAGGATCGACGTCATGGCAACGGCCATTTACAATCGTATGGCCCTAGACGATCTCCTCCAACTGGATCTGGCCTATGCCCCGCCCTTTTCTGCGGCCAGAGATCCAGTGATCATCGCCGGCGCCGTCGGTCAGAATTTCTATGTGGGAGACTGGGTTCCCATCACACCTGCCGAGCTGCGGCAGAAGCTCGATAGGGGGGATGATTTTCTCTTGGTGGATACGCGGACCTTACTGGAGTTGAAGGAGACAGGCATCATCCCAGGGGCCGTACACATCCCCATTGATGACCTTCGGGATGCCATCAGCGACCTGGACCCTGAGAGGGAAACGATCTTATACTGTGCTGTGGGGTTGCGGTCTTATGTGGGAAACCGCCTGCTTGCAATGAAGGACTTTAAAAACGTGAAAACCTTGACGGGCGGCATCAACAGTTGGACCTATCAGAAAGAGCCGTTCCAGAGATGAAGGTTGGGGTCGCTGTGCCGTGAAGAAGAGAATGAGGGTTTCATGTGGACCGCTCTTCGGTTGCGAGCTTGGCGCGAAAGGCCTCTAGGGCCTCACGGAGCTTGCGCCGTAAAAACACCTCTTTGTCGCCACTGACAAGGGTGTTGTACAGGTCAAAGTCAGGCTGGGCCTCCGAGAGTTTTGGGGGTCTTTCTTTGCATTGGGCCTTGATCTTTCCAAAGGCCTGGACCATCTCAAAGAGGCTATGTTTCTCACTGGCAAAGCTGGAGAGCCATCCCAGCCGGCGCATCATTTCAAGACGGATCTGATCTGCCAAGAACAAGTGGATGTCCACGATCATCATCTGATCTGTATTCGGAAGATAATAAAACCTTGGTGCTTCTCCAAGCCTAAGGATACCCATGATCAATTCGTAAAAGGCGATGGCAGTCTGCTCCCCGGGCAGGGCCAGGAAATACAGGGTCCTGTCTGAGAGATCAGCCAGTCTGGTCTTTATGCCATAGGATTCGCCAAACCGTTCGCACCAGAGCCGGAAGCTTCTTTGTTCAACGGATTTGACACGATAGGCCTGAAGATTAACCACTTTGCTCATCATTGTCTCAACGCAATCACCGGCAACCTAGAGATGAGATGCTGCATGCCGGGTGTGCTCGGATTCAATGACCCCTAAGGTGAACGACAAGAGGCCCGATATTTACCGCTTAAGAAAGTAACAGATGCCGCGCCGCAGGTCAATGCACATCGGTCATACTTTTGGCCTTGCAAAATCTTCCGGTTATGGTAAATGATGCAGGATAATTCCGCCCAGTAGCCGCGAACTAACTGATATCTTTTGTAATAAACGGGAGTTTGTTGCCTGGTACACACAACCAGGAGAGCTTTACGGAACCTCACGCCAAAGAGCGAGACGAGGTTATGCAAAGGTCTCAGGACGGAGTCCTTATATATGGCACTCAAAGACCTGGTGATGAAAGGAAAAACGGAGACCGTGGATGCCTATGAAGAAATTTGAACTCACCGTTGGGGGAAAAGACTATAAGATAGACATTGAGAAATTTGACGGCAAACAGGCTGTGGTGAATGTCGATGGCAAGTCCTATGAGATCGACGTGAAAAAGGCTGCCGAAGCCGTTTTGCCTCGTCGTCCGCCACCGCCACCAGCCACTGATACGCAAGGGGTTCAGCCGGCAGCCCCGGAGCCCCCCTTGGCGCCCATCGCCTCGACAGCTTCGGGGGGTCAGGTCGTTGCTCCCATGCCGGGCATGGTATTGGAGATCATGGTTTCTGTTGGGGATAGCGTGGTGGCTGGAGCACCCGTGGTCAAGATAGAGGCCATGAAAATGGAAAATGAGATTCCTGCCCCAGTGAGTGGGACCGTGAAAGAGATCCGGGTCAAGGTGGGCGATCGTGTGTCCACAGATGAGACCCTCCTGTTGATAGATCAGGGATAGGATCGGTTGTTGGCCATGGAGACGTGATGTGAAGTCGAACGAAGAGAAGATTCAAGATTTGGTTGCAAGGAATGCTGAGGCTGAACTCGGTGGCGGCCAGGATCGGATCGAGGTCCAACACAAGAAAGGCAAATGGACTGCCCGGGAGCGCATTCATCAGCTTTTAGACCAAGAAAGCTTTGAAGAGACGGACAAATTTGTCCTCCACCAGTCCACGGATTTTGGCTTGGACAAGAAAAGGTTTCCAGGGGACGGTGTGGTGACAGGATACGGTCGCATCAACAGTCGATTGGTCTATGTTTTTGCTCAGGACTTTACCATATTGGGCGGCTCTCTGAGCTTTGCAGTAAGTGAAAAGATCTGCAAGGTCATGGACCTTGCCCGAAAAAACGGCGCACCCCTGATCGGTTTGAACGATTCAGGAGGCGCCCGCATCCAGGAGGGCATTTCGAGTCTGGCCGGGTACGGGAACATATTCATGCGAAACGTCTTGTCCAGTGGCGTGATCCCACAAATTTCAGCCATCATGGGGCCGTGTGCCGGCGGCGCAGTCTATTCGCCGGCCCTGACCGACTTTATTTTCATGGTAGAAAATAGCAGTTACATGTTTATCACAGGACCGCAGGTGATCAAGACGGTGACCCACGAGGAGGTCACCCCTGAGAAGCTGGGCGGCGCCCTGACTCACAACGCCACCAGCGGCGTCGCCCATTTTTCGGGAAGAGACGATCAGGAAGTCCTTGCCATGATTCGCGAGCTCCTGAGCTTCCTGCCTCAGAATTGTCGGGAAACCCCCCCTAGCATTGAGGCCACAGACGACCCGAGCCGGACAGATCCGGAACTGCGAGACGTTGTGCCAGATAATCCCAGGCACCCTTATGACATAAGAAAGATTGTCAACTCTGTTGTTGACAACCATTGCTTCTTTGAGGTCCAGGCCCAGTATGCCCCTAATATCATGATCGGCTTTGGCCGTTTAAACGGCATGACCGTGGGGGTGGTGGCAAATCAACCCTCTTTTTTTGCGGGATGTCTGGACATCAATGCCTCCATCAAAGGGGCCCGCTTTGTTCGATTCTGCGATTGTTTCAATGTCCCCTTGGTGACCTTTTGCGATGTGCCGGGATTTCTCCCAGGCACGGCCCAGGAATTCGGAGGGATCATCAAACACGGCGCCAAACTCATCTATGCCTATTGCGAGGCCGTGGTTCCTAAGATTACGGTCATAACCCGTAAGGCCTACGGTGGGGCATACATCGTGATGTCGAGTAAACACCTGTGGGGGGATATCAATTTTGCTTATCCGTCAGCAGAGATTGCCGTCATGGGGCCGGAGGGGGCGGTGAATATCGTGTTTAAAAAAGAGATAAAGGCGGCCGAGGATCCGACAAGGAAGGAGGCCGAAATGATCGAAGAATACCGCAAAACCTTTGCCAGTCCTTACCGCGCTGCCGAAAGGGGGTTTATCGATGAAATTATCCTGCCAGAGCAAACACGTCCCAAATTGATTAAGGCCCTTGAATCTCTGAAAAACAAACGAGACCGGATGCCTGCCAAAAAGCACGACAATTTGCCTCTGTGAGTTTCACCTTAATTGATCGTAAACAAAATGAAAAAGAGGAGTAAGGTTTTTAACATAGCGATCATTTTTCGCTCAATTAAGGTTTCAGACCATAGACGCTGGCTTTTTAGCCTGGAGCTTTGAGCGCGTGCCTCTCAGTGCGGGGCGTTTCTATGTATGATATCAAGAAGATAAAAGAGATCGAGGAGGCGTCGGCTGCATGGGCCGACAAGACGGCCAAGTTTCTTGAAAAACGTCCTGAGCGCCAAGAGAGTTTTCAAACCCTTTCTGAGATTCCCGTAGAACGTGTCTATACGCCCCTATCTGAGTCCAGATTAGACTATCTGAAAGATCTTGGATGGCCGGGGAGTTATCCTTACACGCGCGGGGTTCAGCCCACCATGTACCGCGGGCGATTCTGGACCATGCGGCAGTATGCCGGATTTGCCAGTGCGGAAGAATCGAACAAACGCTATAAATACCTTCTGGAACAGGGGCAGACGGGACTGAGTGTGGCCTTTGACCTGCCTACGCAGATTGGATATGATTCCGATCACCCCTTGGCCCAGGGTGAAGTGGGTAAAGTGGGCGTGGCCATTGATTCTCTGATGGATATGGAGGCCCTATTCGACGGCATTCCTTTGAACCGCGTCAGCACATCCATGACCATCAATGCCCCGGCGGCCGTTCTGCTGGCCATGTATGTTGAGACGGCGGCCAAGCAAGGGGTCTCACTTGAGACATTGAAGGGGACCATCCAGAATGACATCCTAAAGGAGTACGCTGCTCGAGGGACTTATATCTTTCCGCCGGCGCCTTCCATGCGGATTATCACGGATATCTTTGCCTTCTGTTCCCAGCATATTCCCAGATGGAACACAATCAGCATCAGCGGATACCACATCAGGGAAGCAGGATCCACGGCAGTGCAAGAGGTGGCCTTTACTCTGGCCAATGGGATTGCCTATGTGGAGGCTGCCCTGCGGGCGGGCCTTAAGGTGGATGACTTTGCACCGCGCCTTTCTTTCTTTTTTAATGCCCATATGGATTTCTTTGAAGAGATTGCCAAGTTCAGGGCAGCCCGGCGATTGTGGGCGCGGATCATGAAAGAACGATTCGGCGCGAAGTCGGCCAAGTCTCTGATGCTCCGATTTCATACCCAGACAGCTGGGTGCACGCTCACGGCCCAGCAGCCTAAGAATAATGTGATGCGTGTCACCCTCCAGGCCCTTTCTGCTGTGTTGGGTGGTACCCAATCCCTACACACGAACTCCATGGATGAGGCTTTTTCATTGCCTACTGAGGAGGCCGTGCAAATAGCCCTGAGAACCCAGCAGATTATCGCCCACGAATCTGGGGTGCCCAACACGGTGGATCCCTTGGGCGGGTCGTTTTATGTGGAGGGCCTGACCGATGAGATTGAGGAGCAGGTCCGGACGTACCTTGACCGGATCGACGAAAAGGGTGGCGCCGTGGCGGCAATTGAACAAGGGTTCATCCAGAAGGAGATCCAGGACAGTGCCTACACCTATCAGCGGGCTGTGGAGTCAGGCCAGCAGGTCGTCGTGGGTCTGAACAAATTTCAGCAAGACGAGGTGTCTCTGAGAGATTTTCTCCGGGTGGAACCTACTGTCAGGGAGACTCAGGAGGCCAAGCTGAAGCAATTGAAGGCCCGGCGGGACAACACGGCAGTCCTTGGGGCCCTCGACAAGCTCAGGGGCTGTGCCAAGGGGATCGATAACTTGATGCCACCTATCATGGGGGCCGTGAAATGTTATGCCACCCTGGGTGAGATCTGTGATACCCTCAGGGGGGTGTTCGGAGAGTACACGGCTGTATCCACACTGTAGGGAGAGATGATCAAAGAATGACCAAGAAGAAGATACGCGTGTTGGCAGCCAAACCAGGGCTGGATGGTCATGATCGAGGCATCAAAGTGATCTGCTACGCCCTGCGTGATGCCGGCATGGAAGTCATATATACGGGCCTGCGCCAAACGCCTGAACAGATCGTCCAGGCAGCCATTCAAGAGGACGTGGATGTTATTGCCATGAGCGTGCTGTCAGGTGCACACGACTACCTATTTCCCCGGGTCATGGAACTTTTAAAGGAGGCTGGGGCGCGAGATGTTCTGGTCATCGGCGGTGGCATCATTCCAGAAGAAGACATCCCCAGTTTAAAGGAGGCCGGCATTCAGGGCATATTCGGACCGGGAACCCCCACTACTGAGACAGTTCGTTTCATACAAGAGAATGTGCGCCGCTAATGTTGACGGTTTCGTAAAAAGTCGATTTTACTCACTCCGTAAACATTTTGGGGGCCCTTAAGATATTCAGGTAAAATGCTAAAACTCGGGCAAATACCCTCAAACAGTTAGCATTTTTTAACGCTGAAAATCTCAAGTGCCTTTCTCCCAAAATGCTCAATGTCGTTCGCAAAACACTTTTTACGAGTCTATCAATGTTGTGTCCCAGAAATAAAAGAAGTGCCAATCATACAGTGCCTCTCGTCCAAAGCCATTTGCCTCGCTCCGTGACCATTTTGGGGCCGCCTGCCAAAGGTTGCTAAATCACAGAAACTCGTGCCTTTTCTCATGAAGATGAAGAGCGGCGTGTTTAACTGCCAGAAAGGACACAAAGGGTGACCCTATGATGGGGCTTTTTGAGTCTTCCCGTTTGCCGGTTGGGGTCTGGATCAGCGCATTGGTTGTCCTCGTTGGCTGTGCTGGCCCGGGCAGAGCGCCCAAGCCTCCTCCTGGCTATCCTCCTCCATACCAGATCAACGGAAAATGGTATCAGCCCAGGAAGAGCGCCCGGGATTTTCGCCAGCGAGGCATTGCCTCATGGTATGGAAGGGAATTTCATGGGCAAAAAACCTCCAGCGGGCAGATTTATGATATGCATGCCATGACAGGGGCTCACAAGACTTTGCCCCTGGGGACGTATGTGAGCGTGCACAACTTGAGGAACGGAAAAAGGGTGGTTGTAAGGATAAACGACCGAGGGCCTTTTGTCCGCGGCAGGATCATCGACCTGTCATATGGGGCGGCCAAACAAATAGGCCTGGTCGGCCCGGGGACTGCGCCAGTGGAGGTCGTGGCCCTGGGCGTGCCGAGGAAGACCACTACCCATGGCGAGATTCAGCGCACGTTGGTGCCTAGCAACTACTATGTTGGGGATTTCAGCATCCAGGTGGGCGCCTTCAGGGAGAAGGAGAACGCCCTCAGGCTCAAAAGCAAGTTGGCTAGCACATACCAAGATGTCCACATTATGGTCCAAGAAAGAAGTGATGGTCGCCTTTACAAGGTTTACGTAGCAAGGTGTAAAACCTTGGAGCAGGCTAGGCAGTATGAAAAGATATTGGAAGGGGACGGGTACCCGGACGCTATGGTCGTGGCTCGCTAAGAAGAGCTGATCTTTTTCCTCAAGATGCCAGAGGTTTTGAACACGACCACTCTGCGGGCCCGTAGCTGCAAGTCTTCCCGTGTCTGTGGGTTGCGGCCACGCCTGGCCCTCTTTTCTTTCACCACAAACTTGCCAAAACCGCTTATGAGAAGGTCTTCACCACTGGCTAAGGTACGCTTCATGATTTCTAGGAGTTGCTCGACGACCTCCCTGGCGTGGTTTTTCTTCAAGCCGAGCTTCAGGTAGACCTCGTTGATGATGTTGTCTTT
>Ga0180433_10010045_pt1 | contig 11475 bp, 10 predicted proteins | sample SS_ome_8_FD_132980 | JGI IMG/M metagenome (GOLD analysis project Ga0180433, IMG submission 132980) | Hypersaline lake sediment archaeal communities from the Salton Sea, California, USA - SS_1_D_1 metaG | ecosystem: Environmental > Aquatic > Non-marine Saline and Alkaline > Hypersaline >... | reverse complement strand
GAATTTTCAACAGCTTTATCTATATATTCATTCGTAATTAAATCCATGATTTCATATCCCATTTCTCCTGATTTAATTGAAGTATCATAATCTACTACATTTTCTTCTCGTGCTATAGGTAATATCATAAATCTTATTCTTGGAATTAATTGTCGTAATTCACAGCCTTCGTTATTTGAAAAGATTCGCTCAATTAAGGTCTCTAAATATATAATTCGAGCATTAAATATTCGTTTATCATAATTCATGATATAATTAAAGACTTCTCGAACTCTATTCACTTTATCTTCAATTGCAATATCGTTTGGATTAATTTTTGGCTTAAGTTCTTTATTTAGTTTCCAGCTTTCAAATTCTGCGATAGTTTCGCCCTTATTTCTTGCTTTTGGAATCCTTTGAGTGATAAGTCCGATATCATCACTCATATCTATAGCAACTTCCTCCCAGTTTCCGGTAAAAGTTCGCGCGACTACCCCCGATGTTTTTGTATTTACCGTTATGTCTTCGGATGAGGGGGATTTTTGAATAACAGTTGAGGAGCTTGAATCAAAAAGAATGTCGAAGTATTGATCTTTACGGTTATAATTATTTGTTATTTCATTAAAGAGGGTAAAAATTTCGTCGTATGTTGTTTCAGTCATTTAATATCCCTTTATATAGTCATAATATTATAATTAAATAGATTAGAATTAATTGAATTAATTTTAGAAGACATAAATAGATTGATATACTGAAGTAATCTTGAAGTAAATGTAGGTTGAAAAACTTAATTCTCTTCAAGGCTTTCAGTAGGTAAGGGGTCAATATTATTTTTCGTAGAACTCAGAATATTTGCTTTCTCTTCTAAATAAGAGATTCTTTTTTCTAAAATCGTTAAGGTTTCTATTACGTTATTCATTGTTTTTGTAAGCTCCTTCATATCATTCTGAGCCTCTCCCAATTGGTTTAACAGAAAGGATATTACATTGGACTCTTTGACTGGTTCCGTAAAGTAATTAATTAAATTACGAACAAAATTCATGTTATCTAAACATTTGATGCCAATGTTTTTTTCATTGGTAAAGAGATCTATATCACCTATTCCAATTACTTTTCCTTTTCCAAATTCATTAAAAGCAGCAATTATTTGAGCTTGTTCTTTATCTTTTACCCATTTTCCCGAGGTATGATTATAGATCTCAGACCATACTTCTTTATCATTAGTTGAAAAAAGTGGTTTTGCATTTTTATTAAGGAAAAGTGAACAGGAACCCCCAATTATAATCTCTCTTAGCCCTTTTGTAATATCATGATTTTGGAATTTTTTGATATGGACTATATTGGAGCGGTTTTGATTAATATGATTTAGTTCTTTTACAAGATTTTTTTCGAAAAAAATACCAAAGTACATGCCAGAAAAGTCATTCAGATTGGTCTTTTGAAGATAATCTGCCCCATATTCACTCACTAAAAGTATACTCCCCCCATCCCTCACAAAATCACAGATATTTTTTATCTCAATTGTTGAAAAGTAATCATCAATGGGATTTCCAATTACGAGAATATCAATATCTTGTAATAATTTCGATGTAATTTCTTGAGTCTCATTAACCTTAATAAGTAAATTTGCTTGCTCAAGCAAGAAAAGAAAATCTGAAAAGTTCTCATCATAAATATTTAACATTTCGTTATGAGACAAATCAAAGAGAATAGTTCTTTCAAGCATATTCTTATTAAACTCAAGATAATTCATCTATAAAAATCATTCCATTAAGCAAATTTGAACTAAAAACTTTTTAAATTTTCATGAATAATCCATTTTGGAACAAATATGAATAATTCGAATACTTCAATTGCGATTTGTGGGCTTTCTTGGGGCGATGAGGGAAAAGGAAAGATAACAGATTATTTAGCTCAAAAAGCTGATATTGTAGTTCGTTTTAATGGTGGAAATAATGCAGGTCATACCATTGAAGCAAATGGAATTAAATATAAATTCAAGCTTATTCCTTCTGGGGCACCTTTAGAAAAGGAATTAATCATTGGAAATGGATGTGTGATTGATCCGAAAGTCTTAATCGAAGAAATAGAAAATCTCAAATCTTTAAATAAAAAAGTTAATTTAAAGATTAGTTCTACTGCTCATGTCATATTTCCTTTTCATATTGTTTTAGATGGATTGGAGGAGGATTCAAAGGGAAAATATAAAGCAGGAACTACCAAGCGAGGGATCGGCCCTACTTATGCTGATAAAGCCCAACGATGGGGAATCCGTATTTTCGATTTAATTCATCCTGAATTTTTGAAAGCAAAATTAGAAAAACTTTTTCCTATTAAGAAACGTCAAATCCGTCTCTATAATCCAGAATGGGATATGGAATTCGAAGGGATTTTTGCGCAATATAAACAATATGGTGAAACTCTAAAACAATATGTAATAGATACGGCATTTTATTTAAATAGGGCATTAGATAAGAAAAAGAAGATCGTATTTGAAGCAGCCCAAGGAAGTTTATTAGGAATCGATCATGGAATGTATCCCTATGGTACTTCATCAAATGCCAATGCGCTTGGAATAACAGTAGGTACGGGAATCCCTCCCAAGAAGATAGGAAAGGTTTTAGGAATTATCAAGGCTTATACTTCTCGAGTAGGTGAGGGAAATATTCCTACTGAGCTTTTTGAGGGTGTAGCAGAAAAGATTAGAGAACAAGGACATGAATACGGTACGGTTACTGGAAGACCAAGAAGAGTTGGCTGGTTGGATCTATTTAATATAAAATATTCCGTTATGATCAATGGAGTTGACAGTATTGCCATCACTTTATTGGATGCGTTGGAGGGAATCAATCCTCTTAAAATATGCACGGGATATAAATATCAAGGTAAAGTCCTTGAAAGTTGGCCTATTCATCATGAGATTATTGAACATTGCACTCCAATATATGAGTCATTTGAAGGATGGCCGACTATACCTCAAGAAGAATGGAGTAATATAGCTAATAATGGATATGCTAGCTTGCCGTTAGAAATTAAAAATTATATTAAATTTATTGAGGATTACTTAGAAACGAAAGCATCCATCATTTCAATTGGTCCACAGAGAGAACAGACTATAATTTTGGATGAAAATCTTTTTTAACTCCCTTTTTTTCATTTTCTGTTTCATTGGTTCCAAATAATATATAAATCGGAAAGAAAAAGCGATATGATTTTTATAGTAAAAGTAATTAATAGATATAAATAGATTTAATACTATATATAGAAATTCTCTAATTTAGTGAAGTTTATGAAATTATTAAAAGAAAAACCAAACAAATTGCAAGAGATTAATGAAGAATATTTAGCGCAAACCCTAAAAGGAGCAAAGACATTACACGATTTGATCAATCAATTTATCGAAAACAAACTAAATAAAGCAGATTTAGAACAAGTCATAGAATCAGAACATGAATGTGATATTTTAAAAGAAAAATATACTGAAGTACTTTTTAAGGAAAAACGTGCTTTACCTTTTTTGGTTGAAGATCGATATAAAATTTTAATGAATATCGATCAAATCAATGATAGAACAGAATTTTTGGCACGTTTTATGCAAGTATATCCATTTGAGTTGTATGATGATATAATAGAAGAATTTAAAATTCTGTGTGATAGTTGTATGCAGACGGTAGAATTATTGATTAATTGCGCTACGTTAATCGAAACCGATTTTGAAGGGGCATATGCAAAAACTTTTGAAGTAGAAGAAAGAAGGCGAGAAGCTCGAAAAGCTAGATTTCATCTTCTAGATGTAATCTATCAAAAAAGTAAAGACCCTACTAAGGTTTATCTTACCTCAAAATTAGTTACTATTATTTATGAGATTGCCCACTGGGCAGAAGATGTGTCTGATTTCTTAAGGGGATTAATTATAAAGTATCCAAGCCGTTAAAGAGCTAAAGAGGAAATAAAATGAGTTTATCCACAATAGTCATTATATTCATAATAATTTCCGTGGTGATTTCATTTGCTATTGGTGCAAACGATGAAACAATGGCTACGACCTATGGTTCTAGAACCCTAAAAATGAGGGAAATCCTTATCTTAGCCGTAATTTTTGCAATTTTAGGGGCATTTTTTCTTGGGGGTTCAGTAAGTGAGACTGTAGGAAAGGATCTTTTATTTTTTCCAGTTAATAATCCTGTTGTGTTAACGATTTTAATATCAACAGCTATCTGGTTGATTATTTCATCGATATTTGGACTTCCGATCAGCACTACACATGCAACAATTGGTTCAATAATAGGAGTAGGACTTTTACTTGGTGGCGGAGGTGGGGTAAATTGGTTAACTATCTTAGAAATGGCTTTATGGTGGCTACTATCGCCTGTAATCGGATTCATTATCACCTATTTCGCCTATAAACTTATTCATAAATCAATCATCAATAAATTGTCGGGATTTCGAAATTATGAAAGAGCGGAACGGATTTTTTCATATATTTTATTGGTAGTTATTTGTTGGACTGCTTTTTCTCGAGCGGGTAATGACTGTTCAAATGCTGTTGGAATAGTAGCGGGTTTAGAGGTAAATCTTACCTTTATATTATTGATTGCAGGTTTAAGTTTAGCAAGTGGAATTGTAGTAATCGGGAGAGGAGTAATAAAAAATGTGGGAACGATAACAGAATTACACCCAAGTACTGCTTTCGCAAGTGAAATTCCTACGGCCGTAATTTTGTTTTTCGGCACAATATTAGGTATTCCTTTGTCTGGTTCCCATATGTTAGTTGCCTCCTTAGTTGGATTATCCAAAGCAAGAAGAGCTCCAATGAGCAAGGGATTATGGAAAATTGTATTAGTGTGGTTATTGACATTTCCCGTTGCGGGAATCTTATCTGCAATTCTCTATTTTCCAATTGATAGCTTTATCTAAATATTAAAACCTAATTTTTTCTTTATAATTTATATTATTACGGGCTCTTAATTTTTTCATTTTAGCCTAATTATTTACTAATAGAATTAAAACATCTCTAGTGAGATATCTAGATAAGAGTTTTCTTTTTGGGACGTTAAATGTACTTTTTCAATATTCGGGAAATTCCTCACTCAATTAAAGAATTAAAGTTCAAACGATTAAGGATCTATCGGTAATTGTTCATGCTTGTAATAGAACTTAATTTTTTATCGTATAGATATTTTTAAAGCTCATAGAGACCATATACCTTAAAACTAAAAACTTAAAAATGCGTTGAAATATAATCAAGCTAAGATAAATTCAATTTATAATATAGTATAATGTCAGAACAAAATACAGAAGAAAGTAAGATTCCTAACTTTTGGAATGCGATTATAATACATGGTTTCTTTGGGATAATCGAATATTTACTTATATTACTCACAATCTTTTTCTATGTATCCAACATCGCTTTTTTAATCATATGTATTGGAATCATCAGTGCATTGTTTATAGTGTTATGCTATAGTCTTTTATTCAAAAATCCCTATTATTATATAGCTTGCATAGGAATGATTTGTATCACAATTTTTCCATCTGCGATTCAATTAATTATCTATATTGGTGCTACAAACTGGTCTTATGAACCGGTTAAGCTATTCATCATAGTTGCTCTGATTATTGAAACTTTCTACATCTTCATCCTTATTAGAGAAATCTCATATAATAAATATCTTAGTTATTTTCATGATAGATATACTATTGGATATCCACTTCGAAGAGGCACTACTTTGTTAGCTAATTACTATAGCACAAAAGACTTTGATAAGCTTAATAAAGGAAGACCATTTTGGCAAGATCGAGCCCCTGAAGAAGTAGAGACAATAAAAGAGAAACTAAGAAAATTTAAGAATAAATATAAGAAGAATACTCTAATTATAATTCAAATTTTCGGATTTTTGGCTTATAATATTATTTTTTATGTATCTTTTATGTTTTAATTTTTTTTTCTACTTTAATGCACTTTTTCGAATCTCCCCTCCAAAAAGTATATTGCTATTAATTTATCAGTAGAATATTCTTACTTTTATCCAATTTCTTATTTAATTTCTTTCCACTTTTTTCAAAAGAATTTCCTTCACAGAAGATTGTGATATTTTGCTTAAAGTTTTTAAAACTCTCAGGTAGAGTTTTTAATTGATTATAGGAAATTTCAAGACTTTTTAAATTTATTAGATTACTGAGAGAGTCTGGGAGCTGAACGATGCGATTTTTGTTCAAATAGAGCGTAGTTAATTTCTCTAAGTTTCCAATTGATGAAGGAATTGAATCTAATTGATTACCTTCCAAAATCAAATCCGTTAATTTTGCAAGGTTCCCTACTGATTCTGGTATAGAATTAATCTGATTATTGGTTAGTTCTAAATACTGCATATTTTGACATCCTCCTATTGAATCAGGAACTTCAGTTAACTGGTTATTTTTCATCTGTAGCATTTGTAATTTTGACAGATTACTTATTAAAGATGGAATAGAGGAAAATAGATTACCTTCTAATAAAAGTCCACGGATATTTGGGAGACTATAGAAAGAATCAGGGAGTACAGAAATCTGGTTATTAGTTAATCTTAGTACATCCAACTTTCTTAGATTTCCAATTGAAGAGGGAAGCACTTCTATTTGATTATTAGAAAAATCAAGAAGAGTTAAGTTTTCTAAATTGAATAGAGAAGTAGGTAGACTATCTATTTGATTATTACTTAATTCTAATTTCTGTAAGAGTTTTAAATTTCCAATAGACTCAGGAATCTTCTTTATATTATTTCTATTTAGATGAATTTCTTCTAACCTTTCACATTTTCCAATTGAATCAGGAATTAATTCAATTTTATTATCCTCTAAACTAAATATTTTTAGATCTTTAAGATTGCCTATAGAGAGAGGAATACTTGTTATTTGATTTTTCTTCAACCATAATGTTTCTAAATGAATAAGATCACCGACGAATTCAGGGAGTTCAGTAATATGACTGTCCTCTATAAGAAGATATCTTAAATACGGTAAGTCTTCAATAGATTCGGGAAATTTCGTTAATTTTTGCGCGTTTAAACCTAGTTCAACAACATGATTATCTTCGCTTTTAAAACCTCGGTAATTCTGTCCAATTTGATCTACAAGTGGGATAACATTACCTTCCAAAAACTCCTTTTCGATAGCTATTAATGCATCATATTCCTTATCATGCAATTCTAACCCATTTTTTGTTTTCATAAGGATATTTTAGTTTTTATTATAAATAAATTTTTATTTAGAAGAATAATATGCGTATCCTTAATCAATATATTATAAGTTCAAAAAAGATAACCAAGATATAACAGAAATTCTTAAACCCAATATCGCCATTTATTCGAATTAGAAAAGGAAAAAGGAAATAGGTTAAATGTTGATCTTTTCAAATTTCGCTTGAAAAAAGCGTAGATACTTGGGTTCATACACCATTTTTAATCCTGCAATCTGGTCTCTTTTCTCATATAGTCGAATAATTGAATCCGCAGTATATTCCATGTGTGTATTTGTATATACTCTTCTTGGGATTGTTAATCTTACAAGTTCTAATTTAGGAAAGATGTTCTCCCCCGTATCTTTATCTCTTCCTTTCGAAATTGCACCTCTTTCCATACTGCGTACCGCAGAGTCTTCATAAATTGCTGCAGCTAAGGTTTGGGCTGGCCATTGTTCTCGTGGTAAGTGAGGTAAGAATTGCAGAGCGTCTAAAAATACGGCGTGACCGCCTGTCGGTTTGACAATAGGCACATTTGCTTCTTTCAATAAATCTCCGAGATAGCGAACTTGATGAATCCTGTACTTCAAGTAGTTATACTCAGCCCCTTCCTTTAAGCCCCGAGCGAGCGCTTCCATATCTCTACCGGCCATCCCACCGTAAGTATGAAGGCCCTCATAAACTACAACTGTTCCTCGGGTTGCCTCGAAAATCTCTTTATCATGAGTGGCTAGAAAGCCACCAATATTAACTAAACAATCCTTTTTAGAGCTATATATACAACCATCAGAATAGCTCATCATTTCACGTAAAATCTCAATGATGGGAGTATTCTCGTATCCTTTTTCGCGTTCTCGTATGAAATAAGCGTTTTCACTAGAACGAGTTGCATCATAAATAATTTTAAGTTTATAATCATCGCAGAATTCTCGTAATTTTCGTAAATTCTCCATAGAAACTGGTTGTCCACCAGCCATATTTACATCCTGTTCAACATTAACAAATGCGATCTTATCTACTCCATAATCATCTATATAACCTTGTAATTTCTTAAAATCCACATTACCCTTAAATGGATGTTCGTTCTCAGGGTCATGCGCTTCGTCAATGATACAATCCACCATTTTTCCTCCCGGTAATTCAACATGCAATTTTGAGGTGGTAAAATACATATTACGAGGGACAATCTGTCCGGGTTTAACCAAATGGCTATACATCAAATGCTCTGCGCCACGCCCTTGATGAGTTGGAACCATATATTTATATCCTAAAACATCTTGGACCGCTTTTTCCAAATGATAAAAATTACGGGCACCAGCATAAGCTTCATCGCCTATCATCATACCTGCCCACTGATTATCGGACATTGCTGAAGTTCCAGAGTCAGTTAGTAGATCGATAAATACATCTTCGGATTTTAGTAAAAATGTATTATATCCCGCTTCTCTAATTGCTTCTGCTCTTCTTTTTTCATCGGGCATTCCAACATGTTCAATGACTTTAATTTTAAAAGGTTCAACTGGTCCTTTCATGATTTTATTCACATATCTTTATACTTATTTGAATAAGTTTAGCTGACTTGAAAAAGCTTTCTGAAATTTCTTCCCATGCTTTTCCCATTGTAATCAGACGAGAAGCTAAGTGTCTTTACTGATGAAAATATTTAATCTATAAGAGAGATGAGAGAATACTATTCAATTTATTAAAGAAATATTATGATTAAAAAGACAGTTCCGATTAACAGTCTACTTTTTTTTCGCTTTTATAGAAAACATCATCGGTATTGAATGCTTAAATGATTGAAACTCCCAATATTCATCTTCTCTTCTTTTCATATCAGGATGAATTCTAAAGAAAGAATAAGGGAACTCATGTAAGAAGAGTAGTTCAAAATTCACATGTAATAGAGCGTTAATAATGTCACTCATGGGATGAAACCAATCATAAGTGGTTTTATTTTTGATCTCTTGATCTGTTTCAACATAACTCCCATCATCATCAAACCGATATGGCTTACCCTCATTGAAATAATCATATCCTAATTTAAATTCTTCTTTATGTTTTTCATCAATTAAATTACCAAAAGGATGATTATCAATTACGTAAAATATACCACCCGGTTTTAGGAAATTATCTATAATTTCTGCCCATTTATATAGATCTGGGAGCCAACCAATTACTCCATAAGATGTAAACACAATGTCAAACTTAGTATCTAATACATTAGGTAAATCATATATGTTTGAATGTATAAAAGAAGCGGAAATGTTCAACTCTTTGCTTAGCGCTCGTGCTAAAATTATAGCATTCTTGGAAAAGTCAACACCGGTGACGATCGCACCCTCACGAGCCCAAGAAAGGGTATCCATACCAAAATGGCATTGAAGATGCAGCAGCTTTTTTCCCTTTACGTCGGCAAGTTCTTCGCGTTCAATGGATAATAGTGAGGATTTTCCCGCTTTAAATCCTTCTAAATCATAAAATTTAGATTTAGCATTAATGTCTACCAATTCATTCCAGCGTTTTAAATTCGTATCAAAATAGTTTTTATAGCGCTCCAAAATTATCACTGCAGCTAAAATGGAATTTTGGTTAAACTCTTCTCAGAATCGGCTTTTCCACTTAGAATTGTAGAGGTGCATTTGAAATTTTCAAAATTAAGATGGGACTTTGGAGCAATAATACAATTTTCCAGCTTTAAATTATTACCAAGAGTAACCCCATCAAAAATTATCGTATTAGAAAGCTCGACATAATCACCAATCTTTACATTCGCTCCAATATAAACATTAGGACCAAGCAGCACATCATCCCCTATCTCAACATTTTTTTCTAAATAGACAGGTTCTATAAAAGTTGGAAAGTCACCTATGTATTTATCAATGTGATTCGAAATTTTTGTAAAGAGTGATTTAAGTACCTCTTCCAATTCATTCTTGGAGATCGCATTCAGATCTTCCAAAGCTTTCTCAATTGCTTTTAATTCTTCTTTCATTTATTTTCAACCTCAATTTTTTATATTATTTAAAGTTCTAAAAGAGAAACTAATTTATCCATGTTTGTCCCAGTCTTTGCGCTTGTGGTTAGAACTTGAATATTAGGATTTAGTTTTTTTGCGTCTTCAATCATTTTATCAACATTAGTTCCTAAACGTTCTTTTAAATCAACTTTATTGATGATTGCAATATCAGACATTTTAAAAAGCATTGGGTGCTTTTCAATTACCCACTCTCCTTCAGTTATAGAGACTACCACTATTCGTTTATCAGTTCCTAAAATGAAATCAGAAGGACAAATTAAATTTCCAACATTTTCAATAAAAAGGAGATCATAATTCTGCAAATCTTTATTTTTTATGATTTGATGAATATGATATGCATTTAAAGCACATTCACGCCCAGTATTAATCTGAACTGTTTCAGCATTATGGACTTCGATGCGATCGGCATCAACACGCGTGGTGATATCCCCACATATTACTAAAATTCGATAATTCGAGTGCATTTTCTCTACTATCTGAGCAATGAGCTCCGTCTTACCCGCTCCAATCGCACCCACTACATCAAATGATTTAATTTTATGACTTTTCAGATTAGCATTTACTTTTGAAGCTAATAGTTCATTCTGCATTTCAACTTGCTTTTTAGTTGATACAACAGAATCACGTATTTCATCGGAAGACAGATTAATGCTTTCTAACTCCTTTATCCGAGATATTTCCTCTCGCTTATTATTTTGCATAATTTGACTCAATTAGATCTATTCAATAAAATAAATGATATATTTAAAATAGTAAATCCATAATAGAAAAAAAACAATTTGTTTATTTATCAAATCTCAAAATTATAATGTTAGCTAATAACACAAGGCATCCTCCAATAATAGTAAATATTGAAAAGGAGGGAAACAAAAATAAATTAACAATAACAGAAACGACTATCTCAGAATATGAGAGAATAACAATATTTCCTCCTTGATCATTCTTTACACCTATATTGTAAAGCGTAAAGGCAAAAGCTGTAGGAATGAACCCTAATAACAGGCTGAAGAAAAAGTCAGCTAGTGTAAAATTAAATAGATCAGTAAATCCTATTGGAAAGAAAATAATTACTAAAGAGAGCGTTGAAAACCAAGTCAAAAAGACATCAAAATTACCATGATTTTTTGAATGAAAGTTATTTCTTCTCCTATGATTATAGATTTTTTTTTTGGAAAATATCAATATCCCTAGCATAAGCCCGGAAAGCAATCCAAATATTAAGCCATATGAGAAGATG
>Ga0180433_10010044_pt1 | contig 11476 bp, 6 predicted proteins | sample SS_ome_8_FD_132980 | JGI IMG/M metagenome (GOLD analysis project Ga0180433, IMG submission 132980) | Hypersaline lake sediment archaeal communities from the Salton Sea, California, USA - SS_1_D_1 metaG | ecosystem: Environmental > Aquatic > Non-marine Saline and Alkaline > Hypersaline > Sediment... | reverse complement strand
TGACCGCCGAAGGGGCAAACCCCAAGAAGAAAGGCCCGATCCGGGGCAAGAATCCGGTCGAAGAGGTTCAACGGCCCGACCATTTCCTGGACTGGCTCCAGTGCCTGCGGACCCGCGAGACGCCCAACGCCTCGATAGACGCCGGCTATCAACACGCCGTGGCGGTCGTCATGGCTATGATGTCCTACGACACCGGTCAACGAATGGTCTACGATGCCGAGAAACGGGAAATCCATCCCGGATAGAAGCTTGTTACCAAAATCACCAAGGAGAAGAAACAGATGAGTTCTCTCGATCGAATGTCTCGCAGAGATTTTCTGGACGGGACACTGAAAGTCGGAGCGGCGGGCCTTGTCGCTTCTTGCGCAACAGGATATGCCTCCCCCGCCGCGACTGCCGACCGCTGGCAAATCGGCTGTTACACGCGCCCGTGGGCCAAGTACGATTATCGCGTGGCGCTGGACGCCATCGCCGAGGCGGGTTTCAAGTATGCCGGTCTGATGACCACGAATACCAAGAGCAGACTTGTGATTTCGGTTTCCACAACGCTTGAAGAGGCTCACCAAGTGGACAAAGAAGTCCGCAAGCGCGGACTGAAAGTCCCGTCGGTATACGGGGGCGGCATACCGGTCAACAAGTCGCTCAAGGCGGGCATCGAAGGTCTCAGGAAACTGATCGACAACTGTGCTGCATGCAACGTGGGCAATCTGCTAATGGGCGGAATCGGCAACGCGGATCTCTACGACGCCTACTACAAGGCCATCGCCGAATGCTGCGACTACGCGGCAGAGAAAGGCATGGGCATCAGCGTCAAGCCACACGGCGGGCTCAACGCCACGGGACCGCAATGCCGCAAGACTATCGATATGGTCGGCCACAAGAACTTCCGCATCTGGTACGATCCGGGTAACATCTACTTCTATTCGGACGCCAAACGCGATCCTGTGACCGATGCCGCCACGGTGGACGGGCTCGTCGTCGGCATGTGCATCAAGGATTACAAACACCCTAAGAACGTCGCGGTAACGCCGGGAACAGGCATGGTTGACTTTCCGGCCGTCCTGGCGCGACTCAAACAGGGCGGCTTCACGGGTGGGCCACTTGTCGTGGAATGTCTCGATCCCGGCGACCTGGAGCATACTCTGGCCGAAGCAAAGAAGACCCGCGAGTTCCTGGAGCAACTTACCGGCCAAAAAAAAGGCCCTCGCGCAGAGCTTTAGTCAAAAATGCTGAACTGACGGCGGGTGTGGCCGTAAGCGACATTACACCGCTGGTCGGTTACCGTATGAGCGGCTATTTTCATGAGCGGTTGAGCACGGAAACTAAAAAGGAGACGCTCTACTGAACGTCTCCTTTTTTCTCGTCAGCCGAAATTAGTTTCGTCCTTTCCCGTTACCACGCAAATCGGAGTCCGCCACTGAAGACATGCGCAACAGCATCGCCGTTAAACATGGCGTCATAATCGGCATAAAGTACGGTATTCCTGTTCGGCCCGTATTTAAGCCCTGCACCAAGAACCGCACTGTCGCGATTCATCCTGGCGTCTTTGATCGAGAAACGGTAAGCCGGCGTGGAAGCAAAACTGGCCGTAACACCGGCTGCAGCATCGCCAAACTCATGGATCCACTTTGCACGAAGCTGGCCCCAGAGATTCTGCTCGCCCTTCTTATAGAAATACTTCGATGCCTTTACGCCAAGAGATCCTTTGTAAGATTCAAAGCTCTGCTCTTTGTAGCGAAGCGCACTCGAACCGCCTTCTTCTGTGTAGCCATCATGGTTCTGATAACCAAACTCAAAGCCGCCGAGGGGCTGAACCAGAACATCGTTGAAGTAGTAATTCCTCGCCGCTTCAACATAAGTCGAAACCTCGTAGCCATCGAAATCGCCTTTGTTTTTCTCGCTGACAAAATCAACATACCTGTTGGTTTCGATGTTAAGATCGGCATAGGCAAAGACGGCATCGATATAGCCGTCGTAGTCCTTGTAGCTGCCGTAGAGGCCGCCATAAAGCGAATCGATCCGGCTGTTATCCCGGCTGCTGTTGTATTCCACGTCGGTATCTGAGTAGCCAAATGTTACACCGGCCATATACTCATCGGTGAACTGGTAATCGAGACCCAGTGCCAAACCGCCAATTTCATAGTCGTAGCCGTTGACACCTTCTTCACTGTCGCGATCACCGATTGCTCCAAAACCCTTTGTCCAGAAGCCGTATGGGCTATCGGCGTCGTATTGGCTGCCGTTACCGACCGCGGCGACATCGGTTGTACTGTTTCTGGTTTCAAACACGCCGGTTGTATTGCCAGCCATGGCAAACATCGGGCCTTCCGTACCAAGACTTGCCATGCGGGCATTGTGCATCCTGCCTGATATCGCGCCGGCGAAGCCGGATGCACCGGCATCGACGATCGGAGCGATGGAGGGCCGGGTCTGGCCGCTCAACTGGTCGTAGGCGCCTCTGAGGTTGTCATCACCGGAAACCGTCTGAAGGGCCGGTATGACACCGCCAAGGTTACCGCCTGCGTCATGGATCTGCTGAACGACAGAGCCGCAGGCACGCTGATTGTCTGTGCGAAGAAGCGACAGATCGTCGAATGGGGCGACACTCGCAGCCGCAACCAACGTAGCAGTAGATCCGGGATAAGACATAGTACCCGTTACGCCTGTGTCCCAGGTAACAAGAGCGGTGTTAACGGTGGTGAACTCTCCAGTGATGGCGCCGTCGGCTTCGATGAGAGTATATTGCTTGCCGTCTGTTATCGTCTCACCGTTGGAGTTTATCGCAATCGTGGAGCCGCTGTTGATGGTAACATCCCCGGTCACATCGAGCTTGTCGCAGTTGCCGGCGTTGTCGATCTCCGCCTCCAGCGTGCTGCCGTCCTCAAAGGTCACGTCACCGTCGACTGTCAGGGTGCCGATGCTGTTGCCCGGCGAGATGGTTCCGTGGTTGCTGAGCGTGCCGCCGCCGTCCAGCGTGAGCGTGCCGTCGCCGGAAAGTGTGCTCATACTGTTAATCTCGGCATACGGCGTGATGATCTCACCACCGTTGGAGACGTTGAGCACCCCTTCGCCTCCCACACCAACATAAAGAGCGCTGGAGTTGGTCCATGTCGATCCGGCGCCATCAACGGTAACGTCGCCGGTCGAACCGCTCTCACGACCGATGTAACCGAAGCCATTGCTCACGGCGCCGCCATCGGAGATGTTCAACGTGCCGTCGCCGTAGTTGCCGACATAAAGATGGTCGGTGATTGTCCATGTCGAACCTGCCCCGGTTACGGTTGCCGTGCCGGCAGCGGCATTGCCAATATGGCTCGATACAGCGTTGACCGTACCGCCGTTTTGGATGGTCAGCTCGCCGCTGCCGGAATTGCCGACATGAAGATAGCCGGAGTTGCTCCAGGTTCCATTATTGACGGTAACACTGCCGGTAGAACCGCTGGCATATCCAATATAACCGTTTGCATTGCTGACTGAGCCGCCGTTCTCGATATTGAGTGTTCCGGTTCCGTCGTATCCGACATAAAGAGGGGTGGCGTTTGTCCACGTTGAATTGGTACCGGTAACGGTCGCGACGCCGGTTGCATCGCTGGTATAACCGATGAAGCCGTTTGCATTGTTCACAGCGCCACCGTCTGAGATGGTCAGCGTGCCGTTGCCGGAGTTACCGACGTAAAGAGAGTTGGCGTTTGTCCAGGTTGAACCGGCGCCGGTCACGGTTGCTGTGCCGGTGGAGCCGGTCCGATTGCCAATATACGCAAACGTATTGCTGACCGAACCGCCGTTTTGGACAGTGAGCGTGCCGGTCCCGTCTCTGCCGACGGAAAGAGCGCCGGTGTTTGTCCATGTGCCGTTATTCACAGTTACCGTGCCGGTAGAGCCGCTGTCATAGCCGATGTGTCCCGATGTATTGCTCACGGTGCCGCCGTTTTCGATTGACAGCGTGCCGGTTCCGCCGTTGCCGACGTAAAGATAGCTGTTGTTAGTCCACGTCCCGTTGTTGACGGTAACACTACCTGTGGAACCGCTGGCATAGCCAACATAACCCTGTGTGTTGCTGACCGCGCCCCCGTCGGCAATGGTCAGCGTGCCGTTGCCATTGTCGCCGACCGTGAGATAGTCGGAGTTCGTCCAGGTCGAGTCGGTCCCGGTTACGGTTGCCGTGCCAGTGTTGCTATCACTATAGCCCACAAAGCCGGTTACACTACTTACGGTGCCGCCACTTTCGACAGTGAGCGTTCCCGTACCGGATTCGCCAACAATAAGATCTCCGGTATTTGTCCATGTCGAGCCGGCGCCGGTAACAGTTGCCGTTCCAGTTGAGCCGCTCTCATCACCAATAGAGCCATCTGTATTGCGCACGGCGCCGCCGTTCTGGATATTGAGGGTACCATCGCCATAAAAGCCAACAGAAAGAAAGCCTGAGTTCGTCCACTGAGAATCGGCGCCATTTACTGTTACCGTACCGGTCGAGCTGCTGCTATGGCCGATGAAGCCGTTAGTATTGCTTACAACACCGCCGCTTTGGATATTCAGCGTTCCGTCGCCTTGCGTGCCCACTTCAAGATAGTCATTGTTTGTCCATGTCGAACCGGCGCCGGTGACCGTCACTGTACCGGTGGCGCTGCTGCCGTAGCCAATCCGTCCCCACAGATCGTTAGTCACCGTGCCGCCGTCGGAGATCGTCAGCGTGCCGGTGCCCAGTTCACCGACAGCAAGATAGCCGGTGTTGGTCCAGCTCGAACCGGTCCCGGTTACAGTTGCCGTGCCGGTCGAACCACTGGAACGGCCGATATAGCTAGTTAAAGCGCCGACCGTGCCGCCGTTCTGGATGGCCAGCGTGCCCGTGCCGTCCTCGCCGACGTAAAGATAGCCGCTGTTAGTCCATGTCCCGTTGTTAACGGTTACAGTGCCGGTTGCACCGCTATCATACCCAATAGTGGCGTCCGTATTGTTGACGACGGCGCTATCTGTGATGGTCAGCGTGCCGGTGCCCTCGAAACCGACAACAAGCTCACCGGTATGTGTCCACTGAGAGCCGCTGCCCGTTATAGTTGCCGCCCCCGTGCCAGTGTAATTACCAATGATACTTGTTGCGCTGCTTACTGTGCCACCGTTGGACACTGTGAGTGTACCGTCGCCGTAGTCGCCGACATAAAGCCAGTTGTGGCCGGCCGTGTCCGTTATCCACTGTGAACCGACTCCGTCTACGGTTACGGTTCCGATCCCCGTGCTGTTGGCGCCCAGAGAGGCACCGTTGTTAGTGGTTATAAGACCTCCGCCTGTAATATTGACGTTGCCGGTGCCGTAGTTTCCCACCATGAGATAGCTGTTTGTCCATGTTGAACCGGCCCCGTCGACAGTTACCGTACCGGTAACACCGCTGTCAGCAGAGAGGTAACCGCCTATGGTACTGTTGCTGCTTAAGACATCAGAGTCGCCGTTAACCGTCATAGTTCCGTCAGCGTCTTTTCCGATGTAGCTGTTGGTTGAAGACGTCCATGTTGCCGGATCAGCCGGATCGATATTGCCCGTTGTGACAATCGCCGCCTGCGTGGACGCGAAAAAGACCAGAGTCATTGCTGCTGCCAGAATTTTCTTCATTTTTCTCTTCCTTTCCAAAGTTGACAAGACCTTCTTAGCTGATACGCGACTTGTAGCAATACAGGCGCAGAATCACTTCACTCATGGAATTCCCACGAGGAGAATAGCTGGAACTGGTTTACGTGGACTCCGTAGGCTTCATATTTCCTAATCACAAGTTGCTCGTCACGGATTAGCTGGGAAATCCGGACATGGAAATCTCAGCTTCCTTGGCATTTCTTCAGTTCCACAAGAAGAATATGCGCCATTGCTCACTGATGTGGATGCGGTGCCCCACCCCTTATCTGTCGTCTGACAGTTTTTGCGGCATGTTGGCCGAGGATATCTTCAGGTAATCCAATGTTTCACTTCGATCATGCGTTGTTTCCGCAATGTTGCCCTTTGTAAGCCGTAAGGCAAACTGCGCGAGTACTCCCGGCAAAAAAATTCTCTATGCTCTCTTCAGTTTGATCATATTTTACTATACTATCTTTTGGAATATCCCTGGTCAAGTCTTTTTCTCAGAAACTCAGAGTGATTCTCGTGGCAGTCAAAACCCATAGCTCGGAAAAGCTTGACTCACCGAGGCGTTGTCGGTACAATCTACGCTGGTCTCTGCCAGGAGTACAACGAATTGGGATCACCGGCGTTCCCGCCTGGATTGATTCCATCTATGCGGATTTCTATGCAAGGACAACAAAGTGAAATTTACAAAAATGCACGGTATAGGCAATGACTATGTGTATGTCAATTGCTTCGAGGAACAAATCGACAATCCCGCTGAACTGGCGAAAGTAGTCAGCGATCGGCACAAAGGTATTGGCGGCGACGGGCTGATCCTGATTGCACCCTCGCAGACGGCGGATGCGCGGATGCGCATCTTCAACGCCGACGGTTCGGAAGCAGAAATGTGCGGCAACGGACTCAGGTGCGTGGCAAAATATATATACGAGCACAAACTGGCTTCTGCCGGTGGCGCATTTTCAATCCCGGGAGGGGCGACTTTCCCTGCATCGCTAAAGATTGAAACCGGCAACGGGATTTTGACCGTCGGGCTCATGGTTGGTGAAGACAACGCAGTGTCCAGGGTCTGCGTGAACATAGGCTCGCCGATTCTGACTCCGAGTGAAATACCGGTAAACCTGCCCGGCGACAAGGTCGTTCAACAGCCAATAGAGATTCTCGGGCAAGAACTGCTTATGACATGTGTGTCTATGGGCAATCCGCACGCGGTGTTCTTCTGTGACGACGTCGAGTCGATAGACCTGGACAAAATCGGCCCGGTGATTGAACATGACGCCGTTTTCCCGAATCGAATCAACGTTCATTTCGTCCGGATAGATGGGCCGAACGAATTAACAATGAGAACGTGGGAACGCGGCAGCGGTATAACCATGGCCTGTGGAACCGGGGCATGCGCCACGGGGGTAGCCGCAGTGCTCGCGGGTAAAGCAGAGCGGACGTGTACGGCACATCTGCCCGGGGGCGACCTTGATCTCAACTGGTCCGAAAAAGACGACTGCGTCTACATGACCGGCCCGGCAACTGAAGTTTTCTCCGGAATCTGGCCGGGCAAGTAATACAATCCTTCAAACTTGTTGGCAGAAATAAACGTTTCCTGCTAAACAGACACACCTTTCAGTCCGAAAAAGGAAAAGTGGTGTTGCTTTTTGTCAACACTGCTTTTTGGTCCTGACATGCAATGGAACCGGTCGCTGTACGCATGCAGAAAGGATCCAAAAAGAGACTTATGGATTACACAGACTCCAACAGAAAGCCTGTTAAGAAATGCGACGTCGAAAGACTGGCTGCGATCGGCATGCAATCATCCAGGATCGCCCACGAGTTGAATAATCAGCTTGATGGTATAATGCGATACATGGATCTTGCGATGAGAATTGTCGAGCGGGAAAATCTCGATAAGCCTAAGGAGTACCTGACACATTGCCAGAAGACGTTAAGGCGAATGGCTCGAATACTCAGCGAAATGCTGGAATTCTCTCGTGCAACCGATGCCCCCTCCGCGTACGTCGAAATTGACCAATTGATCGACGACGCCATCAAAACTATAGAGCAGCGAGCTGTTAGTTTGAACGTCAGGATATCTCGAAAGTACGGCAGCGGATTGCCCACTGTCCGAAGCGGAAATCTATTTCAGGTATTTTGTAACATCGCCAAGAATGCTCTGGATGCAATGCCCAACGGCGGAGAACTGATAATTTCGACCTGTCAGGCGAAAAACGACACCATAGCGGTTGGGTTTCGAGACACCGGCCAGGGGCTTCCACCGGGCGATCCGGAGGCGATATTCGAGCCTTTTTTTACAACTAAAGACATGGACAAGGGAACAGGTCTGGGACTGGCAATTTCCAGAGACATTATTGAAAGCTATCGCGGGCGCATCACTGCAGAAAACGCCCCCAATGGCGGCAGCCTCTTCACCGTCTACCTGCCGGTGACAAGTCAGGCAGGGAATTCATTAGGATAGATTGGGATACTACATGAGAGAGAAAAGCATTCTTGTTATAGACGACGATAAGATTATCCTGGATTCACTCTGCGAGTTTCTTTCGTTGGAGGGCTTTCGCGCCGAAGGCGCCGAGACGCTAAAAGGCGCTCTGGCTATGCTGGAAAAAGAGAACTACTCGCTGGTGCTGACTGATGTCAATCTTCCCGACGGAGACGGCCTCGAGTTGCTGGATATCATCGACAAGGACTATCCGCAGACGGTAGCCATAGTAATAACCGGTTACGGCACAATCGAAAGCGCCGTCAAGGCTATCAAAAAAGGCGCCTACGATTATCTGACCAAACCCATCATCGACGACGAGTTGCGGCTCGCCGTGGAGCGGGCAATGCGGCAGCAATCTCTAATGAGTGAGAACGAGAACCTTAAATTGCAGCTCGATAGAAAACACCGCCTGGAAAATATCATCAGCCACAACTACAAAATGGCGAAGATATTCGACCTCGTCGAGGCTGTCGCCGACAGCAAGATAACCATACTGATGGCGGGACCATCCGGTACGGGCAAGAGCATGCTGGCCCGTGCAATACATCATCGATCCAGCAGGCATAACAAGCCGTTTGTCGAAGTAAGCTGCGGGGCGCTGCCTGAGACGCTGCTCGAAAGCGAGTTGTTCGGCCACGCCAAAGGTGCTTTCACCGGTGCCGTAGCCAACAAAGAAGGCAAGTTCCTGGCCGCGGACGGCGGGACTATCTTTCTCGACGAAATCTCTAATGCCTCCCCGGCTCTGCAAGCCAAACTTCTGCGCGTGCTGGAAGACAGGCAGTTCGAGCCGGTCGGCAGTAACAAGACTATGGTCGTAGATACGCGGATACTACTGGCGTCAAATCGAAACCTCGACGAGGAAGTCCGAAAAGGAAGATTTCGCGAAGACTTATATTACCGGATCAACGTCGTGACAATCGAGCTGCCGCCTCTATGTGAAAGAGTGGGAGACGTGCGCCTGCTTGCCGAGCATTTCCTGCGAATGTACTCGGCTCAGCACAACAGAGAAAAGCTCGGTTTTACCGAAGAGGCGATGGAGTACCTGGAGCGGTATCCCTGGCCCGGTAATATTCGTGAAATAGAAAACTTCATCGAGCGGGCGACGTTACTTAGCAAGAGTACGTTCATCAGCCCCGACGATCTGCCGGATACTATAAGGCAGGCGCCCGCCCAAAAAGTTTCGGATTTCAAACCGACAAGCCTCAAAGAGGCCATGGCCGGCCCGGAGAAGGAAATCATACGGCGAGCGCTTGAGGCAAATCACTGGAACAGACAGGCGACAGCAAAGGCGCTCCAAATAAACCGCACGACGCTATTTAAGAAAATGAAGCATTACGGCCTTTATGCCGAGGCCGAGAGATTGGGGCTGATTTAACAAAAAAATCGGGGAAATTCACCGGTGAGGGCCGATTTTTTAAAACCCCTGCTTTTTTGCGGAGGGAGGGGAGAAGGAAGAGAAAAGCAGGGGCAAAAAATGAAAAAGCTATCTTGATTATAGCAATATCCACGGAAAGATCAACCAAAAAAAACGAATTTCCAGCATTTCTTACGTAAAAAATTCGCACTCTTTTAAGACAAAAATGGCGTTTTGTGAAGGCTCAAGCTTTGAAGAATATCTTTTGTCGATACAAGAACCACAGGAAAAGCCACTTGGCCAATACAACACCAAGCGGAAGCACTATCGGCGCCGGCAAACCCGCATTTGCGGCCACACCGGCAAGAAAGAATTCTGATATCTTGTCAAAATCAAGGAAACTCTGCGTGAAGTATATCGTGATCGGATTCATTCCTATCACAATGAACAAGAAAGCCCATTTACGATATCCTTTCACATCGATTATCCAATAGAATATCGCCAGCAGCAGTAAACTCAGGCCCCCTGAGACAAGAACGTACGAACTGGTCCAGATGATCTTGATTATGGGAAAGACCTCTCCCCATATAAGCCCCAAAATCAGGCTGGCTACACCGGCAATGACCAGACCGGCCGCTTTGCGAGTTCCCGGTCGGTCCGTCCGCAGCCAACAGCCGGCCAAAGCACCCAATAGAACAGTGCAGGTTGCAGGCAAGGTCGAGATTAGTCCCTCGTTATCGCCGAATCCATAATAGAGCTGGCCGGGGATCACTTGCTGGTCGATGTAGGACGACAAGCAACCCTGCATCGAGAGATCACCGGCTCCGTATCCGGGTACAGGAATGAGAATCATTGCAAGCCAGTATAGTACCAGAACTGATACTACAATGATTGCCTGTACTCTCCATTTCGTGTGAATTACCACCATCGCGGCAAGAAAATAGCACAGCCCGATTCGCTGGAGCACGCCGGGCCATCGCATCTGCGGCCAGTCGAATCTCAGCAGCCCGTTCATAATCAGACCTAACAGTATAAGGACGGCCGATCGCTTGACTACGTGTAAATAGAGCGCCGTCCGGCCCTGCCTCCGCTCCCTTCGCCTGCTCAGCGAGAAAGGCAACACAACTCCCATGATAAACATGAACAGTGGGTATATCAGATCCTCAAAACGAAAACCTTCCCACTCAACGTGCTCCAATTGCAGCCGTATCGTCTCGGTCACCGGGTGACTGTGTACATCTGCGAGGCTCGCAAAAAAAGTCCCTCCGCCAATGATCCAGAACATGTCAAAGCCTCGCAGCGCGTCAATCGAGACTAATCGAGTACTCACCACGGATTTGTCTTCTTTTTCCTGCACTATTACCTCGGCTTTCTAAAGTACTCACTTCGCTTTCCAATAGCCGGCACGAATCAAAGCCATCCAGCTCTCAACGACATCGGGCATCGGAGAACAAGTTTAGCAATACATACAACATGCTGTCAAGGACAACCGTTGCATTAGTTAAGGTGGAAAATATCGGATGGACTTGATAACATATTCGTATTCAAAATCGCTAAGTCCATTATATCGCAATGTGCCGGACACTAAGGAACTTTAGCTAAAAGGTGAACATAAGATGAAGAAGAAAGAAATGCTACGTCAACATTTCCATCAAACCGGTTTCACCCACAGTATCGTGTTTAACATGCCCATGGCCGGCATGTTCCTGCTATTGTCAATTTTGTGCTTCCCGTCGGCTTGCGCGAGCCAGGAGGGAAAACAGGCGCCGAAGGCGGCGCGGAGCGTTCATCTCTGGTACCCCGCCGATCAGGGCGTCGTATATTACAACGAAGTGACGGTCCGGAAGAGTTACCCGGGCAGCTATTTCTGTGTATGCGGTTTTCGGCATGGCTATTTCGGCATACAGGAACTTTGGCGCGGCCGCAAAGTTGTAATCTTCTCGGTGTGGGACCCGGGCAAGCAGAACAATCCGAATTCCGTGCCCGATGATCGCCGCGTGAAAGTGTTGCACGAAGGTGAGAATGTA
>Ga0180433_10010043_pt1 | contig 11477 bp, 9 predicted proteins | sample SS_ome_8_FD_132980 | JGI IMG/M metagenome (GOLD analysis project Ga0180433, IMG submission 132980) | Hypersaline lake sediment archaeal communities from the Salton Sea, California, USA - SS_1_D_1 metaG | ecosystem: Environmental > Aquatic > Non-marine Saline and Alkaline > Hypersaline > Sediment... | reverse complement strand
CGCCCTCTGTCATTCCCGCGAAGGAATGTCACCCCTGCGGAGGCAGGGGCGGGGATCCAGTTTTTTTACCGTATCCTGGAACGTGAGCGATATAGAAATCGCTGTTGCACAGTAACCTGCATCCCAACAAGCGCATATATTAAATCCAATTGGTATAATACATTGAGGATTAGGGTCAAGGCGAGTAACGCCGCAGTTGACCAAAATAACCGCTAAGACTTTTTAGATCTCTTCTTCGCCGTACTCGCCCGCGTCGCCTTCTTAGCCTCCTTTTTCTCCGCCTTTTTTGTTTCCATCTTAACTGTCTTCTTGGGTTTCTTTCCCGCCTCAACCTCAGTTATATTCGCACTTTCAAGAAGCTGCTCGATACACTTTTCCTCCCGAACCTGCAGCTTAAACTGAGCCAACGACCCATCCCTCGCCAGCTCCTGTCTCATCTTCTCAGGCCGACGCCCACGTGAAGCCGCAACCTGGGCGATATAACCGTTCACCTCTTCCTCGCTCGCCTCCGGAACCTCTAATTTCTCCGCCACCTTACTCATTATAAAGAACAGCCGCAACTGCTCCTCGGCACGCTCAGCGCTGCTCGCCCGCAACTCATCCATCCGCTCGTCAACCTGCTCACTCTTCGCCCCTCGTATCAAAAGATTCGTATACTCCCGCTGAAGAACCCGTTTCGACTGGTCCGCAACAACATCAACCGGCAGCTCAAACTTACAATTATCCAGCAGATATTTATAAACCTGTTCATTCATATCCGCCCGCACATCCCGCTCAACCTGCACCCTCCTGAATTCACCCACACGCTCCCGGAGTTCCTCTTCGTTCTCGACCCCGAACCTCTCGAAAAACCCCTCGTCAAGCTCCGCAGGCTCCAATCGTTTTATTTCCTTTATCTCTATTTCAACGTCAATCTTTTTACCCCGATACTGCTCATTGAAAAACGACTCTGCGACATTCACACTAACCTCTTTCTTATCGCCGCACCCCGCACCTGCAAGCACCTCATCCAGGTTCGCAACCGGCACAGGCCCTGCAAAACCACTCTTCCGCGCGAAAATCTCCACATCATCATGCCTCTCTTCTTCAGCCTCTCCTTCAATCTTCAATAATACATCAGCCACCACCTGGTCCTCGGCCTCGACTTTCCCCTTATCTTTCGGCGCCCATATACCAGCCCTTTCACGCATAGCCATAATCTCTTCATCTATCATTTCATCGTCAACCTCAGTCGTCGGCTTTTCCACAGAAATACCTTCAAGCTCCGGAAGCTCGAACTCGGGCCTTACCTCAACCTCGAACTCAAACTTCATCGCACCTTCCTCAGGCAGCTCGATTCCTTCCGGGTCAAAATCCACCTCACCCAGAATATCAAGCTCATTATCCTTAACCGCCGACTCACTCGCATCGACCAAAAGCTTCAGCTTTATCTGCTCGCTCACCTCTTTACCGAACCTCTTTTCCAACAGCCGTAACGGCGCTCTGCCCTTGCGAAAGCCCGGCATTTCCACCTCTTTGCGAAGCTCACCGTACTTTTCATCCAGAGCTTTCTTTATCTTCTCCCCCGGTATCTCTACCGACACCTTCTTCTTGCAGGGCCCCGATTCTTCAATCGTTACCACATCCTTGATTTCGTCCGTTACCGCTGTTTCTTTTTCTTCAGCCATACTTCACACTCCCGTCTATTAATATTAACTCAAAGCTAAAAAATCCCGTCCTTTTCCTGCCCCGGCACCCATTGCCCGGGTTTTATTTAGCCCCACGTTTTACGTGGGGTCTGCCTTGTAATTCCGGATTTAATCCGACATCCAGTAAATTTAGCCCCACGTAAAACGTGGGGTGAGTAGCTTCCATTAACGCTACCCGCAACACGCAATACGTATTCCGCCTCAAAGAGCACATTTACCCACATATTACAATTCCAGTTGAATAAATCAACAAAATTCTCTTCCCCCCACATCAATATACAATCTAAGATCTCAAATCAAAAATTGAAACATCACGCACAACCCTCTCCCCTGAACCCTCTCCGCAATACGTGATACGCAATACGCAATACGATTCACGAGCAACGTCCTCTGCGTTCTCTTTCACCTTTTAATCTTTTTTCTTAGCCGCCTTTTCTTGTGGGCTATTTCCAATCCGAACTCCATAATCCCTTATAATACCAAAATTCTGTTCATTTGTCTCGACCCACCCGGCCATTCCGTAAAATTAGCCTGTGGCTTGTAGTTGACAATAGCTCGGCAATCGCTATATTATGACCTGTTTGAACGGCTTTTGGAAATCAAACACGAATAGGAGATGATATTATGACGGTAAAACGTAATCGAAAGAACCAGCGAAAAGTTGGCAACGGGGGCTATCTTTTTACAAGTGAATCGGTAACAATGGGCCATCCCGACAAAGTCGCCGACCAGATATCCGACTCAATCCTTGACGAAATGCTCGCCCAGGACCCTTACAGCAGAGTAGCATGCGAGACAATGGTAACAACGGGTATGGTAATTGTAGCAGGTGAAGTAACGACCAAGGCGATTGTCGATATCCCCCAGGTCGTCCGCAATACAATTAAAGATATCGGATATACCGACCCTCAGGCCGGATTCGATTACGAAAATTGTGCCGTGCTGGTCTCTCTCGACAAACAAAGCCCGGACATCTCCCAGGGTGTAACACAGGGCCGGGGCCTCCACAAAGCCCAGGGGGCGGGCGACCAGGGACTGATGTTCGGATATGCCTGTGCCGAAACCCCCGCCTTGATGCCGATGCCCATTTACCTTGCCCACGCACTGACGGAACGCCTGGCCAGACTGCGACAAGCCGGAAGGGTTAAATGGCTAAGGCCCGACGGAAAGAGCCAGGTTACCGTCCAGTACGACCAAAATCATAAACCAAAAAGGATTCATACCGTTTTAATCTCGACACAGCATTCGCCGGATATCAGATACAGCTCAATCAGGAGGCAGGTTGTTGACAAGGTTATCATGCCCGTCCTGCCGAAAAGACTTGTTGACAGCGACCTGGTAATCCACGTCAATCCCACAGGAAGATTTGTAGTCGGGGGTCCGAAGGGTGACTGCGGCCTGACCGGAAGAAAGATTATCGTTGATACTTACGGCGGCAGAGGAAGCCACGGCGGCGGGGCATTCAGCGGTAAAGACCCCTCAAAAGTTGACAGAACCGCAAGCTATATGGCAAGATACATCGCCAAGAATATCGTCGCTGCAGGTCTTGCGGATGCCTGCGAAATACAACTGTCTTACGCTATCGGCGTTGCTGACCCGCTGAGCGTACTGGTCAGCACCGACGGTACGGCCAAAGTGGATGAAATGGAACTTGAAAAGCTCGTCAGAAAGCTGTTTCCGCTGACACCTAAAGGTATGATAAACCACCTAAAGCTCCGCAGACCGATATACTCAGAAACCGCACGCAACGGCCACTTCGGCAGAAAAGGCCCCGCCTTCACCTGGGAAAAAACCGACATGGCAAATGTGCTCCGAAAAACCGCCGGCCTCAAAACTGAATAATAACAATACTCGAAGTTCGACCTTGATTGCTCGATGTCTGACGTTGAGTCGGTCATTCTGGGTCCGTCATATATCCCGATGCATAACAGCATCGGAATACGCCGGATGAAGAAGCTGTTACCACCATTCGCTATAAGCTGTTGTTACGAAGTTTTTACTCAATCGCGACAAATTGTCATACCGGCCAAGTCTGCCCTGAAATCGCCTTTAGCCCCAAGCGGAGCCGAAGGGATCCGGCATCGAGGAAAAACAGAGCCCCAAGCGTAAGCGCGGGGTCATTCTGACTGCCCAGGCGTAAGCCCGGCGTCATTCTGAACGCAGACTATTGTCATGCCGGATTAAATCCGGCATCCAGTTCATTTAGCCCTGCGTCCCGCGCAGGGTCATTCTGAACGGAAATAGCCTTTAGCCCTGAGCGCAGCCGAAGGGGAAGCGGAGTGAAGAATCTCAGGCGTTCTATTGTCATTCCCGCGAAGCTTGTCCCTGCGAAGGAATGTCACCCCTGCGGAGGCAGGGGCAGGGAGCCGGAATCCAGTTTGAATCATTTGTATTTTGATATTGTTTCGGATCCCCGTTTTCACGGGGACAAGCTTCGAGCTTAGTGCTTTGGGTTTATATTATTGTAGGGTGTGATGAATCGCACCAAAATTTTCTATACGCTGTCCACCGTCTTTTACGCTGTACGCTACACGCTGAGTCATTCTGAGTCCCGGCGCGCCGGGAAAGAATCTCATTCACAAACCACGAGCCACGATTGGTAGAAAATATGGAACGACCGGCCCTGCGATTGTAAAACGTCGTCATGAGCCGATAATGCTTATGCGACAAGGTGGTACGTTGCCACCGATAATCGCGGGTTATCACCTTGCGGTAACAGAGCCGCATACAATTGAAAGGAACCGGTCGTTATGGAAAATGTGGCTTTAATGCACAATTCTCTAAAGCTTCCCATGTTACCTCAAGCATCAATTTTTGTTGAGGATACATCTCAATTGCTTCATATTCAGATATATTAAAGAAACTTGCATCAAAATATTTAATTTTACTCAATGAATTGCAGGTATATTGCTCTCCTCCGATGTACAAATCATCTTTGTCTATCTTAATCAATTTTCTCTGTGTTGTGCTTGCAAATTCACTCTCCGTATAACGGTATTCAGAAAATCAGGGAAATTAAACCGATTCTTAGTAGGACCTGGGAAGCCAAGAAAAGAAAAAATAGACAAGCGGTCCTTGCACAACCAATTAGAAATTAGACACTTCGGGTTTTCGATCTTTGAACACAAAAAATCTATGCGCCCGGGACGAGGTTTTCTACTTATAACTTTCGGTTTTATGCCGGGTTATCCGGCCATCTACCATATAGATAACATCCTCAGCGATATTTGTGGCGTGATCTGCTATCCGTTCCAAATGGCGCGAAACAGAGAGCAGGTGCAGAAGTGAGGGTATTTGGTCGAAATTTTTTTTAGTTGCCTTTTCAACTTCCAGGTAAACCCGGCGGTTTAACGCGTCGATAGTGTCATCGGCCCCGCACACTGCATGTGCCAGGTCTGTATCCAGATTCACCAGGGCATCAAGGCTGTTTTTCAACATTGTCTGTACTTTCTCGGCCATATCAACAAAATCGAAGGACATATTAACGGGTGGTTTGTCGGCGAGATAGGCCGCTCTTTCTGCAATATTAACAGCAAGGTCTCCGATTCGTTCAAGGTCGTTGTTTATTTTCAGAACAGCAACAATAAACCTTAAGTCAACAGCAACGGGCTGATGCAAAGCCAGTATCTTCAGACAGTCTTCCTCCACATCGATTTCCATATTGTCAATCTTTGAATCGTTTTGAATCACCTCCTGTGCACGATTAGAATCTCTTTCTGCAATCGATCTGACCGCTGCCCACAAGTTAGTTTCAACAGTTGCGCACAAAGAAAGGATTCTTTTCTTGAGTTTCTCTATTTCATTTTGCATATGTGCCGGCATAAGATTGCTCCTGTTTTCTGATATATCAACCAAACCTACCTGTGATATAGTCTTCTGTCTGTTTTTTGCCCGGATTGCGGAATATCTTTGGTGTAAAGTCATATTCTATCAATTCACCAAGGCAAAAGAAAGCTGTTCTTTCACTAACCCTTGCGGCCTGCTGCATATTATGGGTTACGATTACAATTGTATAATCGCTCTTGAGTTGCTCAATAAGGTCTTCAATCTTACCCGTAGCTATTGGATCCAAGGCCGAGCACGGTTCATCCATCAAAAGCACGCTTGGCCTTGTAGCTAACGCTCGGGCGATGCATAAACGCTGTTGTTGGCCGCCGGAAAGCGCCAATGCTGACTTTCTAAGGTCATCTTTTACTTCTTCCCAAAGCGCGGCCGCTTTTAAGCTCTCCTCAACTATTTGCTGCAGTTTAGAGCCTTTTGTTGTTCCCTGAAGTCTCGGGCCGTATGCAATATTATCGAAGATGCTCTTAGGGAAGGGATTCGGTTTTTGGAATACCATGCCGACCTGCTGCCGCAGATTGACCAGGTTTGTTTTTTTTGCATATATGTCGTGACCATTTACCAAAAGTGTCCCCTCAATCCTGGTATTTGGAATCAGGTCATTGATACGATTAATCGCTCGGAGGAACGTACTTTTACCGCATCCGCTCGGTCCAATGATTGCCGTAACGCTGCAGGGAAAAACCTCCATGGTTATATTTTTAACACCCATTGTTGAACCATAGTAAAAGCTAAAGTCTTCTGCTTCAACTATGGAACAGGCACATTCAGCGGTGTCCTTGTTGTTTAAAGATTCTGATTTGCTCTGTTTTTGTCTGTCCATAATCAGGTTGAGCTTTCCTTTGTTTTTTCGTCTTCTTGAAACTGACTCCAACACTCCAGACTTATTATTTTGCATGTGAATCCCTCTTTTCGAGTCATCATTGGCCTTTCAATTTCTTAAAAACCCTCGTTCGCAGTACTATTGCTAAAGTATTCAGGCACAGAATAAGTATCACCAAAGTAACAACCATACCGTACTGGTTATGAGGTACCATCATTGAAATCCTGTCTCCGACTGCCATGTCGTAACTTCCGTATGAGAGCGTGCGGGTCGGGTCAAATACGGATTTCGGAACAGGTCCAAGGGCAACGGCGCCTGTAAAGAGAATGGGCGCCGTTTCCCCTGCGATCCTGCTCAGACTGAGTATCACCCCCGTTAAAATCCCCGGCAAGGCAGCCGGCAGAGTTACCGTCACAAAAGTACGGAATCCGCTTGCCCCTAAAGACAAGGACGCCTCCTTATACGTTTGGGGCACGGCTCGAATCGCTTCCTCGCTTGCTCTTATCATCACAGGCAAAGTCAGCACCGCCAGTGTCAGTGAGGCGGCAAGAATACACCCCTTTGATTCTGCACCTAATAAAGGAAAAAGATACAGTATAAAAAATGTCAGGCCAAACAGTCCGAATACAATACTCGGGACACCTGCAAGTGTGTTTATACACATCCGAATAATCCTTACGGCAGGGTTGTCGGAGGCACATTCCACCAGATATGCCGCTGAGATTAGACCAAGGGGGACAACAAAAAGCATACCCAAAAGAGTAATCAAGACGGTACCGAGTATTTCGGGTCCAACGCCGCCGAAGTAATGGCTGTTAAAACTGTCATCGATGAAGTACTGCCAATAAAAGGTCAACCGCGGGTTAAGCAGCTTTTGTACATTTTGTTCCATATATTCGAACAGCTTTTCCAGTTCTGTACCAGCGAACTGATGGGCGCGGGAAAGCTTTATTTTGATAAGTGGCTTTGCGGGTTCTGTCTCGACCCACTTCTGTGCCCAGAACAGCCTGTCAAGACATTTGGCCGCCTGGTCCCAGCGTGTGGCTCCATACCGCAGTCGGACACCGGCAGGCGTAGGCTCGCCCGGCCGAGGCCCAAACAAGTCCCTGATACTCTGCTCAATCTCTTCGATTGATTCGCTGTATTGCTCAAACTGTTTTAGGTCAATACTTTGGGCTGATTCAAGATAGTTAGTGCCCAGCTCAAAAAGGGCCGATGCGCTGGTGTCCGTGAGACGCGGGTCGTTTTTGTATCCTGATACATACTCGATATTCTCCCGTATCTCGGCAATGTCCCGACTCTCAAAAGCAGTTAAAAGCCTGTCGCGAAGCTCCCTTGTTAGAGAACGCAACTGTGTATATTCGTCGCCCGTTATGTTCCTCAACCTTAGTTCACTTCCGAATTGGCGATGAATTCTCCTGGCTTGGTCACTAAGGGATTCGGTGTCGATTCCCTTCTTAAACTTGTCCAGAGTCTCATAAACTTCCTTCCGGAAACTTTCGGTCCGCGCTATCTCGGCTTGTAGTTCTGAAGGCTCACCCCGGTTGAAAAGGTCCATCTGCATCTTTCTGAATTCCACTGTTGCCTTAAATACCACCGCGCTGGAACCCCGCCATATCATCGGAGCCAGAACCACAATCAGCACTAATGACAGCAGTACAACCGAAACGGCTGTCAGACCAGTAAAGGCCTTATCTGATATATATCTAAAGGATAGTCTCATTTATTGTTTGCCTAACGCCCTTTTTGCCCGAGATAAAAAGAATTCGCTTACTACGTTAAGGGAAAAAGTCAAAATCAGCAGAAGCACGCCCAAAGCAAATAAAGCCCAGTAATGGGGCGTTTCCTTCGGTGTTTCACCCATTTCCCCGGCTATTGTGGCTGTTATCGTGCGTACCGACTGGGATATGTCCCACCAGGGGCGGGGTATCTGAGCGGCGTTGCCGGAAGCCATCCACACCACCATCGTTTCTCCAACAGCCCTCATCATACCCAATATAATCGCTGCAATGATGCCGCTGTGTGCCGCCGGTATAACGACACGAAATATTGTCTCAAATCGCGTTGCACCCAGGCTGTACGAAGCCTCTCGCAGTTCCGGCCCTAATGCCGAGATAGAATCTTCGGCAACGCTGACTATCGTCGGCAGCGCCATTACCGCCAAAATCAGGGATGCATTTAAGGCGTTTGTACCTGTGGAAAAACCAAATTTGTTCTGCATCCAAGGCGCCAGAACCAGCACAGCGAAAAACCCGTAAGCCACCGAAGGTATAGCCGCGAGCAATTCGATTACCGGCTTGACAAAAGCTCTTATCCTGAAAGAGACTATATCGCTGAGAAAAACTGCTGACAGTATTCCTACCGGAACCGAAAACACCAAAGCTGCAATGGTAACATAAACCGACCCTGCTATCAGGGCCAATGCACCGAACCTTGCGTTATCAGCCTCAGGATACCATTCGGTATTTATCAAAAACTCCGACAGGCTGATTTTTGACAAAAACGGCAGCGCCTCCCGGCAGACAAAAAAGAAGATTAGAAGTACAGCCAGAACTGATGTGCATGTAATTAAAAAAAGTACGGCCCTGCCAAGAAGTGAGGCTACATAACCTTTTAGGTCTTGTCCGGGCGTAAGAGCAAGCGGCCGGTTCAGACCGGTCGCCTGCCCCCGCGTTAGTATTAATTTGGTACCATTCATACTAACCTGATAAGCAGAACTCAAAAGGAGACTGATATTCTGTTGATTAAATTTTAATAGTTAGTCAGAGGAACGAATCCCTTGGTCTCAACAAGCTCCTGCCCTTTCTCGGTTAAATAAAAGGTGCAGAATTTGTGCGTCAGCGAACCGAGCTTGGGATAGCCGTTTGTAAACATATACAAGGGCCTGGCAACCGGATAGGTGCCGCCGGCGATGGTTCTTTTGGTTGGTTCGACGTCGTCAATCTTCAGGGCCCTGACGTTCCTGTCAACAAAACCAAGGCCGACGTAGCCGATAGCCCCTGTTGTGGTTTTAACCCGAGCGTGTGCCTGTGGATTGGAGTTGACATATTCCACAGCCGGGGCCATATCCTTTTTGGCCATCACAAGATTGTGAAAGGTTTCGTACGTGCCGGAGGATGTATCCCGGCTGATGACCACAATCGGCATATCCGCACCACCTACCTGGCTCCAGTTTGTGATTTTACCCATATAAATTTCTCGTACCTGGGTTGTGGTCAGTTCCTTTACAGGGTTGGAAGGGTGCACAACAACGCAGACCCCATCCATTGCTACAACATGAGCCACGGGGAAGATTCCCTTATCAACTGCCTGTTTGAATTCCTTTTCTTTCATGAAACGGCTCATATTTGCTATGTCGCATCGCCCGTCCACCAAAGCCGCCGCTCCATCACCACTGCCGGTTTTTTTGACGGTGATGTCAAGCTCGGGATAAATACTCTTGAAGTACTCTGCGAAGGCGTCAGCTATCGGCCCAACCGTGGTGGAGCCTTCAAGCTGAAGGGGCTCAGCCAATCCCGCCCCACTTGCCGTCAGAATCACCACCGCTACGAAAAGTATAACTTGCTTCATTTTTCACATCCTTTCCAAAATACGTATTTTCTTCCTTAATAGCTCTGTTCCTCACTAAAGAGCTATACCCTGATATTGTTAGTTTTATGTGAAGTTATTGTTAGATTTCCGTTAGAATCCGGCTTTATTTTAGAACTTGTAAATCAAATCGGCCTGCAACCTGCGATAGTCCTGGTCATCGGAATATCTTTCGTTAAGGAAGTATGTAAGGGCGGCCTGGACATTTTTATGTAACTGATACTTAAAGCCGAATCTGTGTCCCTTCCCGTCGGTGCCACCACCTTTGAAATCAGAGTCGCTGAAAGAACCAAGCGTTGCATCAGCTTCCAGGTCTCGGTAGTCATAACTGGCTTCCCAGGAGCCGGGTTCTTTGGCCTTGTTGAACTTGCAGCCGATAAGCCAGCCTGTATCCTCATTCGTAGCAGCAACGGTATTGTGAACGTAATCTCCATAGACTGTAACGGGCATACTTCCAGCGTTAAAGCCGTACTCGGCAAAAGCCTCGATGAGGTCGAAATCGCTGTCAAATGTGTTTCCTGTGGCTTTGTTGCCGAAAAAGCTTGGGTCTGTTGAATCCCAGGGAGTATTCCAAGTGTTCTTTAGATCCCCGCGTCCGGCGATGTTTCCGTAGTCAAAGTAACCGGCACCACCGAGTAAATAACTCTTGTTCTGAAAGTTGTGCTTTAGATAACCTTGAATGCCCCAAAGGGAAGTGTCCACACCTCCAGAGCTTTCATCGACCCAAAAGCCGCCGCCGTTGAGGTGCAATTTGCCATTCTCTCCAAAAGGCATGACATAGTTAGCGGCAAGACCTTCAGGGTTAAGGTCGCTGTCCCAGATAAGTTGGTTCTTTCCGACTCTGTAGAAGGGATTGGCCATCTTGCCGCCGAAAGCATTAAATCCTTTGATTGAGGCCGGGTGCCAGTCGAAGTATGCCAGGTCCAGCCAGAGTTCCTTACTCGAAAAGCTGTCTGCCAGGGTCTGATTGGTCGAGACAGGGTCCGCCGAACCACTGGCAAGCCTGAAAATTACATCTGTTTCATCGTTGACTCTGGCTTCGATTCCAATTCGAGCACGAATACGGTTCCTGTTGTGTCCCTGGTCCCAGTCCCCGCCGCTCTCGGCGTCGATTGATTCATGCCGATACCTCAAATCCCCGCTGATTTTGACATTTTCAATCCATTTGATATTGTCCGGCAGTACAGGGACAGCCTCGGCTTTCTGCTCTGCTACCCTGGCGATTTCCTGTTCCAGAGACTTTTCTTTGAGCCGCTGTCTTGCCTCGAGCTGTTCGATTCTTTGCGTCAGTTCGGCAAGCTGCTTTTTAAGCTCGGAGACCTCGTCGGCCCGTGCCATTTTGGGCAGCACTCCCACCAAAACTAATACAACCACCATCAACCAAATCCATTTCTTCATTTTGTAACCTCCACAATTAAGGTTTCCTAAAGAGCCTTCTCAAACCCGTTTTGAGAAGTGTCTTTTTGATTCAAGACAAATTGCAACTTTATGGATATATTCTTCAAATGCTGTTGTGTTAGCCTTGTAAGGCCATACGG
>Ga0180433_10010041_pt1 | contig 11479 bp, 13 predicted proteins | sample SS_ome_8_FD_132980 | JGI IMG/M metagenome (GOLD analysis project Ga0180433, IMG submission 132980) | Hypersaline lake sediment archaeal communities from the Salton Sea, California, USA - SS_1_D_1 metaG | ecosystem: Environmental > Aquatic > Non-marine Saline and Alkaline > Hypersaline >... | reverse complement strand
TTTATTTCTAATCTTCAAAAACTCTTAACTGCGAGGATGGCCCAGCCTGGCACGGCGATGGACTGCTAATCCATTGGTCTTACGACCTCGGGAGTTCGAATCTCCCTCCTCGCGTAATTTTACACTTTTTTACAGGAGAAAAACAAGTTTCTTTGTAAAATGTTATCCTCCCTCGTATTTACTAGTAAATTATGTTTATCTTCAATGATTTCAAAAAAATATTAAAATTCTTTCTCGTAAATATTTCTTCTATGACCCACAGCAACTACCCATAGTAGATTCTTTTTCTTTCTCCAATCTATGATAGCTCTATAATCACCAATTCTTAGGCTAAAGTATGGATATCCTTTCAAAGGTTTTAGATAGTGATCGGGTAAATTTCTCATTTTCTTAAGTCGTGAAAGTATTCTTTCTTGAATATCCTTCTCTAAATTTTTAAATTGATTAGAAGCAGGATCTGTGAATAATATTTCATTCATTTAATTCCTTTTCCAATTCTTCTAATGTTTTACCTTTTCCACTCTCTACCTGTTTTTTTCCTTCATCTATTACTTTTAGAGTTTCTGTAGACAATCTGTTTTCTGATTCTATAAGATGTCTAATAGCATCACGTATCATCTCGCTTTTATTCATATAGTAAGGATGACTATTAAGAAAATTTTTAATCTTTGCTTCCATACCTTTTGATATCTTTACATTAACAGAGGCCATTATATCACCATAGTATTACTATAGTAAAACATATATTTAAAACTATCGGCTATTTTTGTACATATAGAAAGGTTATGTGATTGTACGTAATAATTTTCGAGTAATTTTAATTCAACAGATAGAAATTTTATTTTTTACTAGTAAGTAGAAGCCAAAATCTCCCTCCTCGCGTGATCTCAATTTACTTAAAAAATAATATTTAAAATCTGTATCAAAAAAAGAGAAAAATAAAAAAATAACCTACATTTCAATAGGAAAAAATTATTTATTTTTGTTGGTTTTCTTCTTCCTTAAGTTTTTCTTCTAATTCTTTCCATTCTGTAATATCCCTAGAAATACCCATTGTTCCAATAATGTTTCCCTCTGGGTCAAAACGAGGTATTTTTGTTACACTAAGCCATCTAGTTGTACCATCGTTATTAGTTATTTTTTCTGCTTTATTTATTATGAATTTTCCTGTGTTTAAAACCTCTTCATCATCTTTAAAGGCTTTTTGAGCTTGTTCAGGTGATAAGAAATCAAAATCTGTTTTACCTACCATCTCTTCTGGTTTAACACCCGAATGTTCTGCTTTTGCTTTATTTACTTTTATAAATCTATTTTCTTCATCTTTAAAGTATACTGAATCAGGTATGCTGTCCATAAGTGTCTGAAGAAGTTCGTGTTCCCTTGCAAGTTTTATCTCTGTTTTTTTCCTATCATTAATATCTCTAATAACTAAAACAAAGTTATCTACTTCTTTATCTTTTTTAATCAAGAAAAAAGAAGTAAGCTCTACTGTCAAACGACTATTATTTTTATCTATAATCTCGGTTTCTTTACTTATAGACTCATCTTTAGAAAGTAAATCCTGAAATTGTTTTACAACTATGGATAATGCTTTTGGTGTAAGTATACCCATACTTAAAAAATTATTACCGATCATTTCATCTTGTTTTTTTCCAAATAAGGTTAGAGCTTTTGAGTTGATATCTAGTATTTCTCCTCTTGAATCTAAAACAAGCATTCCATCTGTAGTAGATTCAAAAAGTCCTTGGTATTTTTTTTCGCTTTCTATAAGTTTTCTTTGTGCTATTTTTTGTTCGGATATATCTTTTATAATTCCTACGCTACCCGTTATCTTATCGTTTTCATCTTTTAGAATACTTACAGATAAGTCAACATCGAAAAGGGTGCCATCTTTTTTATACATCTTTGTTTCTAGATGGTGTTGCATACCTTTTTCTCTTATTTTCTCTGTTCTAATTTTGTCCCATTGTTCTTCAGGGTATAGAGTTTTAACAGATTTAAATTCTAAATCTGCCTTATTCATTCCTAGCATTTTTTCCGCATAATTATTCCATGAAATTATTTTTTCATTTTCATCTGCAAGCATTATTGCTACAGCACTATTTTCAAAAATACTACGATATCTTTCTTCAGATTCCTTTATTTTTCTTTCTGCTTTTTTTCTTTCAGTAATATCCCATATTAAAACTAGCATCACTGGTTTTCCTTGTAGCATAAAAAGAGAGGTATCGATATTTACAGGAAAAACTGATCCGTCTTTTTTCTTGTTTTCTGTCTCAAAGTTCATACCTCCTTTTGATAATATTTCCTCTCGTAATTGTGACCAATCAACATGTTTTGGGAAAATTTTTTCTAGATTCATTCCGTCGAATTCTTCCCATTTGTAACCTAAAAGGTCACATGATTTAAGATTAGCCTCCACTATGTTATCATCAAGAGTGGTAATAAAAACACCGGCATTAATTGACTCAAAGAGGGTTTTATACCGGTCATAATCTGAAGTATAATCTCCATTTTTTTCTTTAACAAAAGATTTATTATTTTTTCCTTCTAACATTTTTCAACCCGATTAGCATCCCAAACGCAATTCAACATCTTTCTCTTGCGTTTTTGAATACATTATAAATATTTAAATTTACTTTAAATCTCAGTTTATATCTTAGCTAATTCTTCTTTTAATTCTGATATTATACTAACTGGAGTAGGATCTATTTTTCTTAAAATCGCAAGATAACAGCTGATAAAATCACCAAGATACATTGCATACATCATCTTAGAAAGCTTCTTTTTACCTTTTATATCTATTTCAATTGTATCTGCAGCATTTGTTTCGTATAGTTTTTTCATAAAATCTAGTCTTGTAGACAGGTATATTGATTCATCTTCATTTTCTCTAAATAATATGGATACGAATTTTTTTGCCATCTCTGGATCCATAGCCCATCCAACTATATCATTGTGATTACATTCTGAGACTTCATCGTATCTACTAATTATTTTACTATTTTCATTAAACTGTGTACACCATCTTTTTGCAATTGGCATGTATTGTTTCCATCCATATACTTGAGGGATTTTCCCGTGGATTTGTTTAGCAATTTTTTTGGATAGATTTTCTTCTGTTGGAACATCTTTTTTGTTTTTTGATCTAAATTCCTCTGAAACAGATATCGTATCCTCTATTTCTTTATCAATTTCAATTTTTAAAATACCTATCTCATTTAACAATAGCAATGCTGAAAATAACATGTAACCAGTTGCTGCTCTTGGCGGATAGCCTGAGGGTATTTTGATAAAAGGTACATCTCTTTTTTCACAAAATTCTTCTAGTTTTCCATCTGAAGAGATACCTACTATCTTACATCTTTTTTGATAAGCGTGTTTAAAAGAATGCAATGTTTCTTCTGTATTTCCAGAGTAACTTTGGGTTATTACCAAAGTATTTTTATGAGCCCATTTTGGCAGTTCGTATTCTCTGTTTACATAAATTGGTATATCTAATTTATCTCTAAAAAAAGACTGTAGAATATCACCAGATATTGCTGATCCACCCATACCTGCAAATATGATATTATCTACTTTGTAGATATGTTCAATTTTAGATGAATTGATTATATCATAGGATTTTTTAATTTGTTCTGGAAATTCTGCAACTGAATCTAACATATTTGATTTATCTATCTTTGATATTTCGTCTTGATTATCAAGCATATAAACATCCACCCAGAAGTTTTTTTTTAGATTGTTTAATGTATATATTTACGAGTTATTTAGAGATTTTCTTTTTTACAAAAAAACCTTAAATGGCCTTTTTATATCTAAATTTCAATGATAATTACAAAACAAAAAAAGTTCGAAGAAATATTTCAATTAATCAATAATAAACCTGTTTTTATAATAGGTTGCAGTGAATGCGCGACACTCTGTAATACCGGCGGTGAAAAAGAAGTAATTGAAATGAAAAACAAATTAAGAGACAGGGGTGTAGAAGTAACTGGTTGGGTTATTTTAGATCCAGCATGTCATTTGAATAATGATAAACGTTTATTGAAAAAATTTAGACCTGATATTACTAAATCAGAAAAAGTTCTTGTACTTGCGTGCGGAAATGGCGCCCAGACTGTATCTGAAATTATTGAGGACGCTGATATTATACCTGGTAATGACACTCTTTTTTTAGGGGAGATAAAGAGGGTTGGTGAGTTTGAAAAAAGATGTGAGATGTGTGGTGAATGCATTCAGGATTTGTTTGCTGGTTTTTGTCCCGTTAGCCGTTGTCCAAAAAGTATATTGAATGGCCCATGTGGTGGTGCTGTTGATGGTAAGTGTGAGATAAACAAAGATATGGACTGTGTTTGGATATTAATTCTTGATCATCTTAAGAAAAAAGGGAAATTAGATTTATTGAAAAAAATCCAGGATCCTAAAAACTGGAGTAAATCAAACGAGTTTAGGAGGTCTAGCAGAGATGAATTATAAATCTAATCTTGAGAAAAAACTTTCAGAGGAAAAATTTGTAATAACTGCTGAAATAGGACCTCCTAAGGGTTGTGATCCATCTAAAATAATAAAAAAAGCTGAAATAGTTAGAGATTACGCTGATGCATTTAATATTACAGATAACCAGACAGCGGTAGTTCGTCTGTCTAGTATGGCTGGTAGTTTTATTCTCCTAGATATGGGCTTGGAACCAATCATGCAGATTTGTTGTCGGGATAGAAATAGAATTGCTCTTCAATCTGATGTTCTTGGTGCTGCTGCATGCGGTGTGAGAAATATTCTTTTTATTAGTGGTGATCATCAATCTTCTGGGAATCATCCAGATGCAAAAGGGGTTTATGATTTAGATTCCATTCAGTTGGTAAATATTGTTAAGAACATGAGAGATGAATGTGTTTTTCAAAGTAAAGATGAGATAAAATATGGTTGTCCACCTATTTTTATTGGAGCCGCATCAAATCCTTTTGCTGATCCTTTTGAATATAGAGTAGATAGATTAGAAAAAAAGATTCTTGCCGGCGCTGATTTTATTCAGACTCAGAGTGTTTATAATCTTGATAGATTCAATGAATATATGGATGAGGTTAGATCAAGGGGTCTTGATAGAAAAGTCTCTATTTTAGCGGGTATCACTCCTCTTAAATCTGTTCGTATGGCTGAAAGGATGAAGTTTTTTGTTCCGGGTGTTGACATACCTGATGAATATTATAATCGTATGAAGAATGCATCTAATCCTAAAGAAGAAGGTTTTAACATTTCTGTTGAAATTATTAATGAGATTAAAAAAATTAGAGGATTGAGTGGTATTCATATTACTGCTCTTTTTTGGGAGGATATTATTCCAAATCTTGTAAGAGAAGTAGGCCTTTATCCTAGAGTTTAATTTAGCTTTTCTCTTTTTTTATTGTTTTTTTTCTTTTGTCATTTTGTCATTTTGAAAATTATACGGGATATCTTTTTATATGGTCAATTGGGAACATTATACACGCTATATGATATCACGCTATTATATAGCACATGAAAAAAAGAGAAGGGTGAAATGAAATGAAAGTAAGTAGGAAGATGTCTATAATAGCTGTTTTGTTTTTAATTTTAAATATGGTAATAGCAACCCAATATGCTATAACAAAAATTGATTATGAATATACCTTGGTCCATCCTTGTGATGCGTCTATAAGATATATAGGATCAGATAATTCTAGTGATAATATAAGAGTATTAAGGGTAGCTGGTAGTAATACTACAAATGTAAGATTAAAATTAAGACTTGGAAGTGTTTATACAACAAACATGCAAAAAACGTTTACAGCTGCATTTGGAATTGTAAATGAAGAAAATTATTCTTTAAATATAACCCATATAAATGTATCATCTGACAATTATACTTATATGAAAATATGGCTCCACGGTGATAGAGATAAAAACGCAAATAGTACTGTTACTGATCCTTCAACTGTTTATATGTGGAATAACAACACGATGGTTAACGCATCAAATACAACTGCATGGACACTCGCAGCAGGCGATAGCGACCCAACAGATATGTGTTATAATGTTTCTAATAGACCTGCAACATCTGTTCCGACAACTTGGGATGAAACTGCACACGTTAGATATTCAACTAATAACAGTAATGCAGTAAGCGGATTATCTGATTTTGTATGGGTACAACTCACTTTAGATATACCTGCTACAGCAGATGAACTAGGAACTCATACTGGAACTATCTGGATACACCTAGAAACCGAAGCAAGTTAAAATTTATTTTTATTCTCCTCCCCTCTTTTCTATTTTTTTTTTGATTTAACAGTAAAGTATGTATATTGTTTTTTTATACACATACAAAAATAGTTGGGGAATTAGTTTTATATGCCAAAAAAATCAATGAAAAAAATTTTAGTGACTGGTGCAGTAGGTCAAATTGGTTCAGAATTAACTCTTGAATTACGGAAAAATTATGGTAAGGATAATGTTATTGCCTGTGGGAGAAAAACAAAGCCTAGTAAGGAACTTGAAGAATCAGGTCCATTTGAAATGGGCGTTGATATTACAGATATAAAAAACGTTGAAGACTTGGTAAAAAAATATGATATTGATACTATTTACAACATGGCCGCTATTCTTTCAGCTGTCGGAGAAGATAAACCTTTTCTATGTTGGAACGTAAATGTTGATGGTTTAAATAATATATTTGAAATAGCACGTAAATACGATATGACAAGGATTTTTGTCCCTAGTTCGATTGCTGTTTTTGGTCCTGAAACTCCAACAGAAAATACCCCGCAGGAAACAGTGTTAAAACCTAGAACTATGTATGGTGTAACAAAAGTTACTGGTGAACTTCTAGGTGATTATTTTTTTAGAAAATTTGGTTTAGACACCCGTGGGGTTAGATACCCAGGAATTATCAGTAGTGAAACACTTCCAGGTGGCGGGACAACTGATTATGCCGTTGAAATTTTTTATGAAGCAATCAAAAATAAGAATTACACTTGTTTTGTAAAAAAAGATACTCGTCTTCCTATGATGTATATGCCTGATTGTATTAAAGCAACTATTGATCTTATGGAAGCAGATATTGCAGATCTTAAACATCATTGTGATTTTAATTTAGGTTCTATGAGTTTTTCTGCTGGAGAACTTGCTGACGAGATAAAAAAACATATTCCAGAATTCGAATGTAAATATAAACCTGATTTCAGACAGGATATTGCTGACTCTTGGCCTAGTTCTATTGATGATTCTGCAGCAAGAGACGAGTGGAATTGGAAACCCTCGTTTGATCTTTCTTCGATGACTGAGGATATGCTCGAGAAATTAAGTGAAAGACATAAAGATGGAAAACTCTAGAAAAGTTTTTTTAGCAATCAGTAGTTAACAATAATTGGAGAGAAAGAGATTTATGCAAGAATTAAATGAAATAAAAAAAGAAATAGGTAAAGATAAGATAACTGAAATAAGAAATTATCTCGGAAAAGAAGCTGATTATTTACTTGGTTTTCATAATCCAAAAATTAAGTCAGATTCTCTTCATCTTCCTGGTCCTGATTTTATTGATCGTATTTTTATGGATACTGATAGACCTACTAATGTTTTAAGGAATCTGAGGTCTATTTTTAATCACGGTCGTCTATCTGGGACAGGTTATATGTCTATTCTACCTGTAGATCAAGGTATTGAGCACTCTGCTGCTGCATCTTTTGCACCAAACCCTATATATTTTGACCCTGAAAATATTATAAGACTTGCTATCAGAGGTGGGTGTAATGCTGTCGCTTCGACTTTAGGGGTGTTAGGTTCACTGTCTCGTAAGTACGCGCATAGAATTCCTTTTATTGTAAAAATTAATCATAACGAGCTTTTGTCTTATCCTAATAGTTATGATCAGATTATGTTTGCTGATGTAGAGCAAGCATGGGATATGGGTGCTGCTGCTGTTGGATGTACTATTTATTTCGGTTCAGATAAAGAACTTTCCAATCGTCAGATAATTGAAGTTAGTAAAACTTTTAAATATGCTCATGAGCTTGGTATGGGAACTGTTTTATGGTGTTACCTTAGAAACAATGCTTTTAAAGTGGATGGTAAGGATTATCACAGCTCTGCAGATCTCACGGGGCAGGCAAATCATCTTGGTGTAACAATAGAAGCTGATATTGTAAAACAGAAACAAGCTACTGTTAACGGCGGTTATATTGCTTTAAATAAGAAAGGTGTAAAGTACGGAAGAGTTGACGAAAAAATATATACCGAACTTTGTTCAGATCATCCTATTGATATGGTCAGATATCAAATTGCAAATTGTTATATGGGTAGAGTTGGGATGATTAATTCTGGTGGTGCATCTGGTGAAAATGATTTTGCTCAAGCAGTTAAAACAGCTGTAATAAACAAACGTGCAGGTGGCATGGGTCTTATTTCTGGTCGTAAAGCTTTTCAGAGGCCTATGGAAGAAGGAATTAAGCTTTTGAATTCTATTCAGAATGTTTATTTATGTAAAGAGGTAACTATTGCATAGTTCTTCTTTTTATTTTTTTTAAAAAAATTTAGGAATACCAAAATTTATTTAAACTATGCCATACATAATAATATTTAGGCATACCTAAAAATAGTTGTGTGCAAAAATGAAGAAAAAAACTGTACCACTGATGCGCCTTCACAAAGGGGAAGAAGCACAGATTATAGCTATCCGTGGCGGATTTGGCTTTCAAAGAAAATTAAGAGTAATGGGAATAAGAGAAGGAAAAAAAGTAAAAGTTCTATCAAGACAACCTTTGAGAGGACCATTAACCATACAAGTAGGTAAATGTAACATGACAATAGGGAGAGGAATGGCACATAAAATACTTGTCGAGGAAATATGAGTAAAAAAATTGTTTTAATGGGAAATCCAAACGTTGGTAAAAGCGTTGTATTTTCCCGCTTGACCGGTGCAAATGTTATATCTTCAAACTATCCGGGTACAACAGTTGATTTTTCAAAAGGTAAAATGAGATTTGAAGGAGAAACTTATGAAGTAATAGATGCACCTGGAACATACTCGCTGGAACCTTCAAATAAATCAGAAAAAGTTGCATCTGACCTTTTAAATGATGCAGATATTGTAATAAATGTTGTTGATTCCACAAATCTTGAAAGAAATTTATATCTCACACTTGAACTTTTAGAAAAAGACATTCCAGTAGTTATAGCACTAAACATGTGGGATGAAACAAAACATATCGGAATAAATATTGATGAAAAAAAAATAAGAAAACTTCTTGATGCACGAGTAGTTCCAATAGTAGCACTCACTGGAGAAGGAATAAGAGAGCTTGTAAATAACATTAAAAAAGCAAAAACATCAAACATAGTTAAGCCTACAAGTGAAGAGGGTAGATGGATAGAAATAGGCAAAATAATAAAACAAGTTGAAAAAATTGAGCATAAACATCATAGTTTGAAAGATAAAATATCTGATATAACAATCAAGCCTTTAACGGGTCTACCTATTGCAATCGGTATTATTTTTTCGGCTTTCTGGATTGTAAGATTGATTGGAGAAAACCTTATAACCTATATTTTCGAACCAATTTTTGAAAATCTATATAGACCTTTGATTACAAATTTTGGTAATTTTCTTGGAGACGGTTTTCTTTATAAATTTTTAATAAGCCAGGAATTTGCTCAAATTGATTTTGTAGAATCACTAGGAATGCTTACAACTGGTTTATATGTACCAATTGCAATGGTTCTCCCTTACATTATTGCATTTTATTTTATGTTATCTCTACTGGAAGATACTGGCTACTTACCAAGACTTGCAACTCTAGTTGATAATATATTTCATAAGCTCGGAATGCATGGATATGGCATAATACCAGTTTTTTTGGGGTTAGGTTGTAATGTTCCGGGAATGCTTTCAACTCGTTCTCTGGAAACAAGAAAACAAAGACTTATTGCTGCAACTCTTCTTTCTATCGCGGTTCCATGTATGGCTCAAACCTCTCTGATATTTGCTATGTTTTCAGATGAAAAGATAGAAGGAACCTTACAATTTCCACCAATAATCTATATTTTAATGGTATTTACTACTCTTCTCATTGTGTATTTTGTAGTTGGAATAATACTTAATAAATTTGTAAAAGGTGAAAGCCCAGAGATATTTTTAGAGATCCCAAGCTACAGAGTACCTCATTTTAAAACAACTCTTAAAAAAACATGGATGAGAGTTAAATGGTTTATAAAAGATGCTTTACCATGGATGTTTTTTGGTGTCCTTGTGATAAATATATTGTACACAATCGGAGTGATTTCATATCTTGCTCATTTGTTTAAGCCTATCATGACTGGTCTTTTTGGCCTACCTGGTGAAACATCAATTGTACTGATAAGTGGTTTTTTAAGAAAGGATCTGGCAGTTGGAACATTACTTAGTTTTGAGACAGGAACATTCAATGCGATGCAGCTTGTAATTGTTGCAACAATATTAACAATGTTTTTCCCTTGTATTGCAACCTTTGCTGTTATGATAAAAGAACTTGGTATAAAAGATATGATAAAAGCAGCTTTAATTATGATTAGCGCGGCAACAATTGTTGGTATCGTATTAAGGATTATTTTAATTGGAGTGTGATTTTTTGAGAAAAAAAACTATAGAAGATTATGTGGAGCTTGTTAACAATCTTCAAAAAAATAAAGAAAAGGTTCATACAAATGATATAGCAAATCATTTTGATATTAAACCATCGAGTGTCACTGAAATTTTTCAAAAACTAGCAAAAGAAGGTTACATAAACTATGAAAAATATGGTGGAGTGACCTTAACAAAAAAAGGAAAGAAAATTGCTATAAAAACAAAGGAGAGACACAACAAATTAAAAGAATTTTTAATACTTTTTGGCTTAGATAAAAAAACAGCTGAAGAAGATGCATGTGAAATGGAACATATCTTACATGAAAAAACTATGGATGCTGTTATTAAATTTGTTGAAGTTGTTAACAACTGTGGGATAACTCCTTTTTGGTTGAAAAGATTAAAAGAATATATTAAAACAGGTAAACTTAAAGGCTGCCCTTCTGAATTAGTTGATATTTGCAACAAGTATTCAAAATAAAAAAATTAAGAGAGATATCCTCCAATTTTGAAGGATATAAATAATTTTATAGTGATATAGCTTCTACTGGGCATTCATCAACGCATGTCCCACAATCAATGCATGTTTCTTCGTCGACAACAGCTGTTTCTTCAAGTTTTAATGCATCGACCGGGCATACATCAACGCATGCACCACATGCTGTACATTTTTCTTTATCTATTGTTACTGCCATCGCTTCGGCCATATAATTAACGTGCTTTAATAGTTTTCTAAAAAGGATGCTTTGTGTAATAATTTCACCTCGGGTAAATTAAAACATTCCACAAAATAGTCCTAAGCCACATCTCAATTTCTCTATATCGTTTTATTTTACTGAAGAAAGATTCTCCGAACCGTCTTTT
>Ga0180433_10010040_pt1 | contig 11479 bp, 10 predicted proteins | sample SS_ome_8_FD_132980 | JGI IMG/M metagenome (GOLD analysis project Ga0180433, IMG submission 132980) | Hypersaline lake sediment archaeal communities from the Salton Sea, California, USA - SS_1_D_1 metaG | ecosystem: Environmental > Aquatic > Non-marine Saline and Alkaline > Hypersaline >... | reverse complement strand
GCACAGCCCGATCCCCAGACAAGAAGAGTGTCCTGGGTGGCCCATGTCATATTCGCGGGATCCCAGGTTTCACCAAAATCAGTGGATGTAATCACCCTGTACCCGAAGTATGACGTAATACCGCCGCTGGCGTTACGCAGGAATTCCGACCAGCGAACAGTCACATTTCCCATATTGTCTACATGGCATGTCGGGAAGTTCGATTCCGTTGCATCCAGGGTAGATACCATGACGGGATCGGTCCACGCAAACTCACCGGCGGGGAGTTTCGCATAAAAAACCTCGTAGGCATTACCCCCGAGATCGTGATCCTGATGCCACACGGCGTGAATCGTCCCATTGAGATCCTCGCAAAAATCGATACGACCGGCATCAGCCGCGGATTCACTTACCGGAACGGGATTGCTCCACAAGCCGAAGAAAACATCCCATGATGTAACCATCACCTCGTTATCACTCTCATTACCGGTTTCCCACCCTGCAACGAAAAATTCGTCACTGCCTGACGCTACCTTACGGGTATTGTGCCAGCAGAGCGGACTTCCCTGTGCATTACTGGGGTAGCCGATATTCTGACCAAGTAGATAGACCCGCGCATCATCGGGGGGATCGTTTGGTGATTGCGGAGTATCTTGTGGGGCGGAAGCCGAGGTTTGATCCGGAGCACCGGGAGCGGATCCACCACGAACGTCCTTATCCAGGGATGAGGGTATGGAAATCTTTCCAATACCCAGGGGGGCTTTGGCTTGACGGTACAGATCGGCATGTGAAACGCTCGCAAGAACGATAATCAAACCGATACAGACCATCCAGTCCAGTCTACGCAATGGTCACCTCCTTAAGGTTTACACCACTGTTGGATCAGCCCGAAGGCCGATCCACGTCACTACATTTTGTCGTATGCTCCTTGCAGAGCATATCGGATTCAAAGAACGCCAGAGATCGATTTAAGAGCCCGTCGATCGATCGCCCCGATCAGGTTCTCTTCGATAAAGACGATCTGAGGCAGCGTATATATGCCCCGGGAAAGAAACGCAAAGTGTGTCTTTTTCCCTGCATTTTGTCAAGCACGCATATCAATTCCTGATGTCTTTATTCCTCCTCATTCGCGGATTGCTTTTCGGTTATCAATTCGAATAACTCCTCAAACAGGGAGTCCGGGATTATCCCTAAGACAAAGGGACCGAGCAGATCACTCGGCCCCATAATCCCCATCGGTGAGTCAGGTGATCTTCAAAAATCAGATCACCGTTTCAAATTCGCTAGCCCCGCGCCTCTTTCAGGCTGAAGACAAATGGAACGGCTACCCAAACGGCAACCGGTTTATCCCGCTGTTTCGCGGGAGTGAATACGCATTTGCGGGCGGCAATCTCGACGGATTTATGAAAAATCTCCGGTCCGGATTGGACCACGACATCATACACTTTCCCGTCGGTTCCGATAAGAAGCTGAGCAAGAACTGTCCCTTCGATCCCTGCCTGTTTTGCCAACTCCGGGTACTCTGGAGTCACATACCGGATAGGTTCAGGACGTGAATCGTAGGCAACAAAGGTACCGAATTTAGGCAATACTGGCGGCGGTTCCTCGGGTGGTGCGATATCCTCGTCGAGAACCGTCTCTTCGATGGTGCTGTCCTCCGGGACATCTTCATCTTCCTCGGCTTCAACGGGTATCGTCGGACGGGGAACTTCCGTCTTCTGCTTCTCCGGTATCTTCATATCAACGGGCAATTCGATCGCTTCAACTTCCTTTTTGGAAAACGATCGCACTTTGATCTTGTATTCCGGAACAGACACCAGCCCGAACAGATGAATCAAGAGAGCAAGCAGTATACTCCTCTTGAACAGGATTACCGCCTGTTGCCGGAGATCGAAAGTTTTTATGTCGGCCATGGCTCTAAACCTCCACTGGCCTATTTCTCCGTCGTTGTTGCAAACTGAACTCGAAATGCCCCGGCCAGTTGGCATCCCTCCAATACATCGTTTACAACATTATACGGAGCCAATGCATCGGCACGGATACCTACGATCATAGCCGGATTGCTTTGTAAATCGCTATTCAGTATCTGCGCCATCTTGAATGTGTTTACCGGCACATCATCTACGCTGACGGTACCGGCTCTGTTTATCCACACATGCCTCACATTCCTTCGCTTCTCCACTTTAACCGTCATCTCTGCTTCAGGGAGTGTAATTTTCAGTCCCTGTTCAGTTTTGAAGACGGTACTGACCATGAAAAAGATAAGGAGTAAAAAAGCCATGTCGGCAAGTGACGACGAAGGGATTGCGGCTTCTACCTTGGTTCGCTTCTTGAAGGTTCCCATGCGTGCCTCCTATCCCTCGTCCGGCTTCAACTGACCGAGTGTTATCCTGCGAGCATCGGCAGCGCGAAGCTCATCCAGCACGTCGATCATCGCGCCATACGGTGCATTCGGATCCGGCTTAATGCTGACGATAAGCTGATCATTGGCCTGCAGACTCGCCCGTACGAAGTTCCTGATCTCAGGAATCGCCATTGTCCGTTCTTCGTCCTGATGTTTCATCATAATCTGGTCTCTCCCGTAGACGATGAAGTACATCATATTACTCTTACGGATCTTGGCGATCTTTTCTACAGGTGGATTCGGTTCCGGGAGTACCAAACCCAATCCCTTTTCTTCTAGGAAATGCGTAGTAACGAGGAAGAAGACTAAGAGCAGGAAGGCAATATCAGCCATCGAAGAAGTCGGAATCTCGTCTGATGTCCTGGTCCTGCGTTTCAGCATTGACGACTCCTCGTTAAATCAATACGCCGCTGTCTGCAGTCGCCGGTTCGTCGTGACCTTTTTCAAGCGCATCGAGAAGATGAGCCGAACTCTCCTCCATGTCGAGGATGAGTGAATCTATACGTGTAACGAAGTAGTTGTGAAAAAGGTTCATGGGAATCGCTACCGCAAGACCGGAAGCGGTGGTTATAAGAGCAACCTTGATACCACCGGCAACGAGTGTCGCCTCAACTTCACCGGCAACTTCAATGGCGGCAAACGCCTGAATCATCCCGATAACGGTTCCGAGAAAACCGAGCAGGGGCGCAATGGTAGCAATCGTGGAAAGCCAAATAAGTCCTTTTTCAAGAAAAGCCATTTCCAAAGTACCGGCATTTTCGATTGCCTTGGAAACGGATTCAGGTCCCCGATGTACACGTCGTAGTCCTGCGAGCATGATCACCGCAATGGGTCCGCTTGATTTTTCGCAGACATTAATAGCGCCGTCGATATCGCCCTGTGTTATGGCATTTCGAAGCCTTTTGATGGTACCGCGCGATGTGGCACCTGCACGGGTCAGTACAATGAGACGCCAAATAATTATCCCGATACCTATGATCGAGAAACCAAGTAGCGGCCACATGAGCTCTCCGCCGTCCTGGAACAGTTTGACCACGCCTATGCCTCCTTCCATGGGGTGCTAATTGGGATCTAGCAATACGGCCCCGGTGCGACCCCATAGGGCAGCTAGGGGCTTGCGAAGTAATACCAATGAGAAATCTCCGGTGATTTGCACGGACCGACCCCTGATGTCAACCCTTTTCACTGTACTAAATTGATAATCTTTACTCCAACGACATCTTGACCACAAGACGATTCGGCATTATCACCTTCGCTCATACCGACCATATGTATTACATGTCTCCATTATCTTACCCGATTGCGAACCACGAGGTTTCAAGACATGGATTCCGATCGGGTACTCCACGGTGATTGGAAAGGCGGAAACCGTGCGCATCAATATATGGGGTTCCAGAGGGACGCTGCCACGAGGTGGAATCCCGTCGGTATACGGCGGAAACACCCCGTGTATAACCTGCACGGCAAAGGATGGATCGCTTCTCGTACTGGACGCGGGTACCGGTATTTACCATCTGGGTCGGTATATTGAAGAAACATATGCAGAAAACTATCGTATGTTAATGCTTTTCTCTCATGTTCATTGGGACCACATTCAGGGATTTCCGCTGTTTTTTCCCGCATATCATCCGGAGACTCATATCATAGTTCATGGTGGTCCACCCGGCGGAGGAACCTGGGAAAACGCTTTGAGAGGCCAAATGAGAGAGCCATACTTTCCCGTACCGTTTTCTGCGCTCAAGGCACGGATATCCTTTACCGAATGGCCGAAAACTGAACCGCTCAGATCAGGTCCCTTCATGATGTTCCGCTCACCCACGAATCATCCCGGAGGAGGTTATGCATACCGTATCGATTGTGAAGGCAGGTCTATGGTCTATGCAACGGATACGGAGCATCCGGACAAAGGAATCGATCACGGACTTCTGACTCTGGCCAGTGGTGCGGATCTGCTTCTTTACGATTCAACATTCTTTCCCGAGGAATACCCGAATCATACGGGCTGGGGGCACAGCACATGGCTGCACGGGTGTGAGCTAGCAAAGCAGGCAAACGTCGGTAAACTCATATTGTATCATCATGATCCGTCGCATGACGACGCTGCTCTTCAGAATATGGAAGCAAAAGCGCGGAAACATTTCATACATGCAACCGCGGCAAGAGAGGGTGTACTCACATTCGATTGAAGTACTGGATCCTCGTCCTTTTCGTCCTCGGGCTTGCTGTCAGAACCCGTCATATTGATGGTCCGTTGAGATGGGAGGAGAGAGACATTGCTCCCGCGCTCAACGATATCTCATTCGATCCTGAGCATATATATATTCCTCCTAAAGCAGGCGACCATACCCCGCTGGCAACAATTCTGGCCTGGCCGTTCTATGTAAGTCAGCGTCATTCCGCGTGGATTCTCCGCATACCTTCAGTCATTAGTGGTTCCCTGCTTGGCCCGATCGCGGTACTCGCCCTGACCAGGATAGCCTCTCCAAGAACCGCGCTTATCGCCGGTATATGTATCACGTTCAACACGTTTCTCATCAACTGGTCCGCATACTTCATGCAGGAAATGTCATTTCAGTTATTCGGTCTGTTGGGATTCATCCATCTTGAATGGGCTCGAAGACGACAATCATTCATGATTCTGTGCCTGACATCGTTTTTTTTCGCCCTCTCATTCTGGAGTCATGAATTCGCGGTAGTCTTCATTCCCCTATCGTTTGTCTATCTTTTTATTCACGGTATCCGTACGAAATCATGGCTTCTTTCGTGGAAACCATGGGTCGCATGTTTTATCTATGCTATTCTGATTTCTCCATATATAATGTGGAATTTCAGCATGAAAAGTATATTTTCAGAATATAGCGGGATGAGTATTGCACAACAACATATTCTGGCAACACTCCTGGCGAACCGTGGTCTGAACATCCGCTTTCTCGAATATTTTGTTTTCGGTGGTATTCGTGATATACTACATAATCCGGGAGCATTTGAACTCAATCATATTGATCCTCTCATGGGGACTATTTTACTGTGTTCGGCCATAGTCATTCCATTCACGCGCTACCGTTCCCGGTCCGAGGTCATACTCGCAACGGTGATATTCTGGGCGGTATTCGGATTTTTTCTGGTGTTCGATCTCCAATTCCGTATCTATCGATTATCCATTTTGCTCATTCCCGCATGTATATCGGCTGCATATATATTTGAAGATCTTCTGTCCTCTCGTAAAAGTCTATTTCGTTCTATAGGGATTATTCTTATCGCGTATACTGTAGTGAGTGGAACCGTTCATGTTCCATATGCCGAAGGAGCCGCGCACCGTGGATTTCGTTGGTGGCGAAAGGGACCTATTTTCGACGAGCAGCCGTTAATCGATTCACTGGTAAACGCTCAGAGAAAGCGGGAAGCCAGTCTTGTAATCATGCCCGGTCTATTTTGGGATCATGTCCCTTTACAAGCTGAATACGAATCCGGCGTGAGATTCGTGGGCGGCAGTCGTGAGACTATCTATTCCAGTACATTCTGGATGCGTCCGTATTCACTGGATGAAGCCCGCCGACTCAGGGCTGTTGTTTCATGTCAGGAGGATGTTCAAGGCTGGTGGGATTGGCTGGAACTTCAGGGGTACTCCGGTACGATGGATGTGGTGGAATTGGAGTTCAATGGCATACTTGAAGACACGACCATGGCATGCCCTCTGTTTTTATTTGAACTGGAACATTCCCAACCCCCGCCGGTCTCAACAATAATAAAACGTATTTACCAGCCACGTTGAACAGTTTTAAGAGCCGGTAGCGGGTTGAATCGATAACCGGGTTGTTGAAAAACAGCGGTTTAATCCAAAAACTTCCAGTGAAATCCGAAGTGTATTGATCTGTCTACTATTGGATACCCGGGAATGTCCTCATATTCCGTACCCAGGAGATTTTGCCCGATGAGGAGAATGGCGAAATCGCCGATGTCGACGGATACATACCCCTCCAATGAGATATATGAATCCCGTTCAAAGGTATTATTCCATCCCCAGTATCGTTTTCCCACATGGCGGAGACGCAATATACCGTGCGGCCGGGCTCTCCGTTGTATGGGATAATCGAATTCCAGAGACAATTCAGCATGAATATCCGGTATACCGGGAACACGCACATCATCCACTCGCCATGCCGTATATCCGGCTTGTCCGTTGATACGCAACCAGGTAAAAAGCCCGTGTTTGATGGCAAACTCAATACCCGTCTGAGTTGGATTCGAGGGTCCCCATTGAATAAACTCACCACCCGGTATCGAATCAGCGCAGCACCATCCCCAAACGTCGTTTCCGAATCCGTATCTGCAGCTGCTTTCAATACTTCCGCCGGCATAGTCATGTCTTACGCCAATGGCAAGACTTCCGATGCCACCTTTATAGACAGGTGGTTCAGGATATGATCGTATATGCCATCGGAGGATATCGTCGAGTCGGCGCTCATCCCATCCATAGGTGAATGTACCCGAGAAAGCGAAATCTCCAATCCGTTTTTCGGTGTTGAACGCTCCAGCATAGCGGTTTTCCACACCCCTGACTATCGAAATGAACGATTCAGTGGAGCCCAATTGCAGTCCGAGGCCGAGACTGGAGCGTCTCTCTGATTCGTCCCAGTCGATAGTTGAAACCGTATCGGAACCGATCTCAAACTCCGCCGTTCGCTTTATCCGTTCAATGGAAACGATACTCCAGATGCTGTCGACGCCGTTCTCGGCAAATGTAAATCGCCCGGAAAAAGCAGTCCTGTCAGTCGAACACTCACTCTGTACGGGTACGGCGGCGACGGTTGATTCCGACACCACCGGTGTGGTAATGGCGGTTTTTATAGAAGACCGATCCCTGGCTATGCTTAGATGTAATGGAATAGAATCCCGAATTCGTTGCATAAACCGAAGTGCCAGAAGGTTTGTGGATACTGTTTCGCTCCCCTGTCTCCACATTGCATCTTCGGTCCCGTATCCTCGCTCTATTGCCCAGTATCGAGGCAACATAAGAGAATCGGATACGTCCGATTCATACCAATACGAAGGATGCGGTCCGGGAATTCCCCGATCGGTTTCCGTGAAGTGATTGAAAATAGTACAGGGTCCGATAATGGGAGGTTGAAGATCCACCCGCCAGTCATACTGCTTCATGGTAGTCTGGCTGTTCGTCCTGTCCCCGTCGGTCTCGCGATATCCGATGGCAACCTCCGAAGAGATCAAACCCGTGGCACGTGTTCCGAAATCCAGACCGTACAGTGTGTCTCTCCGTGGTCCTCGAAGGGTCTGTACACGCGTCAGAGGTGAAATAATCGGATCCATGAGGGGAATGAAATAGACCGTCGATCTTCCGCCCGATACGTATGGAGGATACTGAGAACGTACTATCTCGGCTGTCGATAGTGGAAGAAAAACCGAGGCATCCCCACCGATTTCCTGAATCCCCGTCCAGGGAATACCCATCCATACATATCCGGGAGTTTCCAATCCCTGTAAGCCACCGGTAAACGCGGGAGCCGCAATCAATCCCATCCAATCCGACCTGTATTCACAATTCTCATAGCTTCTCCCCATATCCAATGGCCACCATGATACGGTTGTTCGAGAATCCACACCGGAATATGGCACGAGCGGTCCAAGCGCCGGGGGCCGTTTGATTGTTGCTTCATTCACCGTATCCACAACTGCAGTATCGGAATCCGCTTTAACCGGATCCGGTGTGATATCGGATTCCGCCTGCGCATGGATGACACCGATATGTGAGATGAGTGATATCGCCGCGGCACAGGCGATAGAATATCGCTTCACCCGGTTCTCCGGATTTCGAATGCGGCTTCTCTGAGTTTATTCAAATCTTCGTAATCCGTGGTACACTGCCCCAGGTACGGTCCTCCACCGATTTCCCCGCCGTGAAAATCGGATCCTCCCGTTACGAGGAGAGTGTACCGATCGGCCATAGCTCTGTATTGCGCCGTCTCTCTTGCTGAATGCTCGGGATGGGCGATCTCCAGTCCGTCGAGACCGTAGGAAACAAACTCCTCAAGCCATTCATCATGAGATTCCAGTCCGGGATGCGCCCAACATGCCACTCCCCCGGAACGGTGTATAAGATCTATGGCATCCTTCGGGCTAATACGCAAACGCGGGACATAGCCCGGCTTGTCATCACCGATAAGCGTATCGAAGGCCTCACTCATCGTTCCAACATACCCATATTCCACTAGAGCACGAGCAACATGAGGTCGCCCAACAGCACCTTCTCCCGCAAGACTGAGAACATACTGGAAATCCAGATTAATGCCCAATGTTTTCAGTTGCGTGATCATCCGCTCGATACGGTCTAGCCGGACATTCTGGAATCGCTCGAGTTTCTCCACAAGCTCACCATTTGTCTCGTCAATGTAATAGCCTAAAATGTGAACCTCATGGGAACCCATACCGGCACTGATTTCCACTCCGGGGATCACCTCCATGGAGAGGTCTTTCCCCGCCTCCAAACCATGGGCAATACCATGAATGGTATCGTGGTCTGTAATCCCGACGGCAATCAATCCCTCTTCATACGCCATGCTGATCACGTCCCCGGGCGAATATGCCCCGTCTGAAGATGTAGTATGGACGTGTAAGTCCGCCTGATCCCTCAGCCCTATATGCGGTCGCGTACTCCGGATTGGGCGTTTCACTTATTAAATCCTTTCAAAATCATCGGCGGCATCCTCTCAGCCGGTTTCCATTTCTGAACACAAAACCCAAAAACTCAGCTTTGGATCAAACGGTCGAGTAGACTACGTTCCCTCGCTTCAATACCGCATTCACGAGAGACACGCCAAAATGATACGCCAACTCCTCGTATCGTTCCGCGTTCCAGATCACGAGATCTCCCCATTTCCCCGGTTCGATGCTCCCTGCATACTCCCCCAATCCGCAGGCATACGCGGCATTAATGGTAATTCCATTGATTGCCTGTTCCACGGTGAGACCCGCATAGAGAGAAGCCAGTGTAACCATAAGGGGAAGGTTTTCGCAGTAGCAATTCCCGGGATTGAGATCAGTTGCCAACGCCACCGGTAATCCCAGTTCTATCATCATGGCACCCGGTGCATAGGATGTTTTCCCCAGTCCGAGGCACGTGCCGGGAAGAATGACGCCGATTCCTCCCGCATCCCGCAGAGCCGAAAGATCCTCGCGTGACGAACATAGTAGATGATCCGCGGAAACGACACCGAGTTCCGCACCCAGACGCGTTCCTCCGGATGAAGCGAGTTCGTCGGCATGTATCTTTAATTTCATCCCGGACTCCGAAGCCCCCATCAATATTCTGCGGCTTTCATCCACGGTGAAAACGCCTTGTTCACAAAAGACATCACAGAATTCCGCCAATCCCGTCTCAGCTACGGCGGGCGTCATATCCTCCACTATATACTCAATAAACTCGTTCCGGTTCTTCTTCGCCTCAGGTGGAATCGCGTGAGCCCCCATATATGTGGGGACTATATCCAGTGGTACCCGGTTTCCCAGTTCATCGATGAGACGAATACTCCTGACTTCTTCTTCGGTAGATAGCCCATATCCGCTCTTTATTTCACACGAGGTCACCCCGTGCGCGAGCATACGGTTCAATCGATCGGTGCTCTGCTTGAGTATCTCCTCATCAGATGTCTCTCGAAGCATGCGAGCTGAGGCGCTTATACCTCCCCCTTCCGCCATAATCTCTTCATACGTCGCACCAGCGACGCGTTGCGAAAACTCACGGGCACGCGATCCGGCGAAAAGCGCATGTGTATGGGGATCCACGAGACCCGGCGTGACAATCCGGCCCTGGGCATTGATTTCCTGTTCCGGATCGATATCAACGGGAATATCGTCTTCGGAACCAACCCAGGCTATGAGACCGTCATCGATCAACACAGCTCCCTTGTTCACAATCCCGATATCTTCCGCGTTCGTTCCCGCTCTAGGGCCTTCTTGGCCCGCGCAAGACACGAGTTGAGATATTCCACGAATAAGAACGGTCATCGTATCCCCCGATCCCAATTCGGCTCCTCGGATTAAAAATTCGAGCCCAAGGCGATGCCACCGAATATCCTTATGTTCGCAGGTGAGTTCAGTCCAATCGTTATCAGAAGAGAACTAATACGGCATCAAGGTCTCTGTCCGTCAAGGATAACATATAAATACGCATGATTCCTTTTCTCTGTTTCCGGATTATAAGGTAAACCCGGTTTCATAACAGCTTGACCTTTTGAGGATGTTTCATAGCCTTATATCCTATGACCGGCAATTTTCTCGTTTTAACAGCACCCGGGGCATTACAGAGAGGAGAACCATGATGGAAACTCCACGCCCACTTGATCTTGAGGATGCGACGTTAGAGCTCATTCGCCGTGCATCGACCATACTCCCGAGCGATGTGACGGCGGCTCTGCGGACGGCTCAGACTCGGGAAATCCAAGGGAGCGCGGCCGAGCAGGCGCTCGCATCAATATTGCAGAATGTATCCATGGCAACCGATGATTCCACTCCGGTTTGTCAGGATACGGGTACCCTGATTTTTCATATCTATTACCCGTTCGGGTATTCTACACGAACCATTATCGAGCAAATCAAAAGAGCAACGATCCGGGCCACTGAATCTGCGTATCTCCGTCCAAATGCCGTAGATTCGCTCAGCGGAAAAAATTCCGGAAACAATCTTGGTGCCGGTTCGCCACAGTTTCATTTCCACGAATGGGACAAGGAGTCCATTTTGGTCAAACTCCTGCTCAAGGGTGGAGGTAGTGAAAACGTATGTGCTCAATACAAACTGCCGGATTCGCGTCTGAAAGCGGGTCGTAATCTCGATGGCGTTCGTAAAGCGGTCATTGACGCGGTTTTTGCCGCTCAGGGAAAAGGGTGCTCACCCGGCATTATCGGCGTCTGTATCGGAGGAGATAGAGGATCGGGTTACATGGCGGCGAAAGAACAACTATTTCGCCAGATGGACGATACCAATCCTGACCCGGAACTCGCTTCATTGGAGACCAGGATCTACGATGAGATCAACGAATTGGGGATTGGTCCCATGGGTTTCGGAGGAAAAACCACCGTTATCGG
>Ga0180433_10010039_pt1 | contig 11482 bp, 20 predicted proteins | sample SS_ome_8_FD_132980 | JGI IMG/M metagenome (GOLD analysis project Ga0180433, IMG submission 132980) | Hypersaline lake sediment archaeal communities from the Salton Sea, California, USA - SS_1_D_1 metaG | ecosystem: Environmental > Aquatic > Non-marine Saline and Alkaline > Hypersaline >... | reverse complement strand
TGCAATGCAGAGGACTAAGGCACTAGGCCTGCTGCACAAGCAAGTATGCAAAGACTCTGCGATGAGTCGCCAGGGAATACCCGATTACGTTTGCACTTTTCGCAAGCCAGGCCAGAACCCAGAACCGGTAGCTGGCGGCTTCGAGTTTTTCGTTGGTGACAGCGAAGAGTTCGAGAAGCGTCAAAAAGGCAACCTGTCGATCGACATTTGGCAGCGATACGCATCCCCGGTGTGGATGGATATCAACCAAAGTCGCGTGCTTAAAAGCTACCGCGATGGACGGGGCGAAAAAGACGAACGCCACATTTGCCCGCTACAACTCGACGTGATTGAGCGTTGCGTGCAACTTTGGAGCAATCCCGGCGACGTTGTGTTTTCGCCGTTTGCAGGAATTGGCAGCGAGGGCCACGGGGCGTTGACGCTCGGTCGCAAGTTCATCGGGATTGAGCTGAAGCCCGAATACTTCGAGACCGCGTGCAAGAATCTCGCGATTGCTGAGTCAAAGAAAACTGTCGCTAGGCTGCCTTTTGAGGACCTGGAATGAGAACCATAACAATCTCGCCAAACCAGTCGATTGAGGTCGCCGACACCATCATCCGTGCAGAGGTGGTAGGCGGTAATCGCGTGAGGCTCATCATCGACGCACCGATCAATGTTGTAATCGAACGAGGAGAGAAGAAATGAGTGTGAACATCACGAAGCCGGGGTGGGGAATTACACGAACGGGTGAAGTCAGGGCGATTGTCTTTCGAAAGAGCAGTACTTTTGAGTGGCTGACTATTTCTGCTAGCGGTAATTGTGCATGGGTTGGAAGCAACGGAAGATATTGGGGTTATGAGGTGCCTGTCGATGACCCCGACGACATCGTCCGCCTGTTTGACGGTCCGTCATCGATCCCGCAGAACTCGGAAGACTGGCCAGTAGCACCGCCGACTGATGCGGGGGCGGAAGCATGAGCGGAATCACGATTGATCACACGGGGCGGATATTGAATAGGAGAGAGGTACATGAGCTTATTGTCGCAAGTCAAATCAGCGAAGCAGAATCGACCGCGGAGGGTGATTCTTTACGGCGTAGAAGGGATCGGGAAGTCGACATGGGCAGCGGGGGCACCATCGCCGATTTTCATATCAACTGAGGATGGCATTTCCGACATTGACGTTCCGGCGTTTCCCCAGGCGACTGAATTCGCAAACGTCATGCAGGCTACCTACGAACTGTCGAGAGAGGATCATCAGTTCAAAACAGTCGTCCTGGATTCTGCGGATTGGTTTGAAAAATTTATTTTTAGCCAAGTTTGCACAGACACTGGAGCAAAGACAATCAACGATCCGTACAACAATGAAGTCAATTACGGCAAAGGGTACGATCTAGCAATGGTGTTGTGGGACGCCTGGATTGAGTTGGCCGATCGATGCCGTGATCGCGGTATGAATGTTGTCCTAATCGCTCACTGTCACACACCGAAGTTCAAAGACCCGTCAAACGAAAGCTACAATCGCTACGAACCAAAGATGCACAAAACAACTTCTGAGCGTATCCGCGAATGGTGTGATGAAGTATTGTTTGCCAATTATGAGACATACACTCAGGAAAAAACAGAAGGGTTTAGCAAGCGGACAATCGCTGTCGGGACAGGCTCCCGAGTTCTGTATACAACAGAAATGCCAAGCCACAAGGCGAAAAACCGGTTGGGCATGCCACCGACGATTTCAATGAACCCACAAGAATACTGGTCATATGCGGAAGGGGAAAAAAATGGCGAAGCTACTGGCGAGTGATATAGAACCACAGCCGCTGATCTCTCCAGTGAACGGTGCCCTGGTTGACGACCGAGATCACGACGAGATGTTGCGAGCCTACCAGGATGCGATCGACCTTGAGAATCAACTCAGGGCATTCAAGGCTCGCGTTCGCGATCAACTCTGGGCGTCGACGGTCGGAGGGGAGTCCAAGACCCGGCACATTCTCGGGCGACGATTCCAAGCATCAATTGTCGAGCAAGATCCGACACCGAACGCGACAGTCTTGCGGCAAATCATTCGACATTTCCCGCAAGCGGCCGCCAAGGTGGTGGTTCCGAGTGGATACCGGATCGACAAACAACAATGGAAGAAGATGCAAGCGACCGCGTCACAGTGTGAAGATTTTAATGCCGTGAAACACATGGTGCAGGAAGCAATCAACAGCGGCACAGTGCCGCCACCGCGGATCACTAAAATTTCTGAGGTTCAGTAAGGAGGTTGGAGTTATGGCTGATTTGAGTTTTTTAGGGAATGACTTTGATGCGACAACTGAAAAGGAAATCAGTTTCAGTCCGATTCCAGCTGGAGAATACAAGGTTATTGCGGAAGGTTCAGAGATGAAGCAATCAGCGGCCGGTGCGGAGTATTTATCGATTAAGTTTTCAATACTTGATGGTCAATACAAGGGACGCAAGATTTTCACAAACTACAACCTGCGTCACCCGAAAGCGAATGTTGCGGAGATGGCTCGTGCGGAATTCGCGGCGTTATGCCGTGCCTGCAACAATCCTCGGCCAGCGGATTCGGCGGCTCTACATAATGTGCCTATCATGGTCAAGGTTGGTGTGGCAAAGCGCAAAGATACCGGTGATCTCCAAAACACAATTAAGGGATATTCTCGGCTCGGTGGTGGCCAGCAAAGCGTCGCTAAATCAGCAGCACCTGCATCATCCGCTCCGTGGAGCCCGCAAGGCTAAGTCTTATGCAGCTACGTTATTACCAACGAGCCGCTATTGATGCGGCGTATAGCTATCTGCGTCAGTCGCAAGGCAATCCGTGCATTGTCCTGCCGACTGGCGCAGGTAAGACGCCGGTCATTGCCACGATCATCAGTGACGCGGTCAATCAGTGGGGTGGTCGCGTGTGCGTCCTTGCTCATCGCAAAGAGCTTCTGGAACAGACACGCGAAAAAATCCTACTGATTGACCCGTCGCTTGACGTGGGAGTCTATTCGGCCTCACTAAAGTCACGAGACAAAAGCAATGCCGTAATCTTGGCTGGAATTCAGTCGGTGTATAACAAGTCGTGCGAGTTCGGCAGATTTGACTTGATTCTGATTGATGAGGCTCATCTGATCCCGCCGTCTGGCGAAGGGATGTATCAGACGTTTTTGCGCGAGTCGCTAGTTGTTAACCCACACGTCAGGGCTATTGGGTTGACGGCAACGCCGTACAGGACCAGCACGGGCAAATTGTGTGGACCTGACAATATCCTCAACGAAATCTGCTATGACGTGTCGATTCCTGAATTGATTGCGGGTGGATTCCTCTCGCCATTGATCTCTAAATGTGCTCACCACACTGATACGACCGGCCTGCATGTTCGCAAGGGTGAGTTCGTATCTTCTGAAGCCGAGGATTTGATGATGTCGATTCTCGGTGCATCAGTCAAAGACCTGATTACAAGGACGAAAGACCGTCACTCAGTCTTGATTTTTGCACAAGGCATCGCGCATGCCGAGCAGATCACAGAGCGGATTAACGACGCCGGCAGGTCGGCGGAAATGGTTATTGGAGATACTCTGCCGCGGTTGCGTGAGTTGGCAATCAATAGATTCCGCCGGCAGGAACTGAAATATCTTGTCAACGTCGATGTTTTAACCACTGGATTTGATGCGACCAACATCGACGCCGTCGCACTTATGCGTCCGACGATGTCACCTGGACTCTATTACCAAATGGTTGGTCGCGGGTTGCGAATTGACGATACAAAAGCCGACTGTTTAATCCTGGATTATGCCAGCAACATACAACGTCATGGGCCGGTTGATTGCATTATCCCCGACCAGCCGCGGGGCGGTGGCGGATCGGGTGAACGGAAGCCGTCCAAAGCTCCGGTCAAAGAATGTCCGGAATGCCAATCAATGATTGCATTGGCTTATGAGCGGTGTCCGGATTGCGGTTATATGTTCACAACAGAGGACGGTCCGAAGCATGACGCAACACCAGATGAATCGGAGGTGCTCAGCCATGGATTACCGACGGACACAGAATACGACGTTATTGATGTGTCCTATCACGTCCATGTGAAGCGTAACGCACAGCCCGACTCGCCAAAGACTATGCGGGTGACATACCACATCGGCAATGTGCTGGAGTTTTCCGAATGGGTTTGCGTTGAACATGACGGGTTCGCTGGTGAGAAGGCTCGCAAGTGGTGGACGCAGCGTTCAATGGATCTGTTTCCAGTGTCCGCTGAACATGCTGTTTTGATTGCTGAAGCTGGTGGCATCGCCAATACCGAACAGATTACGGTCCGCGAAAAGCCGGGTGAAAAATATCCGTCAATCATCGCATGGGAAATTGGCGAAATGCCAGCTCCATCAGCAGTAGATGAGCCGTCGAAGCCAACTACGGTTGAGGATGAATGGAATACAAACCTTGCTAAGACGTGGTCGCAGATTGACCCGAATGAGGTGCCGTTTTAATGGAGTTTCTTGACTACGCGATCCGTTACGCGGACAACGGGTTTCCGGTTTTTCCGTGTGTTCCGAATGGCAAAAAACCACTAATTGAAAACGGATTCAAAAGTGCAACACTCGACACAGAACAGATCGAGGAGTGGTGGACTGACAACCCGAACGCCAATATCGGAATTGCCACACAAGGGTTAGTGGTTGTCGACGTTGACGGCGCAGACAACTCATGGCTGAAAGGCGAGGAAGAACTATTCATTCAGTTATCAATGAACGCGGTCTGCGTTACACCTCGTGGCGGTGCTCATTACTGGTTCCGGCAAGCAAAAGATGAGCCGGTTCGCAGCTCAGTGAGCCGCATTGCACCAAATGTTGATATTCGTGCTGATGGTGGATATGTCGTCGTGCCACCGTCGCATGTGATCGATGACGAAAAAGGCATCAACGGCAGTTATCAGTGGGTCTATCCGCAGTCTCTGGACACGCTCGATGAGCTGACAATAGCGCCGGAATGGTTGTTAAGGCAGATCCATCGGATCAGCAATGAGCCGGTCAACAAAACATTTGGAACCGGGAACATTATCCCATCTGGGCAGCGGAATTCGGCGTTAGCTAGTATCGCGGGGACAGTTCGCCGTATCGGTTGCAGCGAGGGGGAAATTCGTTGCTTGCTCCGTGCGATCAATTCTGAGCGATGTGACCCGCCGATCGACAACCAGGAAGTTGACCAGATTGCACGGTCGATTGCACGCTATGAACCAGACCAGGTCTCAACCGCAGTGGTTGAAGGCTGGGCGATGCAAGACAATCTGGAAGAAGACAACCTTCCGCACGATCCAGGTCCAATTCCGCCTGAGTTGATGAGTGTCCCTGGACTGATTGGTCAGATTATTGAACACAATTTGACGACTGCGTTCAAACCACAGCCAGAGCTAGCCCTGGCGGCGTCTATTTGCCTAATGTCAACACTGACCGGCCGCAAGATCGAGGACGACCGGGGGACGCGAACGAATGTGTACGCATTCGGTATTGCCGGAACAGGAGCGGGAAAAGAGCACGCCAGAAAGTTGAACAAAGAGATTTTGTTCAACGCAGGTGCCGAGCACCTTGTCGGCCCCGAGGGTTTCGCGAGCCATGCTGGGATTGTCTCGGTAGTTGAGCAGTACAAGGTGCAGCTATTCCAGATCGATGAGTTCGGACGAGTCCTGAAGACGATTAAGAACGCATCATCAAGCCCCCACCTAGCACAAATCATTACCGTTCTGTTGAAGATGTACACGTCGGCGAACTCGCAGTATGTCGGGGACGCCTACGCCGACACAACGAAGATCAAGCGGATTGAGCAGCCGCATGCGGTCTTGTATGGAACAACGGTCCCGGACTCATTTTTTGAGGGATTGACGTTCGACTCACTCAATGACGGGTTTCTCTCTAGGGTATTGTGTTTCTTCTCGTCCAACAACCTGCCGGAACCGATCAGTGCAGAACGCAAAGAGATCCCTGTGGAGATCATTGAGCAGGCCCGGGAATGGATCAATTTCCAGCCTGGGGGAAACTTGTCAGATGAGTTTGCGCAACCGCAGCAGGTCGTGGTGACACCGGAGGCGAGCGAGATTTTTCGATGCGTCGAGGTGACTTGCAGGGAACGCCAAGCGGAGCAGGCTGATGCGTGTTCCGCGCTGTGGTCGCGAGTCGAGGAGAAGGCCCGGACGCTTGCCATGATCTATGCGGCAAGCCGAGACGGGATCACGCCAACGGTCGATGGGGACGCGGCATCTTGGGGGGCGACACTCGCCGAACACCTGACACGAGAGTTGATTTATAAGGCAGGTGGTTGGATCACGCGCGGCCAACATGACGCCAATATCAAAGAGATGCTGCGGGCCATTCACGCCACCAAAGATCGCGGGATCAGTCGCCGAGACCTGAATCGAAAGTTTCAACACTTGCGGCGTAACGATCGGGAGGATGCGATCAGGTTTCTCACCGAAGACAGTCAGCAGGTCGCAATTGTGGATAAGCCAACCGGCCAGCCAGGGCGGCCGCCGATGGTGTACATCGCGAGAAGATATCAACAGGATATCGGGTGACATAATTCATAATCCAGGGGCAATTACGTCAATTATGAATTACGTCACCCGGTACTCTACAAAGATGAGTGGGCAACAGTGAGGGGGGCCTGGCAACTTGGGCAACCCCACAACACACACAAGAGAGAGAGAGAGACCGGGTGACATAATTAAATAATAATAATAGTAATAATATAATAATATACATTACAAGGCATGCGCACACATGTGTACAAAATCCCGTCCGAAGAACGCTAGGGAGAGCAGATGACAAACAGCAACGCCAAAGGCAAACGAGGCGAGCGGGAGGCAGCCCAACTGCTGCGGGATCTTTTTGGGGTTGAGGCCCGACGCTCGCAGCAATACTGCGGCCAGGCGGGGGATGCGGACTTGCAGACGGACACCGGCATACATTTCGAGGTCAAGAGGGTCGAGCGGCTGAACCTGTACGAGGCCGCCAGACAGGCGGAGAGCGACTCTGGCGGTGCTCCATGGGTGATCCTTCACAAGCGGAACCGGAAGCCCTGGGTGGCGATCCTGGAGCCTGAGCGGCTGGTTGAGATCGCGGGGCGGTTGGCTGGGGAGCGTGATTGATGAATTCGGAACGATATGCCAGCGTTGGCGACATGATTGAGTGCGAGCTGAACGATCCGCCGGGTAAGCGGTTGCGAGTGGTGCTGTCAACGCCAGAAGCGTGTGCTTATGGCAACGAGTTGATCGCCAATGGTAGGTGGTGGAAGGTTGAGGAAACCAACGCGGCGTCACGCTGCGGCAAAGAAAGCGAGGGGAAATAAGATGGCAAAACTGAAAGTCGAAATACCCGTGGTGGTCACGAAAAACGGGGCGGTTCAAGTCGGATCGTCCTGGCGTAATAGCGATGGTTCAGGCGGAAAGGGGCATGAATTAGCAATCGATTCGTTTACTGATGCGGACTACGCCTCAGGGTATCAGGTCGTGACTGTCATGGCAGAGATCGATGTGGATGCGTTATTTGCGAATCACACAATCAAGGGGAGTGTGGCCAGCAAAGAAAGCGAGGGGAAGTGATGGACGAACGAACTCTGCGACAAGCTCAGTACGTCTACTCTCGCGACGCGGGCGAAGGAGCGAGCGAATGCATTTGAATGAAGCGATTGAATACGCCAGAGCGATGAAGGCTGGCGAGGCGTCGAATTTGTCACGGTCCGCACATGCTGACGCGGTGATCCGGGAAGCTCACTTGGCTGAGCACCTGCCCGATGATGATGAGCCGATTACAGTGAAGTGGTTAAAAGAGGATCGCAACAACGTGTTTTTGGGTGACAGTGTCATTATTCCCGTCAATGACGATCTTGCCGTGTTTCACGACACGCATGGTGTTTGGGTGAATGGGGTCATTCTGAGGAACATCAAAACTCGCCGCCAGTTACGGAATCTTATCAAGGCACTGAAAGGAGACTCACAATGAAATGGCCACGGGGGAAGTACTGCGGACGCCGGATCGTCGGTGCAAGGATGGTGATCATCATTGACGTGACTCAATGGGAGTGGATGCCGATTTACGTTCGAGGTGTAGGCGGACTGCACTGGTTGTGCTTACGCACTTTTTGGCAACGGGAGTACGAATGAAATGACAGAAATTATCGACATAAACGGCGATCTGCTCGTGGCGATATCTGCCGCACGCATTGCGGGTGCGGCTGATGCTCTGGAAGACAAGCCGCGAGACTCGGACCCGTATCCGAAAGGATCAGTGGAATCTCACAACTACGGATCGGCCTGGTGTCGAGCAATGTACTGGAAGCAGCTCAAAGAGCAAGCCGCGCAAGAAGGGACGTGACACTGGAGAGACAGCGAGCGGGTGAGAGGCCCGCATCCTTTTGGATCGCAAACAACGATTGCCGATCCGGTGCAGGTATTGTGGATCGTTTGTGATCCAGTAAGAGGCAGGAGCCATCGATGGATCGACCGAATCTAAGCCAATACTCCCTCAAGCAGATTGAGGAATTCGCGATACAGGACCACCTCACGGCCGCGGGTGGTGATAAACGCAAAGCGGCCCGCACACTCGGGGTGTGTGAAAAGACGATCTATAACTGGCTCGCTAGACTCGCGGCGTCTGTAAATAGTACAGATCGCGGCTCCGGTCGATAGATGCAGATTGCGGGGGGCGTTTTGGGGTGAGATAATTCGCGGTGGAGAAGGGCAACCGGAGGCTGTTTTTGCTTGGTAGGCTAGCACCCCCGGAAGCCCGAATACATCTGCGTCATTAAGGGGCCCCTATCAAATGACCCAATTGCTCAAATCTGCCACACGTACCGGGAGTGAGCCCGGCAAGCTGAACTGGCGTGACTGGCTGCTATCCCTGCTGTTCGCTCTCGCCCTTGCTGCATTGGAGTGGGCCACGGGCTTCATCGGCTCCAGCGAGTTCCCCGAGACCCTGCAATGGGCTGTACCAGTAATTGGAGCGGCCATCGCTGCAGCAACGCAGTGGGTCCGGGATAACCGCCAATGAGTTGGCTGCAAGAGATCCCCAATGCGTGGCTGATCGCCGCCGCGGTTGCCGCTCTGCTCGCGAGCAACTGGGCCACTGTTGCGGCTGTGGCGTCCCGTCTCGCAGGTCCGGGCGCAAACGCGGTGACCCCGGGCGCAGATCCAGCATCTCCAGTCGCAACAGACCGGGCCGAGATCATGCTTGACCTGCTCGCAAACGGGGCCCCGCTCGACCTGGTGCGATTGGTGCTCGATCAACGCCTGACCGCTGATCAGGCCAAGGCGGTATGCAACTACGTCGAGTCTCAGCGGGGCCAGTAATGCGGCAGGTCGGCAATGTGATCGCGATTCTGTGTTTGCTGCTCGCGTTCTCGCGGGGCGGTGGTGAACCCGGCTCGTCCGGACTGGTTGCCGATGCGTTTGATCGGCTCGAAGCGGACTACCGCGAGTTGTGGGGGCAGTCGATCGGGATGGGTCAGGCCGAACAACGCAGTCACTTCGCAGACGGCAAAGAGCGGATCTGGCGAGAGAACATTGCGGTGCCGGTCGGTACGGTTCTTGACCCTCTCATCCAGACCGATGGCAAGTTCGATCAAGTCAAGTTCGACGCCGAGGCTCGAAAGATTGCGGAGGGCAGGCGATGAGCGAGCCCATCAATACCGGGTGGCGCGATGACATGGACCTCGACGACGGTCGCCTCGACGAGTTCATGGAGATCAACGCAATTGAGTTCCCGGACTCATTTCATGCGTTCGATTCCAGCCGCGGGTTCGACCCACGGGATTGGATGAGGATCGAGAACCAATCTCGCATGGGCTCATGCCAAGGGCACTCAATTTCAAGTTGTCTGGAGCACTTGTACTACGTCGCAACTGGCGGTGAGATTATCCACTTCTCGCGGTTGTTTGCGTACATCGCTACCCAGAGAATTGATGGGATCACTGGCGATCGTGGCAGCACAATCAGCGGAGGGGCCAAGCTCCTCAAGGAATACGGGTTGCCGCTTGAGGACACGGTCCCATACCGACTGCCGTACCCATCATCAGCGCAGCGGCGACAGATCCTCAGCGACGAGAATTACCAGAAGGCCAAGGATTTCCGTGCTCGAACCTTCGTCTACATCAAGTCGTTCGATGAGGCGTGGAAATGGATCACGGGCGGTGGCGCTCTCTCCATCGGGATAAGCTGGCCTGTGAGCAAGGATGCTCGCGGGCTGGTGACCCGTTTCAGTGGCGGCAGAGGCGGTGGTCACGCGATTTACGGCGGTGGGGCACTCACGCCAGAGATGAGCGGGTTCAGCGAACCTGTTATCGCCTGGGGCAATTCACACGGTGAAAACTACGGCGATGAGGGCTGGTTTTACACAACGGAGAAGGCTCTCGAATCGATGCTTAAAAGCCGCAACTACCGCTCATGCGTTGGGTTTTCGGACATGCTCAATGTAACGCCGCGGTTCATTTCCTTAACGGAGTACATTTGAGATGAAGCTGCACCAATTATTGATGGCGTTCATTGTCGCGTACTTGTTGTTTCTGGCGATGCAACCGGAGCCGGAATTGCCGCTGCAGGCACAGCAGTCGCCGGCGACTGAACAACGATCTATCGTCCCGGTTGAGGAGCCCCTTGAAGCACTTGGTCCCTGCCCGTGTGGCCCGGACTGCGATTGTGATCCGTGCGAGTGCATCGGATACGAGTTCTACACCGCGCCCGACTGTGGTCCGTGCCAGGCCGTCAAGCGACAACTACCGAAAGAGTGGCTCGACAAATGGGCGATCAAATACGAGACCATCGCCGACGCACCATTCCCGCTTCCTGAGTTGATCGTCTACCGCGGAGGCAAGCCGATCGCCAGTTACACCGGGTCAACAGCAATCCTGAAGAGGCTCGACGCAGACGGCGTGATTCGCCCGGTGGTGCAGTCGACAGAGCCCGCCACAACAACACCGGCCAGCACCTCCCAGATGGCCCCACAATCGAGCGTTACATGCCGCAACGGAGTGTGCAGGCCGGTCAAGTCAACGCGGGTGCAGTCGCAACGCCGCGGCATTTTGGGAAGGGTTCGGCGACGATGAGGATATCGCGATGGCACTTTGACCAGGCCGAGTACGCAGCAACAAAGTCGCTGCACCGTGGCGGGTTAACGCCGACTACAGAGCAGGTCGAGGATATTACTGCGGTGGCTCTAGTGATCGGCCTGCGGGAGCCGCAGTATCTTGAGAGTCACGCTCTCGCGAAGCAGGTTAAGAGGCGGCTGAAGCGGCTCAAACGTGACGATGGAACCACGAAGTATAACTGGCTGCAGCGTTGGTTGCTGGAGAAGCTGATTGAGCATGTGGTGCGTGTGATTATTGAGTACATCCTGAGGAACCGCGACGAGTTGGCCGCAAATCCCGGCGATCGATCCTACTGTTTGCCGGACGTGTAACGAGACACCAGAGAGTAGAGGGGAGGTGATCCTATCTACTGGGGCGTTGGTGAGTGATTCTGGGGCCGAACGAGAC
>Ga0180433_10010037_pt1 | contig 11483 bp, 14 predicted proteins | sample SS_ome_8_FD_132980 | JGI IMG/M metagenome (GOLD analysis project Ga0180433, IMG submission 132980) | Hypersaline lake sediment archaeal communities from the Salton Sea, California, USA - SS_1_D_1 metaG | ecosystem: Environmental > Aquatic > Non-marine Saline and Alkaline > Hypersaline >... | reverse complement strand
TTCACCTTTATGTGCCAGTTCCGCCTGTTTTAGTGCCACTTCGACCTATTTTCGTGCCACTTTCACGGTTGTTTGTGCCGACTATATCTGTTTGTGCGCATTCTCCACCTTTATGTGCCAGTTCCGCCTGTTTTCGTGCCACTTCGACCTATTTTCGTGCCACTTTTACGGTTGTTTGTGCCGCTTGCTAATATACGAGCCACTTTCCCGATATTACGGGCTAGCCAGGCTACTCACCTTAATTAAGTGCTACATCCCTTCTGTTTACCGGCTACTCACCCTAATTAAGTACTACTCCTCCTGATTACGGGCTACTTCCTTAATTAAGAGCAACATCCTTCTGTTTACCGCTACTCCCTTCTATTAAAAGCCCCGATCAATATAAAAATAAAAGGGTCTGACACCTAATGTGTCAGCCCCTTTCAAAACAAACTTTTATCTTGGTCGGTCTGATACGACAAATCCAAATGTGACGCGATCTTGGACGGGAATCCATGCACCAATTCCTTGATGTGTAATGTTTTTAACAACAAGCTTCTTTTTGCTACCTTTTAAGACTAGATAGACCTCACCATACGTGACTTTTCCTTTTTCATTTATGGCTGGGACGTAGGCATATAAATAACCCATTTTTTTCGGTGGAACGTTGTAAACATTGTCTCTTTTCGTGCCAACGCCTACTACCGTGTCAAACGATAATGGAAGTTTTGATTTTTCCACTGCTTCAATTAACATCATTTTTTTCACGTCTTCTGCCTTCGGAATTTTTGCTGTTAAACCACCAGTCACTCGTTTTTGAACTTCCTGCTTATAGCGTAATTGAACTGGCGTTTTTCCACCGCGATTATCATTGTAGTTTGTATTAACTTTTTCATATTCCCAGTTTGCTGCTGTTTCCGTTGACTCATAATTAAGCGCCCAATGACCTAAATAGATCGTCGCTCGATAACCTATTGCGGCAGGAGAAGGAGAGATGTTCGATTCATTTAACATCTTAATTAAATCAGGGTTCTCAATTTCGACCTCAGAGGATTCAATTAATTCCTTTGTTAAATCACTTGGTTGTAAGTAAGGTAAATCTTGAGTAGGGTTTGGATACGTATTATTTTGAGATATATCCATAACGGAATTAGGAACCTTTAACGTTTCTTTGGCAAAGGTATGACTTGAAAAACTACACAATAAAAGCATGATGATTGAAAAAATCGTCACTTTTCTCATGTTGTTATACTCCTTTCATCAAAGCCTTTATGCGTAGTTTTTTCAAGTTTGAATAAAATTATCCAATTAAACAAACTTCCATTTTTTGTACAGGTTTTGAATAGGTTTATAAAAAAACTGGATAATAGGGCCAATGATAATCGTAATAATAATCGTTCCAATACCAATTGGACCTTGTAATAAAAGAGCTAATACAAATGCAAAAACTTCTCCAATTGTCTTTGCTGTCATTAAATTCAATCCAAATCGTTTATGTAAAGAAATCATGAAGTTATCAATGGGGTTTGGGGCAAAATCTGCTTGTAAATACATCGCAACACCTACTGCAATCAGTACAACACCTATGAAAAACCATATATACTGAAAAAACAAACCATCAACATGGAAATGAATAAGTCCGAATAGCATCCAAAAATCAACCGTAAATCCAATAAGAATAGGGGTTAGCATTGAAGAAAATTTCGGTTTTTCTTGTGAAATAAAGGCATTAATGAAGATTAAAAGAAGACCGATGACCATAAGCCATGTTCCAACCGTGAAGCCAATTAATTTTGTTAAACCAACATTTAGTGCATCCCAAGCACCTGTTCCGACCTCTGCTTTTATCGTAAAAGAAATTCCTAAACCAAGTATGAACAACCCAACAATATAAAAGGCGGCTCGTTTTAGCATACTATCTTTTCCACTCTTTCCATTTAAATGAATTAATCAGAATATTTACAAATTTTAAATAATATATTATAATAGTGTTAAACTTAAGGAGAGTTATAGTTTCAATACCTATTATTTTATAGGTTTGACATTTACACTCCTCAAGTTCTTAATTTCTCCTAATGTTTTCGTTTCGTCCTACATGAATGAAGACTCTGTGTAAAAGCACAGAGTCCTTTTTTGTACATAAAATAAAATTTACCTCATTTTTTCATTTTTTCAAGACCTAAAAAGTTAAAGTAAATAAAATCCAATCCCCATGATAATATAGGCTGCGAGTAATGTTGCACCTTCAAACCAGTTTGTATCTCCATCATTTGAAATGACAATCATTAATAAAACAGCAGTCCCCATTGCAATCAGTTCTGGTAATGTAAAGACAAGTGGCATTGGTGTGACAAACATTAAAGAAATAAGTACTAAAATAGGTGCGACAAACATTGCAATTTGAAGGGTTGACCCTACGGCTATTTCAACAGCAACATCCATTTTATTTTTATAAGCCATAATGATGGCAGAAGCATGCTCGGCTGCATTACCGACAATTGCAACAATGATGACCCCAATAAACAACTCGCTCCAGCCTAATTTTTCAGCAACGTCTTCAAAGGTATGAACTAAGTTTTCGGACACATAAGCAACAGCAACAGTTGACAAAAATAATATGATCGTTGCTTTTTTCGCTGTCCATTCAGGTTCTTCATGCTCTGTATGTTCTTCATTTTTATGCTGATAAACCCCACGATGAGTTACGAGCTTGAAAAATAAAGCTGCTAAATAGAGGCTAATCAAAATAATAGATACCCCTACACTTAAAATCATCGTGCGCGTTTCCGTCATGGTTTGTGAAAAAACTTCTGGAATGACAAACGCAACGATTACCGCAAACATTAATAGCCCTGCATTATGTCTTGCATCATAAACATTAAAAGATTGACGCTTAAATTTTAGTCCACCTACGAAAAAGGACAATCCAGCGACGAGCAAAAGGTTTCCTAAAACAGATCCGGTTAAAGATGCTAATACAACTTCAATAAGTCCTGCTTTTAAAGCAAAAATCGATATAATTAACTCAACTGCATTTCCAAATGTAGCATTTAATAACCCACCGATTCTAGGTCCAGCAATGATCGCCAAGCTTTCCGTCGCTCTTCCCATATAACCAGCTAAGGCAATGATGGTCAAACAATAAACGGCAAACATTAAAATGGACGGAAGGTGCATGAGACTTCCAATAACCGAAAAAGGAATTCCCACTAAAACGAGAATTAAAAATATACGATTGATCACATGTTTCACCCTTAATATGTATATTGAACGTGAATAAAGATATTACTTTACACTAGCTCAAAAGTTTCTTCAATTTCTATACTTCCCTCAACAGATTGAACCATTGGACAATTTTTACGAGCAATTTCAATGGATTTATGAATTTGTTTCTCATCTAATTGATTTCCTTTAATGATGTAGTGAATATGAATTTTTTCAATACGGTTAGCCTTTTCTTCATTTCGTGTCACGTCTGTTTGAATCGTCATATCTTCAATTTCAATTCGCTTTTTTTGTAAAATTTTACGAAGAACTCCTCCACTACAAACGGCAATAGAGGAAACCATTAATTGATATGGGCGAAAACCATATTTCTCATCACCCGCTACATGTAACTCTCCGTATTCTAAATTTGTAGTAAATCCAACTTCTTTCATTTTAAATTCCATGTCATCACTTCCCCCTAAAAAACAAGTGTACTTTTCTATTTTCAACGATACCATTTTTCGTTATGCTTTTTAAAGGAATTAATTTTTTTAGTAGGAGTTTTCATCATGAACTATATATCATTACGATTTTGGGTTTTAATCGCCATTGTATCCATTTCAGGCTTTAGCCAAGGTATGCTTCTACCGCTTATTGCCATTATTTTTGAAAAGGATGGCTTTTCATCATCGTTAAACGGTTTTCATGCAACAGCCCTTTATTTAGGAATTTTAATTATTTCGCCATTTATGGAGCGACCGCTGAGAAAATATGGCTATAAGCCAATCATCATGATTGGCGGGGCACTCGTTGTTTTATCCCTTTTCCTTTTTCCATTTTGGAAGTCATTTTGGTTTTGGTTCATTTTAAGGCTGTTCATTGGTGTTGGCGATCATGCCCTACATTTTGCAACCCAAACTTGGATTACTTCATTTTCGCCTGAAAATAAAAGAGGCCGAAACATTTCCATTTATGGATTATCATTTGGACTTGGGTTTGCACTAGGGCCATTAATGGCACCACTTATTCAAGTAAATGAAGCTTTACCATTTATGATTTCTTCAGGATTATGTTTTCTAGCATGGCTATTATTATTTTTATTAAAAAATGATTTCCCGGAACAAGATGTTAGTCTGCAATCTGTACAAAATACATTTGGACGTTTTGTTTCAACTTTTAAATACGCATGGGTTGCTTTTTTACCAACGTTCGGCTACGGCTTTCTTGAAGCCTCATTAAACGGAAGCTTTCCTGTCTATGCTCTTCGTATTGGTCACGAAGTAGCCAATGTATCGATTGTATTAACTGCATTTGCAATTGGAGGAATTGTTTTTCAGCTTCCATTAGGAATTTTAAGCGATCGATTTGGCCGTCAAAATATTTTAATTTCGATTTTACTTTTAGGTGCAATCTTTTTCATCTGTGCAGGGGTTTTTGAACAGTCTATCACCTTACTGACAATCTTTATTTTTATCGCTGGTATGCTTGTCGGTTCAACATTTTCACTTGGAATAAGCTATATGACCGATTTAGTACCGAAAAATTTACTTCCAACTGGAAACTTATTATGTGGAATATCCTTTAGTATTGGAAGCTTAACAGGTCCTTATGCTGGTGGACTTTTCATTCAATATTTTGAAAGGTTAAGTTTTTTCTATATTGTTAGTTTTGTTCTCCTTTTCATTTTTCTATGTATAGCCTTTTCATCTAAAAAAGAAAAATCTTTAGCATATCAATCTACTTCATAAAAAAAAGGTTGTCTTTGGGCCTGGCATCACACATATTGTATAGTAATGTCAAACCTAATTAAGTCAACCTCATTCTTTACACTTTAAAGTTCTTCACTGTAAATTGTAGCTCTTCGGCCTTTATTGTTAAGGAATAAACGTTTAAGCACTAAGGTCTGTCTCATAAGGGTCTGATCTCACATATCTAAGCCAATATATAGCTATTTATCACTTTATAATAGCTATATATTGAGTTGTGGTGTCTGATCCTTTAGTATTGAGACAGGCCCAATTTGTTTTATATAAAATCTCTCCTTTACCTTTGCAAATTTTCTCCTTTAATTTCCTCGGTTAGTGGAATGACCTCTTTTTCCAAAATAATATAAGTCTCATCACATAGCCTATAACTGCAAAAGAGCCTTTTTGTCCATTACACTTTTTCGAGAATATTCGTGATCTACAATATACCATTAACAATTCCCCTACGAAAAAAACAGAGGACTGAATGCCCTCTGTTACATCGTACCCTTTCTATATTAGAAGAAAAAAGATCATTTGATATTCTTATTTTCCAATTCAAACTTGAAAAAACGAATAATTTAACAAGTAATGCTAACATTATGAAATCAAGACTTTCCTTGCTTTTAGAATAGTTTACTCAATGAATCTTTTATTTTTTTGTCATAAACACCGCCATGATAACAAATCAATTGATCTATTTCGTAATGCAATAACTTTTGGATCGATTTCTTCGCTTCCTCCATGTCTAACGTATACTGTGGGTTCGCAATTGCAAGCTCTCCGTTTTCAACCACCACAGCATCACCAGCGATTAATGTTTTACTTTCTTTATGGTAAACGGATATATGTCCAGGCATATGACCTGGTGTTGCAATAATTTCTATACCTCCAAACCAAGGAAAAGAGTCACCATCTTTTAGAAGAATATCAACTTCAGTATGTTCAATCGAAGCTAGAAACTGCTCAAATTTTCGCGCTTGTTCTTTTTCTTCTTCTGGAAGAGTAGAATAGATGGCTTTTGCTTGCTGTAGCCGCAATGATTCTTTCTTTCCACTAATAAATGGTTCATCCTCTACAGATGAGAGAATTTGAACTTGGGGATATTTCCGTTTTAGGTCCGCTAAGGATCCCATATGATCAGCATCATGATGTGTAACTAAAATTTTCGTCAATGTATTCATATGAATTCCTTTTGTTTTTGCCGCTTCCTCTATGAGAGGTAAAAAATTCGGGTATCCACAATCAATAAGCATGAGATCATTTTCATCTTGTAACACAACAGGATAGATGACTTCGTTTCGACCACCAAAGTTAAATGAAATATCTAACATCACTATTCGATTCATTTGTTTACTCCTTCCCAATATGAAATAAAACTACATAGGACGTTCTCTTTTTTCTAATCACTAGAAATAGCTTGACAATCGCAATCGGTAAAACGATATAATCCCCAATCTCTCCCAGCAGGCGGTATATGTAAAAATAGTACTTGTTTAGTTTTCCCTATGAGTATCTCCAAAATTATCAATACATACATCAATGGGATCAACGTTTTATAGCTAAAAATAGACAGCAATTGCATGAACGTATATAGAATCTGAGTACTTCCCCACAAAGAAAATACAAAAATAAGAACATCGGCTCCTTCTACTGATAAATCCATACCAGCAATTGGAAGCTTATCCTCCACCGTAAGCTAGAAATGAATGATACTTCTGACTGTACTTAGGATAGCGAGGAGTAAAAAGACTACAGCTGCTATTTTACTACCTGTATAGTTATTATCTGCTATCTTTAAGAATATAGTATGGACGATCTTAAACATATTGTTCTTCTTTTACTTTGAACTCGTACTTTATAACGTCATCTATTTTATATTATAGCTTACATTTCGTGTTCCTTTATTATTGCATTCAATCATTCTAGTTATTGTTAATTTCATGAAAGATCCAAAGAATTTACATTTATATCTTATTTCAAATTAATCATGAATAATGAGGGATTTAATTTTTCACTTTCTATGACAATCGCAGTCAATCCTTTTTCAGTTTGTCCTCATGCCATTCGTCTTTTTCCCCAATCTAAGTGTAGTAGATGTAATTGATGGAACAAATCCAATAAACACTAGACTTTGTAACTATTATATTTGTCATTTTTTTAGGGCTTATTTTATTTTTTGTATTCGTGTACAAAATAAACTAATATAGATTCACTCTATTCGACTAAAGAATTATTGGTATTTAAGCTCTTTTAATAACAAGGAGAGCGAAAATTCTCCTCATTTTTAATGACTACTCAAATGTTAATACTTTAGGTTTAAAATTTTTATAAAAAATGGGCAAAATTTTTAAAAAATTGTTTGAACTTTTGTTCCAATCTGTTATATAATAGTATCAACAATTAATTATCTGTATCACAACAATAAAGTGAAAGGGGAATAATATTGATGAGCCGCCAAGAACGGAAAAATATGATCGATTTTATCGCTAAGATGAGGGATTTTGATTATGAAACACTTATGTATATGACAGACGCTGATATTGAACACATTTATTCATCTACTTACAGCAGCTATTTGCAAATGAACGAATAATCTTCCATTATGTCTACCATCCTTTCTAAATATTTTTCTTTTCGGCACCGGAGTTAGGTGTCTATTTTTTTGTCAAATACACACGTGTATTACAACAGCAATCATAGTTTGTATTACAATTTTGTACCTTAATTTTGTAGATTACTAATCCTTTTCGTTTCTGACTGTTTCCATTGGTTTTCGGGTAATAAGAAAAGCGCAAAGCGCCCGCCTATCAACGAAGGTCGATGGAGGACCCGCGAGGAGGCTTCAGCCGCCACAGCGGTGCCGAAGCGACCCAAGCCGATGGCGCATGAAGCTAGACACCAAAATACCTACAAAGAAAGCACTTTAACACTTTATTGAACTTAAACTTTCTGTAACGACAAAAAAACCCCGTCAAAGCCAAGGTCGAATTAAAAAACCTCACTCTTCATAAATCATTTTCTTTGTCATTCCACCATCTATTATGATGTTCTCACCAGTGATAAATTGATTTTCTGAACTCGTTAAAAATAAACAAGCTATAGCAATGTCAGCCGGTTCTCCAACTTTTTGAGCTGGGTGCTGTAAGTGGTCAATCTCTCTTAATTCTTCTTTTGGACCAGTATGTATCCAGCCAGGGCTTATACAATTAACTAATATTCCATCTTGTCCTAATGAAATGGCTAGTGCGTGTGTTAAAGAGATAATTCCACCTTTTGACGCCCCATATGCTTCGCCACCTGGTTCTGACATAAATGCTCTAGTTGACGCAATGTTAACAATTCGTCCTCCGCCATTTCGTTTCATCACTTTTGCACATTCTCTCGCCATAAAAAAAGCACCTTTTAAGTTACTGTTCATAACATCGTCCCATTGTTCTTCTGTTATTTCATAAGGAGAATAAAATTTTGAAACACCAGCATTATTGATTAAAATATCTATTCTTCCCCATGTTTCTTTCACTTTTAGAACTACCTTTTCAATACTTTTTACTTCTTTAATATCAATACCAAAAGTTAAAATTTCAATCCCCAACAATTTTAGCTCTTCAGATACACTTTGAAGGGCATCGACATGTCGGTCAATTAATACAAGTTTTGCTTTCTTTTTCCCATAAGTAAAGGCAATTTCTTTTCCGATCCCGTTTGCACTTCCAGTTATGACAACAACTTGATTTTCAAACATTTTCCTTCACCTCTTTTACAATTTTAGCAAAAAAAGAGTAAAGAAGTTAATTAAAGCCTTTCGGTAAGTGATAATGAAAATTCTTTATCTACTCCCTGTAATTTAAACAACAAAAAAAGACTTGGTTCAACACCAAGCCCATTTCTCAATTTAAACATTCCTAATGATATCCATTTTGACCGTTTGCACTACTACTTGTTTTATGCTTCGGTTTACTTTTTGAGCTTTGTTTAGTATGGTTACCGCCTTTTTTTGATTGCTTTGCCATAATCATTCCCCCTTTTATTAGTAAAGTGCACAAAAAGAGGGAAAATCATGAAGGAATTTGATGGTATCTCCGATATAAGATTGCATTGATTTCTCCACCAAGAACTACAATAATTCCAGTTAAGTAAAACCAAATCAGTAGGACAATCACTCCACCAAGGCTTCCATACATAACACTATAATGCCCGAAGTTTCCAACATAATAAGAAAAGGCCAATGACACGACAATCCATCCAACCGTTGCAAATAAAGCACCAGGATATGCTTCAGAAATTTTCAAGCGAAGGTTAGGGGCAATAAAGTAAAGCCCTGTAAACACAATGCATAAAATCGTTGCACTAACTAGCCATCTTAATGTATTCCAAACAGTTAAAAACATTTCAGAAAGACCAAAAGTAGAAAAAATAAAATAACCAATTTCACGTCCGAAAACAGGTAGTAATAAGGCAACAACAATGACGAAAATCATCGCAAACGTTAAAAGGATCGCCATTAACCGTGCTATAAGAAAATGTCGACTTTCGTTCACATCATAAGCGCGGTTTAAAGCACGAACAATGGCATTAATTCCATTAGAAGCAGACCAAAGTGTTGCTATTACACCAAATGATAAAAGCTTCCCGTTTTGAGTATCTACTATATTTCGTATCGTTTCTTCAATTAAACGCATCGTTTCTCCTGGTGCATATTGTCTAATAAAATCTAGTACAAAATCAGATGATATCGGTAAATAGCCAATCAATGTCATTAAAAAAATTAAAAATGGAAATAAAGACAATAAAAAGAAGTAGGCTAATTCAGCAGACAAGCTAGCGACTTGATCACGTGAAAACCGGCTAACAAGCTCTTGGTAAAAGCTCGGCTGAACGGGCCGGTCTGTCATGTCATCACCTCTTTTATTCTTCTTTTGAGTGGGACTTTATCTTTTCTCGCGTTTCGTCAATTAACTCTATAACTTTTGGTGTCAGATCTTTGATTTCTTTGACTTTTTCGTTCATAAAAGTTATATCTTCAGATACGGTATGTAACGTTTCTCTTACATCGTGTAAAGCTGTTTTAATTTTATCCGTTACTTCTGAAGGATTTTGAACGTAATGCTTCATACATTCGGTCGTTTGTTTTCCTTTTTCGATTAATTCTTGTCTCGTTTTTTTATCAAGTAATGCAACACAAGCACCAACCGCAGCACCAATGAGTAGTCCTTTTAACAGTTTATTCTCGTCTCCCATATATTTTCCCCTCTCACACTAGGTTGTACTCTTTTTTTATTTCTTCTAATAATCCTTGACAACCTTTTGTCACCATCTCATATACCTCATCAAAGTTACCTGTAAAATAAGGATCCGGCACATCTACAAGATCAGCATCTTTTACATAGTCCATTAAACGGGAAATTTTTCCTGTTTTCGAATAACCAGCTAAACGACGTAAATTTCCGATATTTTCAGAATCCATTCCAACAATATAGTCAAATTCCTGTAGGTCGTTTTCTTTTACTTGACGAGCCTTTAGTCCTTCATAAGAAATTTGATATTGATCTAAAATTTTCCGAGTTCCCTCATGTGGCGGCTTTCCAATATGCCAATCACCTGTACCAGCTGAGTCAATTGTTATTTTATTTTCTAATCCTTCTTTTTTTACTAAATCACGAAAAATAGCCTCAGCCATTGGAGAACGACAAATATTCCCTAAACAAACAAATAAAACTTTAACCATTTTGATCCTCCTAATCTTGTTGTTCTATTTTTCATCATATGTTTCCTTGAAAAAATTTTCAATAAATGAATTGCGTTCTACATAAGTATGAAAACATGTTACAATATAAAAATAAAAATCGAAAGGATGAATCCATTGAATTTATCTCAAAAATCGAAAGAAAATGTTGAGTATATGATTAAAAAGATTACGGAAAAGTTAAATGTGATAAACATTGGTGCCATAAAGCCTTCTCACTTTAATGAAGATATGTATGAAGAGTTAAAGGATATTTATGATTTAGTCATGAAAAAAGATAAATTCAGTCCAAGTGAAATGCAAGCGATTGCTGAAGAGCTCGGAAGTTTAAGAAAAATGTAATTGTTTTTATTCTGTGATCTCCCCCTTGTGCATATACGTGTACAAAGGGGGAGTATTTTATGGTCGGATATTGGCTCACGACGATTTCCTTTGTCTTTTTGCTTTTATGTGCTGTTGGTATTTTTATTTTAGCAATAAAATCGAGTGTCAATACAGAAGATGCACATCGAGTTGATCCAGTTCCAACACAGAAAGTCGATTAGAAAAGTGAGGCTAATGCAAAATCTTTAAACGAAGGCGACTACCTTCGTTTTTTGTTAGGAAGAAAAAGGAGCTGTCCAAAAAGTACAGCCCCTTTCTTTGTAAACTAAATTCGGGTGATTTGTTTTCGGTGGCGGACGCTTTCCGCAGGCGTATTGTCTAGCTCCGGCTCCTAGCGTCTAGCGAACGACCCTCTCCCTCCCCTACGATAAGTCGATATCTGCTCGTTTTACTCACAGTATCTCCTTTATCTCAGTGCGGGA
>Ga0180433_10010035_pt1 | contig 11484 bp, 13 predicted proteins | sample SS_ome_8_FD_132980 | JGI IMG/M metagenome (GOLD analysis project Ga0180433, IMG submission 132980) | Hypersaline lake sediment archaeal communities from the Salton Sea, California, USA - SS_1_D_1 metaG | ecosystem: Environmental > Aquatic > Non-marine Saline and Alkaline > Hypersaline >... | reverse complement strand
GGACGGAGAAGATCCTGGGCACCGAGTTCCTGGATATCTATTTCAACGAGGTATCGCAGATCGGCTACGATGCGGTGACCATGGGCCTCTCGCGGCTGGCGCAGAACATCCCGGGCGTGCTCAACCGCGGCTACTTCGACTGCAATCCGCCGTCTCCGCTTCACTGGGCGCACCGGCTGTTCATCGAGAAGCTGGAACCGAAGGACGGCAAGCCCCTGACCATGCCCGAGCTATACAATTCGCTGCTCATGAATCCGCTGGACAACGCGGAGAACCTGCCGAAGAACTACATCGCCACGAAGCTCGAGGTGCTTCCCGAGCGCACTCGGCGCCGGCTCTTGAACGGCGAATGGGTGAAGCAGGAAGGCACGATCTTCGAGCATTTCGATGAGTCGATGATCGAGGATCCGGACGGCTGGCCCGAGATGGAGGACTACTCGGTCGGCATAGACGGTGGGCTCAACATGGCCGCCGTGCTCTGGGGCTGGTCGGGCGACCACCTGTATCTCATCGATTCATACGGGGCCTATAACGCGACGACCAGCGCGTTCAACGCGGCGCTCTCCGCGCGCTGGCAGTGGCTGCACAGGCCCGTCATCCAGTACTGCGATCCGTCCATGGGCGAGCGGGTGCAGGAGATGAGCTACGGCGAGCCGGCCAACAACGACGTGGAGGCGGGGCTGGACTTCCTGAGCACCAAGATGGAGCACGGGCTCTTCCATGTCTCCCGCCGCGCGGCCGGATGGCTTTCCGAGATCTACGACTACCGGCGGGACGAGAAGGAGCGGATCGTTAAGGAGGACGATCACTTCATGGACGCCGGCAGGTATGGCGCCTACTCGCACCGAGGTCCGTCGCGGACGCACAAGATCAAGAAGCCGCAGAAGTCCATCACGGCCGGGCTGATGAAGGAGCAGTTTTGACGCGCACGCGCAGAAAGCTGATTTTCAAGGCCGGTCCGATCGAGCTCGCCAGGCGGATCCAGGTGCAGGCGCGTTCCAGGGTGCCAGTCAAGGTGGCGCTGGCCGAACCGAAGCCCAGGAAGGCGGTCACGGGCAAGCCTGCGGGGATCGCCGGCAATTCGCTCATTGCCGGATTCCAGGGGACCGGAGAATACCTGACCAAGATCGACGGCGAGAAGGGGCGGGTGATCTTCGATCAGATGCGCAGAAGCGATCCGATCGTGCGGTCCACCCTGCGCGCCATAGAGCTGCCGATCAGGCGGGCAAATTGGGATATCGAGCCGGGCGCGGACGACGGCTCGCAGGATGAAATGTGCGAGATCATGCGCGACAACCTGTTCAACGGCATGACCCGCACCTGGGATGATACAGTGCGGCATGGCCTTCTCTGCCTGCCCTTCGGATTTTCGATCCTCGAGAAGCTATGGCGCTACAACGGCCAAATGCTCGAGATCGAGAAGCTGGATCCGCGCCTTCCCATGTCCATCGTCAAGTGGAGCGAGAAGGGACCGGTGCAGCAGGACGGCCTGGGCAAGGAATATGAGCTGCCGTTCGAGAAGATCCTGATCTTCTCCACCGACAAGGAGGGTGATAACTGGGAGGGAATCTCGATCCTGCGGGGTTCGTACAAGCCCTGGGTCATCAAGGACAAGCTGGAGAAGATCAACGCCGTGAAGCATGAGCGTTACGGCGTGGGCCTTCCGGTGCTCACCTATCCGAAGGGCACCACGGACGACGTGCTGGATGAATTCGAGGACATGCTGAAGAACATCAATTCGGGCGAGGAAAGCTATGCGATGATCCCGGACGGCAACAAGCTCGAGCTCCTGGGCGTGGGCGGGCAGGGAAGCGGGACCGACGTGCTTCCGAGCATCAAGTACTGCGATGAGGCGATCGCCAAGAGCATGCTCGCCATGTTCATCAACCTGGGCTCGACCGAGCACGGCTCGCGCGCCCTGGGCATCTCTTTCGTCGACATCTTCCTGATGAGCCTTCAGTCCATGGCCGACTACATGGCCGAGGTGTTCTCGCGCTTTCTCATCGAGGAATATGTCAACGTGAATTGGGGCCCGCAGGAAAAATATCCGAGGATGACCGTTTCGGAGATCAAGGAGCTGGATGCGGAGGTCATCGCCAAGCTCTACATGGCGGGAGTGCTCACCCAAGATGAAGAGACGGAAAATCGAATCCGCGAGCTTCTCCACCTCCCACAGAAGCCGGAAGAGGAAGAAGAAGAGGAGCCACCGGCACAGCCGCCGCTCGCCGGATCGGTGAAGCTCAGGCAGCGCGAGCGGGATTTGACCGAAGAGGAGCAGATAGCCGACCTGGTGCAGATCGAGATGCAGCTCAACGAGAACTACGAGTCGCTGCTGGCCGTGCTGCTCGAGATCAAGGAGAAGCAGAAGGACGACATCATCGCCAAGGCGGTCGGCGGTCTCACGATCTACAAGATCCATCCGCCGTCGAAGCGCGAGATGTACGAGGCGCTGATGCGCGAATACAAGCGCATGGCGCGCATAGGCCGCGGGGACGCGCAGAAAGAGATGAAGCGGCAGCGGCCGCAGATGAAGTTCCGGGAAGGCGAAGGGCTGGAGCTCTACCGGATGGCCGATCCTCCGATGACCTGGGAGGAGTATTTCGAGCTCATGGCCGAGGAGTTCACCATCGCCAGCGAGAGCACGGCGGACGCGCTCAAGGCTTCGGTGGCCTCGGCGGTGACCGAATACCGCAGAAAGGGCCTGCGCGGCGACGAGCTGCGCTCCGCGGTGGAGCAGCGCGTGGGCGAGCGGCTTTCCGACCGCCTGTGGCGGGACGCCGCGGCGATCGCCATTAACCGGGGCTATGGCGCGGGCCGGCTCATGGAATTCGCAAAATACGAGGATGAGATCGACTACTGCTACTACTCGGCGATCCTCGATTACAACGTCTGCGCGGAATGCGCTCCGAAGGACGGACACCGGCATCAGCTCGGGGATCCCGAGTTCGTGACACCGAATCCGGAATGTCTGGGAAATGGAAATTGCAGGTGCATGACGATCTGCGTGATGAAAGCAGAGAGCGCACCGGAGGAGTAGGAGATGGCCGACAAAGAGAAGGCTCTACCGCAGCTTGCCGAAGAGGAAAAGCTCTGTTTCAAGTGCCGGGACTATCCGCGCTGGGAGACGGTTTTCAGCCGGTTCTATCGCCAGCGCTGGTACTGGATGCTCCGGTGTCCCCAATGCGGGGCCCTGAAAGGAGTGCGGCGCTGATGGTCGAACGGAAACGGGGGAAACCCATGGCGGAGCGGAAGCCGGCTGCGCAGACCTGTCCCGGCTGCGGGGCGGTGATGGAGATCAAGGCGGTGGGCGAAGAGGGCGTAAAGTACCGCTGCCCGAAGTGCAACAAGAAGCTCTACGCGCGCCGCGATGGAAGGATGTACCTGTAGTGGAGGCATTCGACTACCGCGGCGAGCAGATGGTGGCGGCCGTGCGCGTAAGCGATCGGTACGTCACGCTGCTTCCGAAGGCCATGGCGAAAGACAAATCGACTGAGACCGGAGACGGCACCTATGAGTGCATCAGCCAGGCCGAGTTCCGCCGCATCATGGGAACGCACGAGGCGGGCCACGGCTACAACCGCGATCCGGCCTACGTGAGCTAGGAGGGATATCATGCCCTATCAGAACGAGCACGCCTGCCGGCTGAATCCGCCGGACAAGTACGACCGATTCGCCCGCAAGAATTGCGAGCAGAAGTCCGATGGCAAGTGCATTGACGTGATCTACGGCGTGAAGGGCGGCAAGAGCGAGATCCAGGCGCTCCGCTATCCGAAGACGAGTTGGAGCGAGGCGGCCGCGCGCTCTCACTGCCGGGGGCGCGACGGCACCTTCGAGCCCGCCGCCAAAGAGAACGCCACGTACAAGGATTTCTGCCTGCAGGAAGTCACGATCACGGATGAGTTTCAGATGATCCTGCCGATCGGCACGCACTACAGCGCCTTCTACGGCAAGATCACGATCACCCGGCAGATGATCGAGCAGATGGTGGACAACTGGCGCAACCGCGTGATGGGCAACCGGGAACCCTACATCGATACCGACCACGACGGAGGCGCGGCGAATGGCTGGATCAAGGAGCTCGAGGCTCGCGAGGACGGGCTATACGCGAAGATCGAATGGACCGAGCACGGCCGCGAGCTCATCACCTCCGGCCAATACCGATATTTCAGCGCGGAATTCGGCACGCATGTCGACGTCCGCACGGGCGACAAGCACTATCCGGTGCTCATCGCCGCCACGCTCACGAACCGGCCGCTGATGAATCAGATGCCGCCGGCGCGCGCAGCGTCCGACACCGAACTGCCAGGCGACGAAGCGACAACCGACGGAGCCGCTGGAGTTGATATTCTCAACATCACAGGAGGAGGGAAGCAATGACATTTGCCGAACTCAAGACGGCCTACAATGGGCTGTCGCGCGATCAGAAGAAGGAGATCGCGGAAGAGGCCGGATTCTTCGACGACGCGACGATCGAAGAGAAGGTCAAGGCCCAGCTGGCTCCGAAAGAGGAGCAGCTGAAACTGGTTTTGTCCGAACGCGACGAGCTGAAGGGCAAAGTGGAAGCGCTGGAGAAGGAAAAGCTCGAGGGCGAGATGCATACCGTCATCGAGGCCGCCCTCTCCGAAGGGAAGATTCTCCCTGCCAACAAGGAGCAGTGGGAGAAACTTTTCGCAACAGACCCCGAGGGCGTCAAGGGCATTCTGAAGGTGAAGGCGAAAGAGATCGACACCGACAAGAAGGGCTCGGGCGAACCGAAGGGCAAAGGCGCCGACGAAGACAATGGCGCGTTGGAGATGAGCGACGAGGAGAAGAGGATCCACAAGATCTTCGGCCACAGCGAGGAAGACATCAAGCAGTTCAGCAAAGACGACGCCACTGATCTCGCCATGATCGTTGCCCGCAACGAAAAGCGCAGGCGCGATCAGCTTCTCGGCACAGTGGGAGGTAGCAAATGAACCTGCTATGGATACTCTATGCAACAGCCCTCACCGCGGATTGCCACACCAGAGAGGTGGTCGGCCATCCGGAGGTCATCAAGGGAACGTGCGGCTCCGCTGACACGATCTACAAGGGCTCGATCGTGTGCTTCGCGCCGTCGGGCTACGTGAACGTCTACACGCGGATCACGGACTGGGTGCCCGTCGGCGTGGCGAAGAAACAGACCACGGTCGCCGGCTCCAACGCCGAAACCATCGAAATCATCACCGGCAAGATCTGGATCGCCCACAGCTCGGCGGCCCAGACGAACGTCGGGATGCTGGCGTATGGCGTGGACGACAACGCGATCACGGTCTCCTCGACGGTGGGGCTCACACCCTGCGGCCGGGTCATCGGGTACAAGAGCGGATACGTACTCATAGATTTCCGCGATAAGGCCCCGACCAGGTCCACGGTGTAAGGAGGGACAACAATGACTGTCAACACAGTAGCACTTGAACGAGGGATCAAAACCGAGTTCAACAAAGCCTATGCCGCCCTGCTCACGGAGGTGGGTGTCGATGACATCATGGCCGTCGCAACGGTCGTACCCTCCACGGGCACCGATGAGAAATACGGATTTCTCGGCGACATTCCGGCTTTTCAGGAATGGGTCGGAGACAAGGTCTACGGCGATCTCATCGATTACGATTACACGATCACCAACAAGGACTTCTACAGCGGAATCGGAATCGACAGAAACGAGATCGAAGACGACCGGATGGGCATCATCATGCCGCGCATCCAGATGCTGGCGGCCATGGCCGCTGCCTACGAGGTCGAAATGGTCGAGGACCTGCTCTCCGCGGGGACTTCCGATACGGCCTACGATTCAAGCGCCTTCTTCGCAAACCGCACCGCGCCGAACGACAATCTGCTGAGCGGAACGGGCGTTTCGACGCTGGCCGTCGTCAAGGCCGACATCTACAGCACCAGGTCCACCATGGCGCAGTTCACTTCCGACAAGGGCAGGCTTCTGCGGGTTCGCATGGACTCCATCGCCTGTCCGCCGGAAGCCGAGGGCATATTCATGGAAGCGGTGACCACGGCCCAGGGCCTGCACACCACGGCCGGGGTGATGAACCCCATACGGGCGTGGATCAAGCGGGTGATCATGGTGCCGCAGCTCACGGACGCGAACGACTGGTATGGGTTCGACGCATCAAAGCCGCTGCGGCCCTTCATCTACCAGCGCAGGAAGGCCATCACGACACAGCTGGACGACACGGAAGTCAAGAAAAACCGGCACTACTACTTCTCGGCGGAGCTGAGAGGACGCGCCGGTTACGGACTGCCCCAGCTGGCCGCGAAGGTGGTCAGCAGCTAGGCAGGGCGGACTGAAAGCCAATGGCTTACTGTAGCGCGGGCGATATCGTCAAGCACTATCGGATCGTCACGTTCGACGGTGAAAGCCGTCCCACGAAATCCGAGGTCGAGGTCTATTGCACCGACATCAGCGACGATCTGGACGAGCTCATACGCACGCTGGACGTCACGCTGCCGCTCACAGACAGCGGACACCTGAAGATCATGAAGGTGACGGCCATCAAGGGCGTCATCGCGGAGATCTTGAGGGCCACCGGCAAGACGGAAGGCGCGGAGATGCATGAGGCGATCTACCAGAACCGGCGCAAGATGCTTCTCGACAGGCCCGACCTCATCCGTGAGACGGAGGGCACCATAGACGAGCCGCGGTTCAAGGCGGCACCGTCCCGCAGCTTCACCGTCGGCGAACGCCAATGGTAGTCGTATCGATCGAGACCATAGGGACCGAGCGCGTCATCCGCGGATTCTCCCGCATGGATGCGAAGCTCCATGACCTCCGCCCCGTCTTCGAGGAGATCCGGGAGGATTTCTACGAGGTGGAGGAAAGGAACTTCCGCCGCGGAGGATATCCGCAGAAGCACAAGCCGCTCAGCCCTGGATACGCGAAATGGAAAGCGCGCGTGGCGCCCGGGAAGCCGATCATGACGCTTCACGGCCGCCTGCGCGACTCCATGACCGGCCAGGGCGCACGCGGCGACACCATCGACCGGAGGAGGCGGAAATTCGCCGAGTTCGGCTCCAAGGTTCCCTACGCGCACCGGCACCAGATGGGCACCATGGGCATGCCGCAGCGCCGGTTCGTGCAGCTCACCGAGGCGACCAAGCGGCGGTGGAGCAAGCTCATTCACGAGTTCGTCATCAAAGGCTTTACTGAGACCGGCGGATTTCATATCGGCGGCCGGCTCCTTGCGTGGTTCAAATAGCGATGGAAGATGCACTTGACGGAGTGGAAGCCTACTTCGACGCGAATCTGGACACGAAGCTCTCGACGATAGAGACGTCGCGGAGCTGCGTGGTCGAACGCTGGAAAGTGATGGATACCGCTCCCACGCTGGGGAATCAGTTTCCGATCATCGAGATATTGCCCGACGCTACAGTGCCGAACTACCTGGGCGAGGATGCTCCGGAGCTCGTGGCCTGGAAAGAGCATATCATACACGTGCTGGTCAGCATGGCCGGCTCCGTGCCGAAGGACGTGCAGTACGCGCTCCTGCGATACGCGGAGGCGATCGATGCCCTGACCGACGATGATGCGACGTATGGCGACCGGTTCAACCGGGTGCTCATATCGAATATCGACTACTCGCTCATGGCCGAGGCCGCGGAGGAGAACATCACGTTTGTCCAGGTGCTGGATGTCACGCTTTCAGTCCGCGAAATTCTTACTTAGGAGAACGGAATGCCATCAGTCAACAATGTCAAACTGACAATCGGTGGCGCGGAAACCACGGCGGGCACCGCCGTAAGCCGCGAATACGTTCTGCCCGTTCGCAGTTTGCCCGCGCTCAACAAGACGGTGGAACGGGCGCCGGATCCGGCCATCGTGGGGCGCAATATGGATGCGGGAGGCTTCGCAGTCGCGGACAATGTGGCTGGTACCATTCCGCTCTCCATACGGCCCTGCGGCGGCGTGGGGCAAGTTTTCAAGAGCCTGCTGGGCACCGAGGAGTCGCCCACCACGTTCGGCTCGGCCGTGCGCATCCGCTATACCGGGAGCTCGGCGAGCGCCAAGCTGGTGATGACCAGCGGGACCGCGATCCGCTCGCTCATCGGCACCCTGGGAAGCGAAAGCGCGGATGCGAACTTCGGCACCGCGGGCGTCATCACGGTCTACAACGCGAGCTACGACCTGGTGAGCGAGTTCGTGAGCGCGGTCAACGGATACAGCCAGTACACCTGCGCCAAGGTAGCCGGGCTGGACAACTCGAGCATCGGCACGGCGGTAAGCGATATCCGGCAGGGCAAGAACACCTGGGCGTGGTTTTTCCCGAACGGCTCGGCCGGGGCCTACCGGCACACGTTCACGCCGGATCTGGGGAGCACCGAGCGGCCCACTTACACGTTGCAGTACGACGGCAGACAGGGCAATCAGATCTACGACGGCGTGGTCATCAACAGCCTGACTATCACGGCAGCGCTCAAGGGCATGGTCGAGGCGGACGCGGACATACTGGGCTTCGACGAGACATCCACAGCCACCAGCTCCACGCTCACCCTGGAGGACATCGACCCGCTCATCTTCCACGACGGCTCGTTTACCATCGGGGCGAACGAGTACACCTACATCCGCAATGTGAGCCTGACCATCATGAATAATCACAACGCGGAAGGCTATGGGCAAGGCGACATCTCGCGGCTCTACCATCAGAAGGGCAAGTTCGAGGTCACCGGCCAGGCGCAGGTCCGGCTGGACGCCACGAGCTTCGCTGAGCGCACCAAGGTGACGAGCGGAGATACGGCGGCCATCTCGCTGTATTTCAAGGGCGAGGACATCGACACCGACCGGCCGTACATGATGATCGTCGAGATCCCTTACTGCACCATTGAGGACTTTGCCTTCCAGGAGAACGCCGGCGTGATCGACGCAACGATCTCGTTCAAGGCCACATATCCGAAGGGGACGGTGTACAACGATCCCTTCGCCGTGCATCTGATCACGGATGATTCGGCGGCGTACTAGGAGGCACCATGGCAAAACAACCGGATCTGAATCTGACGATTCAGAGGAAGATCTTGGGGCCGCGGAGCGAGCTGAAAAGCCTGCCGGGTTTTTGGATCAAACCAAAGAAGTACGGCGTGGAGGGCGGCGAGGAGATTGCCGCCCTTCGCTTGCGCATGGCCCGCGCGGCCCGCAATCCGGCGCTCATCGAGCAGGCGAAGCGGCTTCAGGCCGAAGGCATACAGACAGTGACTGAGCAGGTGCTGCTCGAGAAGTTGACTCCGGAGGAGATCCTGGAGGCGACGTCCTCGGCCATGGAAGCGACTTCGGAGTTCCGCGGCGAGATTCAGCGGCTCGAGATGCGGCACGGCATAGGGGCCCATAACTTCCGGAACGGCGGGAAGGAGCTGGACGTGGAGGAGGCGATTCCGATTCTCATGCAGGACACGGAGGCCACGGCCGAGGTGATGCGCGTGGTGGAGGCATGGAACCGCCCTTTAGCAGAGAAGCCGTCAGAGAGCTCAGAGACGCAACGGAATGGATCTACCGCAACGTAGAGTTCGGCGAAGAGGAGGAGCTGCCTGATGGCACGAAGCCGTACTTCGCAAAGCTGCGCTGGCAGGCGTGGATCACGGAGTGTGCCGAGATATTCATGGATGGCGACGGCACGTTCCGGCGATTCCGCTATGATTTGCCGTACAACGAATATCCAATGGTAGACATGCTCATCTACCGGATCATCAGGGCGAAGATCGTGGAGATGCGGAACGCGGACATGAGAGAGCAGATGGGGAAGGCGAGAAGTGGTGCAAAATGACGTTAAGATACGGGTAGGCGCCCAGGACAAGGCGTCGCAGAAACTCAAGCAGGTCAACAAGAACCTCGGCACCATCGACAAGAGCACCAAGAACTACATGGCCGGCCTGGCGAAGGCCGGAGCCACGATCGCCGCCACCATCTACGCCCTGGACCGGCTCGCGCGGGTGCTCGGCGAGCTGCAGCGGGCCTACTTCGAGCAGGAGCGGGCGGTTACGCAGCTGGAGAGCGCCCTCAAGTCCACCGGTTACGCGGTGGGGATCACCGCGCGGGAGATGCAGAACTTCGCCGCCACCATGAGCCGGATGACCGCCATCGCCGATGAGGACATCATCCGCGCGCAGGCGCTCATGGTGACCTTCACGCAGATCGGCCGCGAGGTGTTCCCGGACGCGCTCAGGGCCGCCGCGGACATGAGCGTGATGTTCGGCCAGGACCTGCAGCAGTCGGTGATCCAGCTCGGCACGGCGCTGAACGACCCGATCCAGGGGGTCGGACGTCTGCGGCGCATTGGTATCAGCTTCACGCAGGACCAGCGGGATCTCATTGCCAACTTCGTCGAGATGAATGATATCGCCTCCGCCCAGGCGGTCATCCTGAATGAGCTGGCGGTAGAGTTCGGCGGAGTGGCCGAGGCCATGGGCGAAACGGCAGAAGCGATCAACACCCGGCTCATCAACGCCTTCGGCGATCTCAAGGAAGCCCTCGGCTGGGCCTTCACCGGCGACACGGCGCTCGGCAACCTGGTCAATCATCTCAAGGAGCTCGCCACCTCGATTTTCAACTGGGGTGCCGAATCGATCCAGATGAACCGGCTGGGCAAGGAGCTGAACGAGACCTTCCAGGCGCTGAACGCCGAGATCGAGGCAGGCGTCGAATTCGGCATCGATCGATATCCACAGTTCACCGAGCTCCTGGAGGACGTAGCGACGCTCATTGCCACACAGCCGGAAGAGGCCGCGCGGACCTGGATCCCCTGGCGGGACTGGCTCATCGATATGGTCAACTACCTGGAACCGCTCTACGAGGCCGAGCAGAAGCGCCTGGAGCAGCAGGAAGAGCAGGCGGAGCGGCAGCAGGAAATCGCCGACGCGGTCAACACCAGCGTGGAGGCGTGGCAGGCCGAGCTCGAGCTCATGAAGCTCATCCACGGCGAGGAGGTGGACGTCGAGAAGTACGCGCTCAAGGCGGCGGAGGAGCTGATCAAGCTGGGCCTCACCGCGAAAGAAGTCGCGCCGATCATCGCAAAGGCTTTCGACATATTCTGGATGAAGCCGATCGAGCTCACGGTCCCGCCGTCGCTCAAGTCGCTGCTGGAGGGTGGAGGGCCGGGCGCGATAGCCCTGGGATATCAGCCAGGGGCCCCGACGTTCGCCCCGCCCTCCAGGGAGCCGGAAGGCGCGCGCTTCCAGGATCTGCTCATGAGCGCCGTAATGCCGTTCATCGATTCGATCACCGCGGTGCTGGACGTGATGCAGCCGCTTCAGATCGTGCTCTTCGGCTTCATGCAGGTGATGAAGCCGATTCTGGACGCGATTCTGAAGCCCATGATGGGCGTGCTCGTGGTGCTCGGCAACCTGCTCGGCGCCATGCTCGCGCCGATCCTGGAGGCGCTGATCCCGATCGTGGAGAAGCTGGCCGAGGCGTTCGTCTGGATCTACAACCACGTGCTCATGCCCGTGGGAAACATGCTCATCACGCTGTTC
>Ga0180433_10010033_pt1 | contig 11485 bp, 10 predicted proteins | sample SS_ome_8_FD_132980 | JGI IMG/M metagenome (GOLD analysis project Ga0180433, IMG submission 132980) | Hypersaline lake sediment archaeal communities from the Salton Sea, California, USA - SS_1_D_1 metaG | ecosystem: Environmental > Aquatic > Non-marine Saline and Alkaline > Hypersaline >... | reverse complement strand
TACTACCACGATCGATGGCTCCTGGACAATGATCCCCTTTCCCTTTAAATAAACCAGGGTATTGGCAGTTCCCAGATCAATGGCGAGATCACAAAACAGCTTTCCTTTAAACCAGTTGAAAAATGTCATCTTTTATCTTCTCTTTCAATATCACCAAAGTATTAACATAAAATCTTATATTAGGCAATTAATATCAATAATTTATATAAAAATCAGAAGGTACTGTAGGCTCATTGAAAAAGATTTAGTCATAAGCAGCTTGTTTTTAACCAAATATTCTAAAATAAAAGAAAGATTCCTTCAATAAAATCCTTCTCTCTTTGAACTAATAAAGAAAAGAAATCATATCACTCATTTTTTTCCTTGATTTTTACTTTGTAGACATATATAAAAAATACATCCATCATCACCTAGGAGGAAGGAATGAGCGATAAATCCTTTAAGCCTTATATCTCACCTGACCAGGATATGAAGGAAATATCCTTCAAAGCCGTGCTGTTAGGAATAATCATGGCGATCATTTTGGGAGCAGCCAATGCATATCTGGGATTACTTGTGGGTATGACAGTGGCAGCAACATTTCCAGCAGCCGTTATTGCAATGGCCATTCTTCGTCCCTTAAAAGGGACCATATTGGAAGAAAATCTTGCCCGAACCACCGGTGCCGTTGGTGAGGCGTTAGCCGCCGGAGCGGTTTTTACCATTCCTGCTTTTCTTTTGACCAGCCCTCCGGTATGGGAAAAATTCGATCTGTTCAAATCATCCATGCTCATGCTGGTAGGAGGAATTCTTGGTGTATTTTTGATCATTTTGGTTCGACGAACCTTGGTCCAAGATACCGAACTCCCCTTTCCGGAAAGCGTTGCCTGCGCAGAAATGGTAAAAACAGGACAAAAGAGCGGCTCCAATGCCGCCTACATGTTCTGGGCTATGGGTTTAGGTGGATTTATCGAATTTTTTACCAGCGAAAATGGGATCCAGCTGATCAAGCCTTATGTCAGAGGTGTTTTTAATATTCCCGGTTTATCCCGGATCAGCTACCTTGACGGAGACAATGTCCTCAAATACAAAACCCCGGAAACAGCTCAAATAAGAGGAAGAATGTTCATCGAATCTCCAGCAGCCAATGCAGCCATGACCGGAGTGGGGTACATTATCGGACCTAAATTGGCAGCCCTCACTTTTTCTGGAGGCGTATTAGGGTGGTTGTGTTTGATGCCGATCCTGTTATTTTTCAGCGGCGACCTGAATACGATCGTTGGATACTTTGATGGCAACTGGACAAACCTGGCCATATCAGCTTATAACGCTCAAATAAAACCGATCGCGGTAGGAGCGATGCTGGTAGGTGCCTTTTACACTCTCTTCAAGATGAGAAAAAGTCTGATAACCGGAATTGGGAGATCATTTTCAGACGTAAAGAAAGCACAGTTAGAAGGCGCTGCTGATACAGACCGCACAGATAAAGATCTTCCCTTCCCCTCCATCATTCTTGCTATTGTGGTTCTTATCATCCCGATGGTATATATTTATAATCTCTTCACCCGAAATGTTGGATCATCTTTAGTGTCCGCATTGGTAATGATAGTGATGGGGCTTTTATTTGCAGCTGTAGCCGGATATTTAGTCGGGATTATCGGATCCTCATCAAATCCCATTTCCGGATTAACATTGACTACTCTTTTGATAGCGGCACTCATGATGGTTATTATGGGGCAAAAAGGAACTGAGGGAATAGCCGCTGTTTTAGGGGTGGCTGCGGTTGTCTGTTGCGTGGCTGGGGTCGCAGGAGATATGATCCAAGATTGGAAAGTAGGACATATCCTGGGCGGAACTCCCTGGAGAATGCAGATAGGAGGTTTGATAGGCGTAGTAGCAGCCGCTCTCACATTGACTTTTTCTCTTCAGCTTTTACACAATACCATGCGGATAGGAAGTGATGCTTTGCCTGCTCCCCAAGCAAATTTAATGGCAATGATGTCACAAGGTATTGTAGGCGGTGAAATGGCTTGGCCGTTAGTAGTCGCAGGGATGCTTTTGGCGATCGCCTTGATCTTGATCGGGTCCCCTTCTCCTATGATAATCGCAGTCGGAATGTATTTGCCGTTCCGGGCCACAGCCTGTATATTTTTTGGAGGCGTATTAAAGTTCTTTCTCGATAAAAAAATTAATAAGAAAAAACCAAACACTAAAGGCAGAGAAATAGTGGAAAACATAGGTCTGCTTCTTGCTTCAGGATTGATCGCAGGTCAAGCAATAATGGGGATCATTACAGCTGCTCTCAAGGGCGCTAACATCAGTCTTCCCCAGATCTTAAATAATCCCTGGCTCGCATTGATAATCTTCTTTGCCCTGGGATTTATCTTGATCTATTTTCCCTATAAAAAAATGGTTGAATCAGGTGAATATGGAGAAAAAGCAGAACCTGCCGAATAAATGTTCGAATTCTTGATAAAGTTTTAGCTTGAAAAAGAAAATAGGTGTACGGACGGAGATCAATCTCCTTGAGTTGATCCCCGTCCGTACGGTCGATTGGATTAAAGATGAAGAGGGGAAAATAATTCTTCTAAAACCCAAATATAGAAGTCCGTTCCTGAAAAAACATCTCCTCCCGCGTATGAAAAAACCTGATTTTAAAGTTAATCTGGACGAGATCGGAAGCTACTTATGGATTCTTATCGACGGGGAAAAAAATGTCGACCAGATCGCTCAGCTTTTCAAACAGCAGTTTGGAGAAAGGGTGGAACCCCTCTATGACAGACTTTCCAAGTTCTTAATGAACCTGGAAAAAAACCGTTTCATAAAATTTAAAGGATTGCCGCTTACTAAACTTTAATTAAGAGCCCTATTTACTTCAACCTAGATTTGTTAAATGATACCGAGACTATTGAGGGGAAGTCGATTTGATTAAATTCTCTTATTAAATTAAAATATTAAATTATCAATTCTCGATCCATTAAAATGGTAGATTTAATAAAATGAGTATATTACATATTGTCAAATTCGGGAGTCCGATCTTAAATAAGACCTCTGAAAAGATTGAAAACATCGATGAAACTATTCTGGATCTAGCTCAAAATATGGTTGAAACCATGTATACGGCACCTGGAATAGGTTTAGCAGCTCCTCAGGTCAATAGAAGTGTGCGGCTGATAACAGCCGATCTATCCATAGGAGAAAAAAAAGAAGATCTGATAATTCTGATAAATCCGGAAATAATAAATGCAGAGGGAACATCTACACTGGAAGAAGGGTGCCTGTCTGTTCCCGGAATTCACGAAAAAGTCACAAGATCTTTCCAGGTTGCCGTGAAAGGAATTGATCTCAAGGGGAAGGAGAGGATCATTGAAGCTGAAGACCTGCTGGCCCGTGTACTGCTTCATGAGATCGACCATCTCGAAGGAAAACTATTTATTGAGCATCTTTCACCGCTGAAGCGGAACCTGATAAAAAAACAATTGAAAAAACAGATCGAACAGGGCGGAATTTAATGCGGATTGTTTTTTTTGGGAGCCCGGATACAGCGATTCCCTCTTTATTTAAATTGGAAGAGGCTGGTCACGAAATAAAATTAGTGGTTACACAGTCTGATAGTTTTTCCGGGCGCGGGAGAAGGTCTTCATCATCTCCGGTTAAAAAAGCAGCATTGGACCGTAATCTTCCAGTGTATCAGCCCCCGCGAATTCGTAAGGATCCTCATGCGCTCGAAATAATCCAGGAAGCACAGCCCGATATCATTATTGTAGTCGCCTACGGCCAGATCATTCCTTCCTCCATAATATATGCTCCTCTTCATAATTCCTGGAATCTGCATTTTTCCCTGCTTCCGAAATACAGGGGCGCCGCACCTGTTCAGTGGGCCCTGTTTAAAGGAGAAAAGATCACCGGCCTAACCATATTCGAGCTTAACGAAAAAATGGATGAAGGGGATATTTTGAACAGCCTCGAAGTTCCTATCCATCCCCGAGAGAAAGCTTATGAGCTGGAAGCGCGCTTAGCATCCCTTGGAAGTGAACTGCTTGTTCAAACCCTGGACAATATAGACAGGATAAAAAAAACGCCGCAAGATCATTCCCAAGCGACCTTTGCTCCCCTTTTAAAAAAAGAAGACGGAAAAATAGATTGGACTAAAACTTCATCTGACATAGAAAACCAAGTCAGAGCATTTAATCCCTGGCCTTCATCTTATACCTTCATATCTAATAAAAGACTCAAGATCCTGGAAGGCAAAAAAATAGATAGACCGGAAAAAAATGGTATTCCCGGACAGATCCTTTCAATTAATAAATGGGGAATCCATGTCTGTTGTGGAAATCAGAGTGTTTTTCAGATAGAAATATGTCAACCGGAAAATAAGTCCGCCATGGATGCTGTTGATTTCTCCCACGGAGCCCGGATCAAAGCAGGTGATTTGTTCAATTAAAGGCTGGTCCCCCACCCGCCTTCCCTCAAGGAAACGGTATTTCGAGTAGACTGCAAATTACCGAAAATTCCTGGATCATCAGCGGCCCGAGGTTAGTGCATTTGCGAGGCGCAGGCAGGTGAAAATGTAGTAAACTACCTTGAACCTGCCAAGCCGAAGTAAATGTGCTGAGATCGGGTCGCCCATAGGGTAAAAGAGGCCGACATTAAATTAATAAAACATGATCGATATAAGATTCCATCTTCCCAACAGAGTGTATGTTCCACATAAGAATAGAATATTTATGGAGTCGGCCTATTTTACTGATGATTCAGGTAAGAGTTTACCAGTTGAGGATATAATAATACGGATTAAGCCTCTTATCCCCTTTTCGCACTTCATAGTGGACATGAGGCCCTCTGGATCTTCCGGTCGAGCCAACCAGGCCGATCACATCACCTCTTTTAACCCTTTGGCCTGGTTTTACCAAAAATTTACTCAAATGGCAGTATACCGTGGTATATCCGGTATGTTTATGGCTTATTTTAATCGTATTTCCACCGGTGTGATCGGAACTTGTACTTAAAACCACTCCATCCGCTGTGGCTACAATGGGATTTCCTGTCTGAGTAACAATATCCACCCCTGAATGAAAAGCTCTTTCACCTGTAAAGGGATCATTTCTATAGCCAAAGGCAGAAGTCAACCATCCCTGTACCGGCATTATGCTGGGCGTTTGGGCCAGCTCTGTAGTTTGATTTTCAAAAAAGGCAGTCAATTTAACCAGATTATTGCCGATCCCCTCAGCATGTTTATTCATGTTTTCAAGACGTTTTAAGTCCTCGTCAAGGATCGGGTTGGAAGGTATTATATCCTGCATTTCATTCGGACCGCCTACTCCGGGCTCTTCCGTCATGACTTGATCCGATCTCAATCCTGCCATTATATTTATCTTTCGGGCATATTTTTCAAAATTATTGATCTTGGCCTGGAGGTCATCCATGGCGGTTTTATACTGATCAAGAGTCTTTGATTGATTACTGTTTTCGATCTGAAGATCCTTGTATTTCCCCCGGAGTCCCCTCATGATAAAGTAATCCCCAAGAAAAAGAGCGAGTAGAATAACAATGAATCCACTTATTCCTATCAACAATCTCAAAGATTTTACAGAGAGGGAATAATTGCGCTGTCTTCCTCCCTTATGGGGAACAATGATTATGGATACAGATTTCTTTTTCATAAGACTATCTCTTGCTTATAATATTTATACAAATTGTTATGTCAAGTAATTTATTCAATTTGTTTTTATGCCAGAATTATCTCTGATCCATTCGATTATTTCAGCGGTTAAAGATCCTGGAGTAAATATCTCCGCCACTCCTTCTCGCTTTAATCCCATAATATCTTTATCCGGAATAATTCCCCCGGCTATAACCTTGATATCCGATGCCTGATTTTTCTTTAAAAGCTGCATTATTTTCTTGATTAAAACATTATGAGCACCGGAAAGAATGCTGATCCCGATTATATCCACATCTTCCTGAACAGCAGTATTAACGATCTCTTCAGGTGTTCTTCTCAATCCGGTGTAAATGACTTCGAATCCGGCATCCCGTAAGGCCCTGGAGACAACCTTAGCCCCTCTGTCATGTCCGTCCAATCCCACTTTTGCGATTAATATCCGTAAATTTTTATCCCTTATCCAGCTTTTTTCATTCATTTCTATTGGCTTGGATTATTACGAATCGAGCTTGGTATAATCACTAATATTTCCATAGGCATTTTTTTAAACAGTTCAGGACAATAAAGTTATCAAAACATTTATATAAAATCAATTACTTCCTTCAATAAAGATATTATGATATTGATCTCTCGGATATTCCCTTATTAATTTCGGGCAAATTCCGAGGTGAGATCATCCACACAGAACACTTCCGCCATTCACATTTAAAATTTCTCCGGTGATATGCTGTGCTAGATCTGAAGCAAGAAAAAGAATCGGCCCGGCAATATCAAAAGATGTGGCGACTCTTCCCAAAGGGATACTGTTCTCGACTTTATGGCGGTATCCCGCGTCCTGAAAGACCTCAAAACACATATCAGTATCGGTCCATCCTGGAGTTACACAATTGACCCTGATTCCGTAGGGGGCGAGTTCTACCGCCAATGATTTTGTTAGTGAATTTATAGCGCCTTTGCTGGCTGCATAATGGGAATGCAAGGATTCTCCCCTAACAGCTGCAGTTGAAGATACATTAACAATATTCCCGGATCTTTGCTTTTTCATTGCCGGGACAACTAAGCTGCATACAAAAAAAACTCCATCCAGATTAATGCGCATGGTTTCCGACCAGACGTCGTACCCCATTTTTCCCATCTCACCAAAGGTCCAGATACCGGCATTGTTGACCAAACAGTCAATTTTTCCCCATGTTTCTAATATAGCTTTCACCATTGATTCAACCTCTTTTTCATTCGATACATCACATTTACAGATCAAACACTTTTTTCCCATTTTTTCGATCTGTGTTTTCACTTCTTCTGCGCTTTCTTTTCTCACAACATAATTAAGAGCGACATCACAGCCAGCCTCAGCAAAAAGTATTGCTGCGGCTTTTCCGATCCCTCTGGAACCCCCGGTTATTAGAACAGTTTTACCCGTCAAGTTTATCATGTTATCCTCAAATTGACTTAAACATGAGTACAATCATGTCTTAGTACTTTATTATAATTCAATAATCAAGCTTGAGATTTTTTATCTGGTCGAATTGAAGGTATTGATAAATCTCGTTTTTATAAGGAAGTATTTTTTTTGAAAAAATATCAAAATATTCTTCAGGAACAGGCAGCTTTCCTTTAAGAGCAGCGATTGCCGCCAGTTCAGCGGAACCTAGATATACACGGGCTCTGTCTCCCATTCTATTATCGAAATTGCGCGTGGAAGTGGAAACCACTGTGGCATCCGGCCGGACTCTCGCTTGATTCCCCATACACAAAGAACATCCGGGGATCTCTGTTCGTGCACCCACCGATGAAAAAATAGAATAATACCCTTCCCTTAATAATTGAGCCCGGTCCATCTTGGTGGGCGGAGTCAACCATACTCTTGTTTTTAAATAATCCTCATTCTCAAATACTTTGGCCGCCGCCCGAAAATGACCTATGTTAGTCATACATGAACCTATAAAAACTTCATCCACTTTGTCTCCATCTACTTCTGAAAGCAGTTTGACATCATCAGGATCGTTAGGACAGGCTAAAATAGGTTCATTGATGCTGGATAGATCTACTTCCAGTACGGCGGTATATCCGGCATTCTCATCCCGGGTAAAAAGTTCAGGTTTATTGATCCAAGCACGGCATGCTTCGATCCTTCTTTTTAATGTATCTTTATCTTGATAACCGTCTTCGATCAATTGTTCCATCAAAGCTATATTACTTTTGAGAAAAGAAACCACGCTGTTTGGACTTAATGCTATGGTCGCACCAGCAGCTGATCTTTCTGCGGAGGCATCAGTAAGCTCAAAAGCCTGTTCAACAGTAAGATCAGGCAAACCCTCCATTTCCAGGATTCTTCCATTAAAAATATTTTTCTTTCCCTCTTTTGCCACCGTCAACAATCCCTGTTTAATGGCAAAATACGGAATCGCATTGACTACGTCTCTTAACGTTATACCTGTTTTTAATTTGCCTTTGAATTTAACCAGGACCGATTCCGGCATATCCAATGGCATAAATCCCAAGGCGCCTGCAAAAGCGACCAACCCGGATCCAGCCGGGAAACTGAGGCCGATAGGAAATCGTGTATGTGAATCACCACCGGTTCCCAGTGTGTCCGGCAGTATCAAGCGGTTTATCCAAGAATGGATCACACCATCACCCGGTTTTAGGGCTATCCCCTTTCGTTTGACAATGAATTCAGCCAAAGACCTATGCATTTTCACATCAGCTTTTTTAGGATAAGCAGCGGTATGACAAAATGACTGCATAAACAGATCGGTTTGAAATTCCAGACAGGCTAATTCTTTCAGTTCATCTGCTGTCATTGGTCTGGTTGTATCCTGGGATCCAACAGTAGTCATTTTCGGCTCACAGGCAGTTCCAGGTAAAACTCCCGGTAATCCGCAAGCTTTGCCCACTATTTTTTGTGCAAGGGAGTATTTTTGATCTGGCTCAGGTACTGGATTTTTATGGGGAATGAAAAAATCAGCAGAAGACATATCCAAATCTTTTCTCGCATTCGCTGTAAGAGAACGACCTATGATCAAAAAAAGACGGCCGCCTGCTCTGAATTCATCCTTTAAGGTTTCAGGTTTTATATCAAACGCAGCTAATTCGTTCTCCTTATTATCAAGTATTAATCCTTTTTTGGTATTAATAATAATATCCTGACCGGATCTTATTTTACTGACATCACACATGATCGGGAGACCACCGGAATCTTCAACAGTATTAAAGAAAATCGGAGCGATCAGACCTCCTAATACAACCCCTGCTCGTCTTTTATTCGGCACAAAGGGTATGTCTTCCCCTATGTGCCATAATAATGAGTTAGTGGCGGATTTTCGTGAAGAGCCTGTTCCGACAACATCACCAACAAAGACGACTTTTTTACCCTCTTCTCGATATTTTCGGATCGTCTCAATTCCACCTGGAAACCGTGTTTCTCCCATGGATAGGGCATGAAAAGGAATATCCGGCCTGCTCCAAGCATGCTTTGCCGGCGAAAGATCATCTGTATTGATCTCTCCCTCAACTTTATAAACCCGGCATTCTATCTCAGTTGGGAATTCAGGTCGATCAAGAAACCATTCTCCTTCAGCCCAAGACCTTAATATTTCATCAGCATATGGATTTCTTTTTGCCAATTCAACAATAGTGTCATATGCTTTATATACCAGGATGGTTCCTTTAAGTGCGTCAGCCGCTTCTTTTTTTAATTCACCAACCTGAAGCAGATCGAGAAGAGGATCTACATTATACCCCCCCAACATAGTACCTAACATAAAAACAGCCTGTTCACGGGAGACGAAAGCCGAGATTCTCTTTCCTTTGGCTATATCATCCAGCCAGGCAGCTTTTACAGCTGCTGCAGGATCCACTCCGGGTGAAACTCGATTTTTCAAAAGGTCGAACATCAGACGGCCTTGTTCATTATTAGATAAGGTTTCCAGCTGCCGACATACTTCCCCTGTTTGTTCCGGATTTAAAGCTAAGGGGGGAATGCCTATATGTCTTCTTTCAGCTTCATGTTTAAAATATTCGTCCAGCATTGATCGTACTCCATAATATTATTTCAATCCGGATAATATAACACAGAGAACAAAAGTTCAATTCCCAATAAAAATTCCAAAGATTTTTTTTAAAAAAAGGTAATAAAAAAAAGGTAATATGTTGATTTTACCTATAAAAAATTATAATATTTCTAATCTATGTTAAAAAACCAGAGTCTGGATTTTATCCAGTCTCCAAATTAATAATTATACTATTTAGTAGGAGGATTAATATGAATAAAAAAGTATCAGTTATAGGTGCTGGTCACGTCGGAGAAGTCACCGCCTATAAAGTTGCTGAGATGGAATTAGCCGAGGAAGTTGTTCTTTTGGATATTATTGAAGATATGCCAATTGGAAAAGGGTTGGATATGCGTGAAGGGGGACCTGTTGGGAAATATGACACCAAGATCTTCGGCTCCAATTCCTATGAAGATACCGCAGATTCAGATATCGTTGTCATAACCGCTGGAAAACCTAGAACCCCGGGAATGAGCAGGGATGAACTGGTTGATGCCAATTTCAAAATTGTCAAACCGGTCACGGAAAACGTGGTAAAATACTCACCCAATGCGATCTTGATCATTGTGTCAAATCCACTCGATGCCATGGCCTACACCGCCTACAAAGTCAGCGGTTTCCCTAAAAACAGAGTCATGGGGATGGCAGGTATCCTGGATACTACTCGTTATAGAGCTTTTATTTCCATGGAAACCAATGTATCGGTAGAAAACATTCAGGCTTTGGTCCTGGGCGGCCATGGTGACACAATGGTTCCAATAGTCCGCTTTACCACTATCTCCGGAATTCCCGTAACACATTTCATTCCTCAAGACAGACTGGACGCTATCGTGGACAGAACAGCCAAAGGCGGTGGCGAGATCGTTAAGTATCTTAAAACAGGAAGCGCCTATTATGCTCCTGCCCTTGCAGTGACAGAAATGGTCGAGTCTATTCTTAAGAACAAAAACAAGATTCTGCCCTGCGCCGCTTATCTTGAAGGTGAATACGGGATCAAAGGAATTTATTTTGGTGTGCCGGTAAAATTAGGTTCCAATGGAATTGAAGAGATAATTGAGATCGACCTTACCGAAAGCGAAAAAGAAGCCATCAAGAGTTCTGAGGCCGCAGTCAGGGCTGTCACAGATATTTTGAAATTTTAAACCATGGCTGAATATCATATCGAAACACCGGTAACGGATGAATTGATCGAAAAGCTTCATGCCGGTGATACACTTTTTATCACTGGTTATCTTTACACAGGAAGGGATTCCGCCCATAAAAAACTGATAGAATTGGTGAACGAAGGAAAAGACCTGCCTATCGATGTTAAAGGTCAGTTTATCTACTATGTTGGTCCGACCCCTGCACGGCCGGGAAAACCGATCGGTTCTGCCGGACCTACAACCAGTTACAGAATGGACTCATATGCCCCGACACTGCATAAGCTCGGTTTAAAAGGAACGATAGGAAAAGGCGCCCGGAGTGAAGAAGTAAAGGAATCATTGAAAAAGTTCAAAGGAATTTATTGTGCAGCGGTCGGTGGAGCTGGAGCATTGATCTCAAGAAGCATAGAAAAAGCTGAGGTTATTGCCTATCCGGAATTAGGCCCCGAAGCGATCCGTCGTATTAAAGTGAAAAATTTTCCATGTATAGTGATCAATGATATGTACGGCGGCGATCTTTACCAAGAAGGTAAACAAAAATACCAAATTCCTGAATAAAAGTTCGCTGGAAGCTGATCATCCGTTTAAATTTAATATTTAAATTCCGCATCCGTTCCCGGTGGTAAATGGATTCAAATCCAGTG
>Ga0180433_10010032_pt1 | contig 11485 bp, 9 predicted proteins | sample SS_ome_8_FD_132980 | JGI IMG/M metagenome (GOLD analysis project Ga0180433, IMG submission 132980) | Hypersaline lake sediment archaeal communities from the Salton Sea, California, USA - SS_1_D_1 metaG | ecosystem: Environmental > Aquatic > Non-marine Saline and Alkaline > Hypersaline > Sediment... | reverse complement strand
CATATAGCCAGGAAGCCTATGAGAAGACTTTGGAGATACTCTACTCCATGCTCGGGGATCAGGGATTCGTTTACGCAAGGATAGAGCCGGAAGAACATACCGAGGGAGACAGTCTGGACCTTGTGCTCAAGGTAGAACCGGAAAGGGCTGTCCCGGTGCAGAAAATAATCATAGAAGGCAATGACACCACCTTCGACAAGGTGATACGCAGGGCCCTGGTCATACGACCCGGAGATATCCTGAGGCGATCCCTACTCGAACGCAGCCACCGCGAGGTGTTCAACCTAGGCTACTTCGAGGATGTGCAGATCAGCTCCCGCCTGGCCAACGAGGAAGGAGACGTGGACCTCGTCTTCAAGATCAAGGAGCGGCAGATAGGTATCGCCAACGTCGGAGCCGGCTACAGCGAGGAGTTCGGGCTGACCGGTTTCCTGGAATTCTCTCACAGCAATATCGGCTGGTTCACCGAGTTCCCCTATCTCGGCCTGGGCAAAGGGCAGACCATCAACCTGCGGTGGGAATTCGGGAAACTATCGCAGATAGAGCTCAGCTACCGTGACCCCTGGTTCAGGGACAGGCCCACCCTGGTCGGCTTCGATATCTACGACACCAAGAGCGAGTATGACACGTACACCCAGAAGAGGGACGGTTTCGGTCTGGTTTTTGGAAGGAGACTGCCCTTCATAGATTACTCCAGGGCTTATGTCAGATACAGCCTGGAACGAAGGGAGCTGGAACCCGACGAGGATAAGGCAAGCGACGCCCTGAAGGCGCAGGCGGGCAAGGTCACCACGTCAAGCACATTGCTGACGTTCATTCGCAACAGCGTCGATAATCCCTTCTTCCCCCGTTCGGGGTCACGAACCACGATGTCCTTTGAGTTCGCCGGTGGGCTTCTCGGAGGCAACACTGCCTATCAGAGTTATATCCTCGAGAACTCCAACTTCATGCCGGTCCCTGTGCTTTCCTCGACGCTCGTTCTCAGAACCCGCATGGGTGTTGTTGACGAACTCGGCAGCGAGGGTTACATTCCGATCTATGAGAGATTCCGCCTTGGTGGTACTACGGTTAACGGCCTGCGGGGTTACTCCGAATATGAGATAGTGCCGGAAGGCAACGCCATAGATGAGGGTGGAAGGTTCATGGTCATAGGCAGTCTCGAATACAGGGTGCCGGTAGTCAAGAACCGCGCACACCTTCTTGCCTTCGCCGATGCCGGGAATACCTGGGACAGCTTCCAGGCAGCCAGGCCGGGCTTCCTCAGAAGGTCGGCCGGGTTCGGATTTCGGATAGAGATCCCGATGATGGGCCAGCTGGGGCTGGACATTGCTTACGGTTTCGATCGTGAAGATCGGTTCGGCGCTCCCGGCTGGAAGACTCATTTCCAGTTTGGAACGTCCGGATACTAAGCCTTAGGGGGCGATTATATGAAAATGACAGGGGCGATCATACTGGCCATACTGGTCTTTGGGCTCTGCTCGGCGGCGTACGGGCAGAAAGTGGGCTTTGTAAACGCCACCAGCATATTTGAACAGTACTCCGTGGCCAGGGAGGCCGAGGAGGCCTACCAGAGGGAGCTGGAGGATCTGAACAAGCAGGTCACCGATATGGAAGAAGAGTTGCGCGCTCTTGCCGACACACTGGAGGCAAGGAAGTACCTGTTCAGCGAGGAGCGCCTCAAGGAAAAGCGCTTGGAGCTTGAACAGAAGCAGCAGGAATATGTGAGATTCAGGCAGCAGGCGGAGCAGAAAGCCGCCAGGCGCAATGAGGAGCTCTCCAAACCGATTGTGGCGGATATCGAAGAAGCCACCCGTAAGATTGCCCAAAAGGAGGGGTTCGACTTAGTGCTGGACGCCGGAGCCGCAGTTGTGGTTTACTCTAAGCCTGAGTTGGATCTGACGGACCGGGTTATACAAAGCCTGGAAGAAGCCCAGGGATCGACTCAGTAGGGGTCTCGGAGGAAAGCACTTTATGAAAATAGCTCTCAAGGAGCTGGCGCGTGTCGTCGGCGGGGAGGTGTCCGGCGACGGTTCCGCCATGATAAGCGGTGTTGCCGGCATCAAGGAGGCAAGACCCGGCGACATCACTTTCCTCGCCAACCCGAGATACCAGAAGTTCATGGAAGCCACGCAGGCTTCCGCCGTTATCGTCTCCACCGGAACCCCGGTCAAGGGCAAGCCGCTGATCCTCAGCGAGAACCCGTACCTGAGCTTTGTCAAGGCTGTGGAGTTCTTCGTGCCCAGCAAGAACCACTACCCTCGTGTCGTCCACCCTGCAGCGATTGTCTCCGACAAAGCCACACTCGGATCAGACACCGCAGTGGGGGCTTGCGCCGTGATAGAGGAAGGGGCAAGCATCGGTGACGGTACGGTTGTGCTGCCGGGGGTATTCATCGGGAGGGATACCCGGATAGGCCGGGATTGCCTGGTCTATCCCAATGTCACGATTCGCGAAGAAGTGAAGATAGGCGACCGGGTGATCATCCACGGCGGTGCGGTGATCGGAAGTGACGGATTCGGTTTCGCCAAGGACGGCGAGATACATCGCAAGATCCCACAGATAGGAAGCGTTGTTATCGAGGATGACGTCGAAATCGGGGCCAATGTCACCATAGACCGAGCAACCACCGGGACCACCTTTGTGGGCAGGGGTACGAAGATCGACAACCTCGTGCAGATCGCCCATAACGTGGTTATCCATGAGAACTGCATTCTGGTTGCCCAGGTAGGCATAGGGGGTACGACGGAGATCGGTAAGGGTGCTACGCTCGCAGGCCAGGCCGGAGCGGTCGGGCACATAAAGATCGGCGACGGGGCGGTGGTGGCTGCCCAGGCAGGCGTGACCAAATCGGTCCCGGCTAATACAATGGTGTCCGGATATCCGGCGCGGGAGCACAACCAGGCCAAGAAGATCTACGCGAGTTTCCAGAAACTTCCGGATTTATTGAAGCGGGTCGCCGAGCTGGGAGAGCGACTGGCAAAAATCGAGGAGAAGCTCAAGGAATGACCCCCAATCAGGCGACCTTGGCCGGGGAGGTATCCTTCTCCGGCGTGGGATTGCATAGTGGAGTGCGGACCACACTTGTATTCAAGCCCGCTCCGGCAGACTCCGGGATCAGATTCATCAGGAGCGACATCACCTCCAAACCTGAGATAGAAGCGCATATCTCGAATGCCGTGCATACCGGAGATTATTCAAGGCGGACTGTGCTCGGGCGCGGGGATGTCACTATTAGTACGGTCGAGCATGTCTTGGCTGCGGTGCGGGGGCTGGGAATTGACAATCTCACCATCGAGCTGGATACCGGCGAGCCGCCGGAACCGGACGGATCGAGCGCGCCTTTTGTAGAGGTCCTCAAGCAAGCGGGAATCGTCGAGCAGGATGCCCGAAAGAGATTCTTAGAGGTCAAGAGCCCGGTGGTCCTTTCAGAGGACGGTGTCCAGATTGTGGCGCTTCCATATGACGGTCTCAGGATAAGTTTCACCGCACACTACGAGCATCCCCTTATAGGGACCCAGTACGCGTCTCTTGATATATCCCGAAAGGTCTTTGAGACCGAAATCGCCCCGGCAAGGACCTTCTCACTCCTCGAAGACGTCGAGGATCTGAGGAACCGGGGCCTCATCAAGGGTGGCAGCCTCGAAAACTCCATAGTAATAGGTGACCGGGATATCATGAACAAGGAGCCCTTGAGGTTTCCGGATGAGTTCGTGAGACACAAGATCCTCGACCTGCTGGGCGATCTCTGCCTGCTGGGGTCTCCTGTCAAGGCGCATATCATCTCAGTAAAATCCGGGCACGCCTCTAACATAAAGATGGTAAAGCACCTTTCAGAACGTTTCGGCAAACCGGAGAAATCCCTTGCCGGACGGCATGTCCGCGAGGTGCCCTCCAGTCTCTCCATTGAACAGATCCAGGAGATAATGCCGCACAGATATCCTTTTCTTCTCGTGGATCGCATACTGTCGCTGGAGGAAGGCAAGCGGGTGGTGGGTCTTAAGAACGTGACAATCAATGAGCCCTTCTTCCAGGGACATTTTCCGGGACATCCGATTATGCCGGCTGTATTGATAATAGAGGCAATGGCACAGGTAGGCGGGGTGCTCCTCCTGAGCATGGTGGAAAACCCTAAGGAGAAGCTGGTCTACTTCATGGCCATCGACAAGGCCAGGTTCCGAAAACGGGTCTTTCCGGGCGACCAGCTGAGATTCGATCTCGAGATGTTGAGATTGAGGATGAACACATGCAAGATGAGGGGCCGGGCGTACGTCGGAGAAGACCTTGTGGCCGAAGCGGAGCTGCTGTCTGTGCTCAAGGACCGGGAAGAAGTAAAAAAGAGAGGTATCGACAAATGAAACCTGCCAGGTCGGCAACTGATAGTGGTGGAAGCAGGCGGGGATCCGGAACGGAATCAGGGATCCACCCGGCGGCGTTTGTCGATCCCGGGGCGGAATTGGGGGCGGATGTGACCATCGGCCCCAATACGCTGATCGGACCCGACGTAGTAATCGGTGAGGGGACAACGGTGGGGGCCAACTGCCTAATCGAAGGCTGGACCGAGATTGGCCGCGGCAACAGGATATTTCACTGCGTGGTGATCGGCGCCGAGCCGCAGGACTTGAAATACGGCGGGGAGAAGGCTTACGTGCGGATCGGTGACAGGAACACCATCCGTGAATTCGCGACAGTGCACAGGGCCACGGGTGAGGAACATGAGACCGTGGTAGGGGACGATAATTTCATCATGGCCTATGCGCATATTGCTCACAACTGCACCGTCGGCAGCCACACGGTGCTTTCCAACGGGGTTAACATGGCCGGCCATGTAACCATCGAGGATCATGCAGCGGTGAGCGGGCTCTCGGTCATCCACCAGTTTGTAAGAATAGGGGCATACTCCTACACCGGGGGCGGCTCCCGCGTCGCTATGGACATAGTCCCTTATATCAAGGTAGCGGGGAACCCTCCCGTCGTGAATGGGCTGAACACCGTGGGCTTACAACGGAACGGTTTCTCCGCTGAAAGCATAGCCTTACTCAAGAAGGCGTACCGACTGTTGTTCAGATCGGAACTCAATGTTGCTCAGGCCGTAGAGCGAATAAAGGGTGATCTTCCCCCGACAGATGAGATCAAGTACCTCATCGATTTCATAGAGAGTTCGGAGAGAGGCATCCGGCTCTGAGCAGCCCTTGGCCGATTATCTCGGAACCAGCCGCCTTGATCTGGATCGCAGGCGGCTTTTTGATGGAAAAGGGGAAGAATCATGAAGAAACTGGCTTGCGGCGTTATCGGGGTGGGACAGCTGGGTCAACACCACGCTCGCATATACAGCGAGCTGCCCCAGGCCGATCTTGTAGGTATCTACGACTCGGATGCCGACAGAATGGCGAAGATGGCCGAGGCTTTCGATACCAGGGGTTATCCATCGGCCGATGACTTGCTTGCCGATGTCGAGGCTGTCAGCCTGGTCGTGCCGACCAAGCTCCACTATGAAATCGGAAAGACCATCCTGTCGCGGGGCCGCCATGTCCTAATCGAAAAACCCATCACTGAGAAGGTCGATCAGGGCAGGGAGCTGGTCCGCATGGCCCACGATCTCGACTTGGTACTATACACCGGCCACACCGAGCGCTTCTCGCCTCCGCTCTCTGCTGCAAGGGAGTGGGTTCGCAAGCCTAAGTTCGTCGAGGCGCTGAGGCTTGCCGGGTTCGGAGTACGCGGAACAGATGTGTCGGTGATCCACGATTTGATGATTCACGATATCGACCTGGTTCTCAGCGTGGTCGATTCAGACATCGACAAGGTGGAGGCGATAGGGGTACCCGTTTTCACACCGCGGGTAGACATTGCAAACGCGAGAATATCGTTCACCGACGGCACGATAGCATCGCTCACCGCGAGCAGGGTCTCGGTAGAGCGTCTCAGGAAGCTCAGGTTCTTTCAGGAGGATGCTTACATATCGGTCGACTTCCTGAAGCGCGACACCCGTATCTACCGGCGCAAGGTCGGTGAGGAGGATCTGCCGCTTACCTCGGGGGCCGGCTTGGGGATGCAGGACCTGGTCGAGATGGTGATGCCGCCTGTGGCGGACGAGGAGCCGCTCATGCTCGAAATAGGGGATTTCCTTATGAGCGTAGCGGGGGAGAAGGAGCCGGAAGTGCCGGGAGAGGCTGGGGTCAGGGCGCTAGAAGTGGTCAGTCTGATCATAAAGGATATAGAATCGCGGCTGTCTATGTGGGGAAAGTAGATGGCCGGGAAGATCGTCATAGTGACGGGAGAGGTCTCCGGTGACATTTACGGGGGCCTTCTGGCTAAGGAGATCCTCAGACTCGATCCCTCGATCCGCATTACCGGTGTGGGCGGTGAACGGATGAGAGCGGCGGGAGTTGACACCTTTCTGGACAGTAACGACTTGTCGGTCGTGGGGTTCTGGGAAGCGGTAATCCGTTTGGGCCGCCTGCGGAGAGCTCTGGTCACGGTCAAGCGCCATATCCGCACCGAGAGACCCGACCTGATCGTTTTCATAGACTACCCGGGCATGAACCTGCGCCTTGCCAAGTATGCCAGCAAGCAAGGAATAAAGGTCATGTACTACATCTCCCCCCAGGTCTGGGCCTGGGGCCGGAACCGGGTCGGCATAATCAAGCAGAACGTCGACAAGATGGTCGTAATACTGCCTTTCGAAGTCCAGTTCTATAGGAAAGAGGGGATGGACGTTTCATACGTCGATCACCCGTTGATCGATATCGTTAAGCCTAAGCTCACCAGGGAGGCTTTTCTCGACGAGATGGGTTTTACCGAGAGTGACAGGTTGATTACCCTGATGCCGGGGAGCCGTCCCCAGGAGATCAGGAACCACATGGCCCCTCTCCTCTTGACCGCCGGCCATCTCAGGAAAGGTTTTCCCGACGCCAGGTTTGTTGTGGCAAGCCTCCCCGCCTTCGAAGAGGTTGTTTCGTCTGAGGCCGAGTCCAGCGGTTTGAATATAGCCGTCACAAGTGCGTACGGCTACGACGCGCTCAAGTACAGCGACCTGGCCATCGCCTGCTCCGGAACAGCCACGCTCGAAGCTGCCCTGCTCGCAACTCCCATGATAGTGATATACAAGTTGGCACTTTTCTCATGGGCGCTCGGCAGGTTGATAGTGAAAGTGCCTTACATTTCCCTTGCCAACCTGATAGCGGGGAGTGAGGTGGTCCCTGAGTTTCTCCAGAGTGCCGTAGACCCTGAGATGCTCGCCCGGGAGGCTGCAGACATCCTGAACGACGAGGCCAGAAGAAAACGCATGATCGAGAAGTTGACCGAAGTAAGGGACAGACTCGGCTCCGGGGGGGCAAGCGCCAGGGCGGCCGAAGAAGCCGTATCGCTCATGCCTTAGTCAATGGGAAGACGACCAAAGAATAAGCAAGCTCTGCTTCAGTTCCTGGCCGAACGTTGTGGGCCTGTTCTCATCAAGGCCCTGGGCTTGACCCTAAGGGTGACACGGATAGGCCTGGACAACATCGAGGCGGCCAGGGTGAACGCCGGAAACACGCTTCTTGTAGTCTGGCACGGGCGGCTGCTGCCGCTGGTGTATGTTCACCGGAACGAAGGCATAAACGTGCTGGTAAGCACGCACCAGGACGGCGAGTACATTGCCAGAGTGATACACGGCCTCGGATTCTCTACGTCCCGAGGTTCTTCCACCAGAGGAGGAATAAGAGCGCTCCGGGAACTCATGGGGGCGGGGAACGAAAGGCGTGACCTCGCTATTACCCCTGACGGTCCCCGGGGCCCCGGAGAGAAGGTCCAACCCGGTGTCATATATCTTGCCAAGAGGTTGGGGCTGCCTATTGTCCCCATAGGCGTCTCCACAAGGCCGAGTATTAGGGCCAGAAGCTGGGACCGTTTCATGATCCCCATGCCTTTTGCGCGATGCATCGTAGTATACGGTGAACCTGTCTTGTTCGAGAGCTCGGTATCCAAGGAGTCCATAGAGCGTGCCGGGGCGGATCTCGAGTTAAGACTGGCCGAGGTAACCAGGAAGGCGGACGATATCTGTGGGCACGCAAAGCAATAGCGGTTCATCTGCCGCCAGGACATTCATGAGCGTCTACCGCTATCTTCCGATTTTCTTTTACTGGATGCTTCTCGCCGCTTACTATATGCTGCCTTTCCTGAGGCCGAGCCTCGGCGAGCGCCTGGGTCTGCGCATACCTCGGAGGGGCGAGGGTCCCCTGGTCTGGCTCCACGGATCGTCCGTGGGGGAAGTGTCGAGCATAGGACCAGTTGTCGCGGAACTGCGGGAGAGGTTGCCGGACGCGGGCATTCTGGTCACCACGATGACCGTCACCGGCCGGAGACGCGCCGCGAAGGAGTTGACCGGTGTCGAGGCGCTCGTGGTACCCTTGGATTTCCTGCCTGCCGTAAGGAGGTTCGTGGCCGGCGTAAGGCCGTCAACCCTGATAATCGGAGAAACCGAGATCTGGCCCAATCTGGTTTCGGAGACCAGAAGGGCCGGCGTCCCGCTCGTACTTGTGAACGGACGAATCTCCGGGAAGTCTCATCCCCGGTACAGGTTGGTCAAGCCTCTCTTCGAATACCTTCTCGGGCATTTCGATCTGCTCCTTATGAGAACTGAAACCGATGCCGAAAGGATCGTCGATCTAGGTGCTCCACCGGACAGGGTAATAGTGACGGGAAACACCAAATTCGATATCCTGCCCAAACCGCTGTCCGCCGAATCGCGCGCCGCTGTGAGGCGGGAGCTCGGCATAGATCCTTCCAGGTTGGTCATTACGATAGGATCGGCCAGAACCGGGGAAAGCGAGATCGTGCTCGATGCCGTACGCTCGAAACTCGCCGATCTCCGCCCGCTCGTGGTCATCGCGCCACGCCACATGAATCTTGTGGCCCAGATCGAGGATCTGTGCGGCGCGCAGGGACTTGACTTCACCACCGTGTCGGGCGATAGCCCTTACGGCAGGGCCTCCAGGGAGACCCAGGTGCTCATAATAGGCAGGATGGGGAGACTCCTCGATATCTATGCGATATCCGACATCTCCATAGTCGGCGGTACGTTCAAGCCGCTTGGAGGCCATAACCCGTTGGAGCCTGCCTCTCAGGGCACCGTGATCCTGGTTGGACCGCATATCCAGAATATCACCGATGACATTGACTACCTGGTATCCGAAGGGGCGGCTCGCGTTACCGACGAGTCGGCACTGGCGGGACTCTTGGACAGTCTGGCAAGAAACAAGGCCGACAGGGAGAAGATGTCTGAGCGTGCCATCCATGCCGTCAGGCACAGAAAGGGCATTGCGGCCAGGTGCGTAGATATAATGGGGGAAAAGGGTCTCCTGCCTTGAGGACCCGGTATGGACACTATTGAGTTAAGAAGCTTTAGATCTCCCCGGGAGTACCCGGAGACCACCCGCAGGATCTTACGTCCGCTTCTGATGCCGCTTTCGGCACTCTATAGAGCAGGGGTAAGCATTTGGCGAAGCATCCCTTTCAAGGCCGAGGATGCGGGGGTGGCGGTGGTGAGCGTGGGCAGCCTTGCAGTCGGCGGCACGGGTAAGACGCCGGTTTGCATGCGGATAGCCGCGAGATTCAGGGACAGGGGAAGACGGGTTTGCATTCTCTCCCGGGGTTACCGGCGGAAATCGGACCGCTCCCCGCTCGTTGTGAGCGACGGTTCCGAACTTGCCGCAGGCGTGGAAGCCGCCGGCGACGAGCCATACATGATGGCCAGACGGCTCCCGGGCGTAGGGGTGGTCGTGGACGGAAACCGCCTGAGGTCGGCCGTTATAGCCAGGGACGGGCTGGGTGCCGATCTGCTGGTACTTGATGACGGCTTTCAGGTCAGGAACCTCACCCGGCAGGTCGACGTGCTTTGCTTCGACCGGGATTCCGTGAGGAGGGACAACGCCCCTCTTCCCTGGGGTTCGCTCAGAGAGAGGTGGTCCGCAATAAGGCCTGAGCACCTGGTGGTTGTGGTGACCCGGCGAGGCTCCTCGCGGCCCTCCCGGGCCGAACTTGCCCATCTCGGTGAGGCCAGGGTTTTCCTTGCCGAGCGTTCGGCGCCGAGCGTCGTGGATGCCCGAGGTGAGAAGGTGGAAGAGGATGTGCTTTCAGACGGCAGGTTCGCTGTCGTAAGCGGTATCGCAAGGCCCGGCAACTTCGAAAAATCATGCCTGAACACAGGGGCGGAGATACCGGTGAGCGTGCGTTTCGCAGATCATCATTGGTATGATGAAGGTGATGCCGCCACTATCATCAAGATCTTGAAACGCTATGAATGCACCCAAATCCTGACCACGGAGAAGGACATATGGAAACTCCCCGGGGCCCTGCGGGAAATCTGCTTGATCTTGCGAACGCAACTTGATTTCCTGGATTCCGAAGGTTTCTGGGAATGCCTGGACGAACGGCTCGGAGAAGGTAAATGTCTACCGAAGAATCGGACTTCTTAGTCATTGGAAGTGGGATTGCGGGGCTACTGGCCGCGATAGAGCTTGCTCATCACGGTACGGTCAACATTATCACCAAGAAGGAGAGGAGTGATTCCAACACCAACTACGCCCAGGGAGGCATAGCGGTACCGATCGGCGAGGGTGACTCCGTGGATCTTCACATCCGGGATACCCTTAACGCGGGCTGCGGGCTCTGTCATCCCGAGGTAGTTGATTTCGTTATCCGTCATGGTGAGGCTTGTCTGGACAAACTAATACGAATGGGTGTCTCTTTCTCTTCGCATACGGCAGACGACTATAATCTCGATCTCGGGCGTGAGGGCGGCCACTCGGTAAGAAGAATAGTCCATGCCAGGGACAGTACAGGGCGGGAGATAGAGTCGAAGCTTCTGGACAAGGCCAGGTCCATGGATACGGTTCGCTTTTTTGAGAATCATCTGGCCGTCGATCTCGTGCTTGAGTCCAAGCGCACAGGGCGTCCCGTCAAACCGGACCGCTGCTGGGGTGCCTACGCGCTGGATGTGGTCTCACGGGAGATCCAGGCATATCTCGCGAAGGCCACCCTGCTTACCACCGGAGGGGCGGGCAAAGTCTACCTGTACACGTCGAATCCCGACATTGCGACAGGCGACGGCATCGCAATGGCATACCGGGCAGGCGCTCGGGTCGCCAACCTTGAATTCGTGCAGTTCCATCCGACCTGTCTGTACGATCCGAAGGCGAAGAGCTTCCTGATCTCCGAGGCGGTAAGGGGCGAAGGCGCGGTCCTCAGGACCATAAACGGTGAGGCCTTTATGAAACGTTACCACAAAAAGGCCGACCTCGCTCCGCGAGACGCCGTCGCCAGGGCGGCCGATTTTGAAATGAAGAAACGCGGCGATAAGCACGTGCTCCTGGATGCCACGCCGATAGGAGAGAGCGTCATAAAGCGAAGATTCCCCAACATCTTCGAGACCTGCCTGAGCTACGGAATCGACATGACCAAGGAACCTATACCGGTAGTCCCGGCTGCTCATTACATGTGCGGCGGT
>Ga0180433_10010031_pt1 | contig 11487 bp, 20 predicted proteins | sample SS_ome_8_FD_132980 | JGI IMG/M metagenome (GOLD analysis project Ga0180433, IMG submission 132980) | Hypersaline lake sediment archaeal communities from the Salton Sea, California, USA - SS_1_D_1 metaG | ecosystem: Environmental > Aquatic > Non-marine Saline and Alkaline > Hypersaline >... | reverse complement strand
TCAAAGCCTGTGGAGAGCAGCGCCGCTGCCCCGGCGAACGCCGGGGTAAGCGCTGCTCCATGAAACAGGAAGCCCCGTCCTCTAAAGGCGGCGAAAGCCGCCGGTAGGGCGGGGTAGTTCACGCAGAAAATCCTGGGTTTCCAGCACGGCCTGCTCCCAAATGAAGAACAACGCTAAACATCGCACCTATACGGTCGGGGAGTGGCGGCGCGACGAGCTGAAGGCCTACAGGGCGGACATCTATGTCGCGGGCGACCTCGACACCTGCACTAGGGTCTGCCGCGAGGAATGCTTCAGGAAAGGCCTCTGCGTCACCGTGGAACTGTGCACCTACGTCTACACTGGCGGTGCCGAGAGAGGCGTTAGGGTCGGGCTGATCCAGTATCCGCCGTTTCCGAACTCCGAAGACAACATATTTGAACGGGCCGTGAACCTCGGAAAAAAGCTGGCCGAGGCGAATTGTCAGTGGTCCTATACCGTATGCGCCACCAACAGACACGTCTTCTGCTCGAGGAGAAGGAGCTGACGACCGCAATCAGTTCCCATTCGGAGAACAGATAGGCGCCGACCTCCAGTCGTCTTCCGCCAATTTCCCGGAATAGAGCTTCCAATTCCAGTCCTTGTCGGGGGCCCAATAGCCGGAAACCGCAGGCTCCGTCCAGAGAAAACGGCCGTAGTCTGCGGATTTCGACAGGAGATGGGCCCTGTAGGCCGAATGGATCGCAGGATCCCCGAACCAAGAAGGCTCCTCTCCTTCAAGCTGAAGGCATTCAAATTCTGCGGGGTCGGCGTGCCCCGCATCGTCCCGGCGATGCCCCCAGCACTCCCTCCAGAACTCCAGAAGGCAGGCCTCGTGGCCCGACCAGAGCCTGGTGACGCAATGGTTGGCCCAGCCTGGCGAAAGCCCTAGAAGGGCCTTGAGCACTTGGCGGCACTCCCAAGTCTGGGACCGCAGTCGCTTCGGATCGAGAGTCTGGGCGGACTTGGCAAGGTCGGCATATGGAAGAAAAGTTTGCATATCGGACTTTAACATCGAAATTTCCGATGTCAAGCCGAATCCGCGGTTCTAGTCCTCTAGCAACTCGCGCAGGCGCTCCCTAGAATTTTCGGAGAGAAGCTTCCAGCTGTCCGCCAATGCTTCAACGAGATCGTCGGGAGAAACGGCTTCCAGTTTTGCCACTACATATCTGCCGCCCGTTGTCGCGGCGACACGCAGGCACGGCAGCCTGATATCTACGTTTCCGTCCGAATTCGGCTCGTATCCGTCCATCGCGAACCTCCTGTAATTTCATACCGGGAAACCTCCCCGAAAACCTCGCGCGTACGCAGGCGAGGGCAGGAAAATCCGCCGGGAACCGGGAATACCGGGACATGAGCTGGCTCACCAGATACGCGACTTCCGCCGCCCTCGCCGAGGCCATTCTCGACGCCGGCGGAGAAATCAGGGGAGACAGCGCCGTCCTCTACCACATGACCGACCCCGAAATCGCGGAAAAAATCGTCCGCGAGCAGGAGATGTTCGGCGAGGAGGACGGGATCTTCTTCTCCACGAAGCCCTTCGGGCAGGGAGGCTACGGCGACGCGGCTGTCAGGACGCTCGTCCCCCTGAGACTACTGGAGATAGACGACGACTTCGGAGACGAGCTGCATCTCAGGATGCCCGTCCGCCCCGGGGACAGGATCTCCGTCCGGGCCGAAGGCGTTGTATAATACATCCTGCGGGAAAGATCCACATATTGACGCCCGCGACGAACACCACCACCAACGAACACAAGAGGCGTCATAATGTCTTACGAAAAGCCGTTGTCCGTATATTCGGACGACCCCGTCTGCTCCGCAACCACCCTCGGGAACACCGTCGTCGGAATACTCTTCGACAAGACCGGGGCGCAGATCCGCCAGGCCCTCGAGGCCCGCATCGCCGCCGTCCGCGAAGAAGAGGAGAAATACCGCGGCCTCGCCGAACCCCTCAGAAAGCTCCTGAAAAAGAAGGAAGAGGAGATCGTCGCGGCCGAAACCCGTGAAAAGGAGAGGGCCCGCCTCAGAACCTCCGCCCTCGAAGCCGACCGCGACAAGCTTGCCGCGGCCCGCGAGAAGCGCGAAGAGATCCTCAGGGCCGAAGACAAGAAAGTCGACAAGGCCGCGAAGGCGCTTGACCGCGCCGCTGAAAAGTTCGACGAGGAAACCACCGCCGAGCTCGAACTGTTCGAGAAGTCCTTCCGCGAAGGATGGGGCGAGATCGAGGAGGGATGCGAGGCGATCCGCTCGTTCGAGTCCGAAAAACGCTGGGAACAGCCCGAAGAGAAGACCCGCACCTGCTCCAGCTCCATGAGCTCCTGCTCCAAAGGGGCCAGCTCCGGCCGCGGGGAATCCCGGGAGTCCCTGTCCAGCGCCGACTACAATTCCGGCGTCCGCAGCAGGACCTCGGAAGGCGAAAAGCTCCTCTCCGTCAGCGGCCGCCTGCGCGAGATCTACAGCCGCCACCTGACCCTCTTCGAGAAGGCCAAAGCCCGCGCTGACGAGCTCCGCAACGAAAGACGCAAGCTCGAGCTCATCTCCCGCAACGTCGACGACGAGAGGGCCTACAAGCTCGACATGAACAAACTCTCGGCCTTCGGGTTCGAGAGCATCGAGGAAGAATGATGCAGACAACGCTCTCCAAAAACGCTCCCATGGTGCTCGCAGATCCCGAAACCGGAGAAGACCTCGTGGCTGACAGCCCCGCGGAACACGACGGCAAGGATCTCGTGTTCACCGGCCGCAACCCAAGGACCGGCTCGCGGTGGAGGTTCAGGCTCGGCGTCGAGGAAATCGACGAAGACGAATAGGCCTGATGCAGGGAATCTCCGGAATTCGAGGGAAATAGTCAGGGAAATCCCAAGAATAACGGAGATTCCCCTCATGCAGATCAAGACAGCCAACGGGAAGCAGAAGCTTGCGATCTCCCGCGCCGAATGGGAGTCCATCGGCAAGACCGCCGGATGGTACGACGAAGATGTCGAAAGAATCGAGGGCAGAATCGCGAAAGTCAAAAAAGAAGTTGCGGACATCGTTGCCGAAGCCGTCGTCTTCATCGACACGAATGCGGGAGCCGGCTCCGGGCTCAAATGGGACGAGAAGCTCAGGGCCAACCCCGCCATGGCCGCTGCCGACGCTGTCGGCAAGGAGCTCGAGAAGACACTCGCCGAAGGCTTCGAAAGGGTCATGGAAGAGGTCAGGAAAACCAACGAGAGGGGCTATCTCGGATACAAGGGCCGCTCTCCCGAGCTACAGTAGGAACCGACATGCAAATCAAGACGGCGAACGGAAAGCAAATCCTCGCAATGACCCGCGACGAATGGGGCCGGATCGGCAAGGCTGCCGGCTGGACGAAAACCGCAAAACGCGACTGGGGCGTCGCCCTTATCGAGGAGATGAATCGCGGCATCGTCGATGACGCGAAAGTCAAGCGGTTTCTCTTGTTTCCCGAATGGGTCTACGAAGAGGCCAGAAGCGAAGGAATCCTTGACGGTGCGCTCCGTAATATCAGGACGTTCCTGCGGACTGAAAATCCCGAGCTCTGGAAAGCAGTGGAGAAAAGGCTGGACATTTGGTAGGAACCGACATGCAAATCAAGACGGCGAACGAAAGGCGGACTCTCGCCATCACCCGCGAGGACTGGCTGGCCATAGGAAAGAGGGCGGGATGGGATCCCGGCTATATCGCCGAACTCGAGGAGAGGCATCGGACGACCGGACTGGAGGAGAACACCCGCTTCTACGATCCCCGCACGGACGAGGAAGGCACGCTGGTCACCCGCACGCATCACGGAACGACCCTCTGGATGATGCTCTACGACTCCGGCGAAATCCAGGAACTGACGGTCTCGGACCTGAAGAGGATAGAGAATATCTGACTTAGTCCAGCTCGCCCCACGACACCAGCTCCGGCTCCTCCGGAAACGCATCCTCGACCTCTTGGCGCGTCGGAATCCTCCCGAAGTCCCTGATCAGATGGAGTCTTGCCGCTTCTACGGCGTCTTCGCCGAAAAGCCTCCGCACCTCAGTCAGCGCCTCGACGTGGTGCCGCCACCGCCTGTGGTTGATGTTCAGCTTGCCGTCCACGCACGCCAGCCCGTCAAGCCAGGCATGAACCTCGTTGAAGTCGCGGCCCAGCTTCTCCAGGCATTCGGCACAATGTTCGGCCCTAGAAGACATCTTTCCGGCATTCCGCGGCCGTGACGCTCCGCTCCAGCCACGACGACGCCCGCAACCTGTACTTCTTCGACCTTCCGCCGCCTTCAACAGTGTCGGCGATCCAAAGATACGCCTCCCATACGCGCCTGGCGTCCATCACCTCTCTTCCCGAGGCCCCGGCGGCCTTCCGTCCCTCGTAGATTTTCCTGGCTTCCGACGCTCGCCTGGCGATCTCGGGAAGGAATTGCCTCGCCGCCGTTCCGATGCCCGCCATGATCGACGACATCGTCTTGACGGACGGCACCAGGCTCGCCTTTCCGATCAAGCCGGACAGGGCGACCTCCTCCTCGACAGGCATCCACTCCGATACCAGCCTCGATACTAGGGCCGCCGTTTCCGGGAGGTCCGAATGGGCGTCGGCCAGGGCTCTGCCGGCGGCCAGCAAATATCTGGACGGCCAGCTCTCGTCCGTCTCCGTAAGCAGTCCATCGGAATCGCGCAGTCTCTCGACGGGCCCGTTCTCGTAGAGCGCAACGGCCGCGGCAACTATCTCGGACACCGCCTTCGGAGGCGGCTGGTGATCCTCGCTCCAGATGTCAAAGGCGTGCGAAACCGAAAGGAACCTCAGGGCGTCGTGCAGAAAAGACAGCGCGTGGTGCGGAGCGAGTGTCGTCGATATCGACACCACATTGGCGGCCGCCGCAGCTGCGTCCTCCGCAAGCTCGGATCTCAACATGTCCTTTTCCCGCCCCTCGGGGAGGTTCGATACGTAGCGGACAGCCGCCTTCGCGTCGTAGTCGGACAGATCTTCCATGGATGCGATGTCTGGATACTTGAGAATCAGCTCGGCCAGAGCTCTCCCCCACGAGAATTTCCGCTCTTTCGCCCTTTCGGAATACTTCCGCACCAGTTCGGCGGCCTGTTCCGCAGAAATGGGTTCCGCAGGCATCGCGGCTAGTGCCGTCAGCGCTTCCAGCCTAGCTTGGTCGTCGTGGAAGTGCACCACTTTTTCGATTTCCGCCGGCGGCTCGACATACTCGCCGAACTCGTCCGTCTCCAGCCACTCGCCGCCATAGTAGTCCCGCCACGAATCGTCGTAGTATTGGTCCGAAATGTAGTTCTTGGCTTCCTCTTCCGTCGCAAAGTCCGCGACGATTCGCTCCTCGTCGCTTTCCCACGAGCCGACTTCGTCCGGAATCCTGCTAACGACTTGGTAACGGGTATATTCGCTCTCGTCTATGCCCTCCATGGCCAGCTCGTAGAGCTGTTGCGGGTCGGTCGGCAGAATGACCTCCGAACTTCCGAAGGTGTCGCTGTATTTCCCGCCTATGCGTCTGTACACTCCAGGCGGAATCGCCCCCTGCCTGTCGTCCAGCCATTTTCGCACAGCCTCCGCGAAGCCCTCGACATGCTGTCCGTAGACGCTGTCCTCGGCCATCGCGACGTTGTTGCCGGCCATGTCTTGAAAACGCTTGATATGGATCCTGGCAAGAGGATTTTCTATGTACCGGTCGCCCTCCCGCACTGCATAGGCTACCAAGCTGCCTGCCTCCGCTTCGCGGCGGGCGTCGCCGGCATAGCTGCCCCCCTCCTGGTCCATGCACGACGTCCAGTCCCTGCTAGTCGACATGTTGAGAATGTCCTCGGGCTCGCGGGACACCACCATGTAGACGCGGTCGCGATGTTTGGCCTGCCTCGCCGGGGAATTCACGTACCATTTCTGCAGCTTCGACAGCCACGCCTCGGACTCCCTCAGCTCTGCCTCCAGACGGTCTCTGACGAGTTCCGCGCGGGCTTCGTCCTCCTCGGAAATCTCGGCAATCCGTTTCTCCGTCTCAGATCTCAGGCGCGCCGTCTCGTCCGCCACCGACCTGGCAAGAGCCTTCCCTATACGGATCTTCCTGCCTCCGGGAGACGCGGCCAGCCCGGCAACGTAGTCCTTGGCGTCCAGAGAATATCCGTGCTCGCGAAGCGTCCAGATCACGTCCTCGTCTTCGCGCGAAAGCGAAGGCTCCCCGCCCGCGTCGCCTATCTCCACGTAGTCCCTTGTCTTCCCCGGAGAGAAATAGGATGCGAACGGGGCCTCCGCGCTTCCGAAGAAGCGCAGCTTGGGACGCGCGGCATATCTCCTAAGCCAGCTCATTTCAGTGTCATTCGCCGTCCTCCGGCGACTCTCCTTCCTGCGGAGGCATGCAGGCCAGGACCAAGAGGTCGCCGACCCTGAATGTCTTCGTGAGAAGCGGCTCGTTGCGCTCGATGAGCAGCGGGGTTGCCAGGTCGTTGATTAGATAGGGGTCGCCCTTGTAGACGTACGGCCAGAAGCCCGAGGCCTCCAAGTCCGGATTCTGTTCCAGCACGGACCGGCATGCCGCCAAGGCCTTGTCGTTCTGTTCCATCAGCTGTTCGATCTGCATTTTCTTCTCCTTGCATTCGGAAGGGCGACAATTACTTCAGCCGCATGTCGAGTCATCCGCGTTGTTTGATTTTCGAAGTCGTCATGATGTCGCAGACGTGCTCTACGACCTTCTTGAACCTGGCGCGCATCGCTTCGCCGGGATCGGCGCCGCCCTGAGACAGGAGCGCGGCTTCAACCTCCGTGAACATGTTGCCGTCGTCTTCCATCGGACCCCAAAGATACGCGAAGCTGATGTAATGCCGGCCCCGAGGGCCACCCAGCAATTCGGTGGCCTGCATCTCCATCCAGTTCAGCAGCTTCTCCGGATCGGCCGCGCCCGTCACAACTGTGCCGAAAGGAGTGTCGGGATCAAAGGCGTCGATTGTCTCGTAGGTGTGAGTGTCGACCTCCGAAGCTGAGGAATAGCACCTGAACCAAGTCATGTCAATACCTCATGTCTGGATTCGACGAGTCGAATCTCTGCTCCAGCGGAATCGGGTTCCCGGCGTCGTCCCAGGTCACCGGCGCCGCCGACTTGATCTGCCAGGGCTCGAACACCAGGATCTCCTCGGCCCAGGACTCGATCGGCCCGGAAGTGTCGGCCTCCTCCGACGTCACGATCACCGCATCCTGCCCCCGTTCCGCCGCAAGCTCGGAAAGATAAGGGTCCGTGATGCCGACATAGCGGTAAACCAGCGGATTCCTGATCATGAGGTATGCCGGATAGACCGCTCCCTTCAGCGTGTCCTCGAGCTGCTCGCGGTTCCGGCGCCAGCGCCCCTCGATCTCCTTGAGCTCCTCGTGCTGCTCGTCCGTGATCTTGCCGCGGCGGTGGTCGATGCTGACGTACATGATCCTGGTGCCGAACTCCTCGGCCTTCCTCTCCCATTCCTGCCAGAGCCGCTCGTCCTCCTCGTCAAGCTCCTTCACCGCCTGCACGCGGTAGTTCTCGGCCGTCCCCCGCGAAGGCGTGAAGTAGACGCCGGACTTCCCCCAGTCACTCTTCCGCACCGTCCCCAGGAGCGACGGGTCGAAAGAGGTTATGCCCTCCGTCGCGCTCCCGTGGTAGACCGGGCCGACATTGTAGCCCGCGGCCTCCGCCGCGGCCTTCACCTCCGCAGGGGTCGGACCCTTCGCATATCTCTCCATCCAGCTCATGCGCGCCTCCCGGCTCCGGGGGCGGCTCCCACGATCTCGATCTCGGGAAGTGGCTCTTCCCCCGACCACTCCGGCACCGACTCGACAGTTCCGCCGGGAAAGAGGAGTTTCTGCCTCACCAGTTGCCTCTTGAGGCACTCCGGGTCGCCTTCGAGAAGATAGTGTATCGAGCCGTCCGATGCATATTCCGCCGGGGAAAGAAACGCCCTCACTCTGCGACGGGAAGCCCAGTCCAGCAGCGAACCGGCCAGAAGCTTTCTGAAACCCTCGGGGAACGCCGCCTCAACAGCGGAGACGACTTCGGAAATTGGCTCTCCGCGGTCAAACGCCCTCTTGGCCGACGCCAAGGCGAGGGCCCCTCCCGCGATCTCCTCCTCAAAGGACGAGAGGCGGTTCAGCGCCTCCGAAAGCCAGCGGACGAAACCCCTGTCCCCGACCAGGCGGTGGACGGCGTGCGAGATCTCGACGGTCTCGTAGGAACCGGGGTCCGCGGCCATGCTCCACAGAAGGTCCCGCGCCGGAGGCTCGAACCTCAGGGGGTCCGCGGCATATCTCGTCATCCAGCTCATCGCCACTCCTCCGCCAGCCTGTCGAACTCCTCGCGGCCGCCGGGAAGAGCCATGGAGGCCACCGGCCTGACGTCCGTCTGCCTGTCTATCTCCTCGGCCGTCAGGTTCGAAGCCCAGTAGTCGTTGTACGCCCTGTAGATTTCCGGCGGCCATTTCCGCCCCCCGGACAGCGACGTCGACGGACCCTTGTACTGGAACTCGCCCGTGGAGGCCAGCTCGACATGTTCGAGAGGCAGCTCCACCCGGATCACCACGTCTCCGTAGGAGTCGGCGCCGAGATTGCCCGTGGCGTCCGTTCCCGACTCGACCGCCGAGAGAAAGTCGCCGTAGCGCAGGTCCCGCAAGACCTCCTTGGAAACGTTGCCGCCCCGGTAAAGCACGACCTTGTCGCCCCGAACCTCGGCCCCGTGTTGCCTGAAGAGGTCGGCCTTCGATATCGCATAGCGCAGGAACCAGCTCATCGCCACTCCTCCTGCGAGATTATCTTCACCGCCGACGGGTCCACCACCAGATAGGAGTCCTTTCCGCGGTTCTCCACGTCGTTGCGGTAGGCGAAGCCCGAGACGCCCCGCGAAATCAGCATTTCCGTGAGGGCGTCCCACTCCTCCCCGACACGGCCGCTTCGCGCGAGAGTCCAGATCCGGTCCTTCTCCTCCGGGGCCAGGGCGATCTCGTCCGGCAGGTTCGCGATCACGTCCCTGAGGCTCCAGAGCCCGAGGTCCGGAATCCTGTAGAACGGCGGCCGCAGCCACGCCTCCGTCAGCATCGCCTCCGGCGGATCCGCGTACTCCGCCGACTGCAGGGCCTCGACCTCCCCGGCTTCCCGGGCGTCGGACTCCGTCGGATAGGTCTCGAAACTGTCCGTTCCCAGAAGTTCGTAGCCCCACTCCCCCGATTCTTCGTCGTAGACCGTCTCCACCGTCGAAAGCACCGAGTCCGCGATCCCCGAGCCCCCCACGCGCTCCTCGGCCGCCTCGAGCGTCCCGAAATGCGTCCAGGGCTCGATCTCCGACTCCCCGCCCAGGCCGAAGTCCCCGGCGTGGTAGACCGGGCCTATCGTGAAGCCCCGAGAGGCGGAAGAGTCGTCAGAATATCGGGTGAACCAGCTCATAGGATAATTATACGCCGGGAACGCCCCCTGAACCTGCTCGGGCGGCGGCGCAATTCCTGTTTTCGCGAAGCGAAACCGCCGCCGGCCAAAAAAAAATTCCGGCCGAGGCTTGAATTCGGCTCCTCGGGCGCCATATTAGGGCATGATAGCGGATTTCCCGAAAATCTATTGTCCGTTCATACGGAAAATCTTCCGGGTAGACGAGGACGACTGGCGGGAGCGCGGCAGTCGGCTGCAGCTCAGATCCCCGGAGGCATACCTTGCCGTGGACGCCGTCAATCCCGGATATGAATGGGTCTTCGACCACCCCGACACCTTCGCGGTCGAAAAGCTGGATGGCTCCAACGTCAAGATCCTCGCCGAAAACGGGAGGATTGCCGCGGCCCGCAACAGGACGAACGACATCGACCTCCTTAAAATCGGGTCCGGAAAGATGTTCCTCGCAGAAGGAATCCTTCTCGCCGCCGCCAAGGGCAGGCTGCAGTCCGACGGAATTCAGGCGGGAGAAGTCGTCGGACCCAAGCTCCAGGGAAACCCGTATCATCTGCTCGTGCACGAATGGTACCCGTTCGACCTCGCCGCCAAGCAACTGAGATACAAGTCGTTCCACAAGCATGACAGGACCTTCGACAACTGGAGCTCGTGGTTCAGGGACTACCTCTTCTCGCTGTTCTACAGGAAAAACCGCCCCAGGCTCCCGGACGCCCCCGAAAGCGTCATGGCGGAAGGAGTCGTCTTCTACAACCTCGCCAGAAAGGCCGAAGGCAAAACCTGGATGGCGAAGCTGAGACGGGACATGTTCGACTGGTACTACGAGGGAATCAGGATCCCGGAATACGACAAGAGCGCCGGCACGTGAATCAGAAGGAAAGCAAGAAGAGAGAGGCCTACTACGCCGACGAGACCGCCCTGCCGCCGGAATGCGACTGCATGTGCCCGTTCAGGCCCTGCTTCAGCAAGTACGAGAACAAGGGCAGCTTCTCGCCCGGAAGAGGCTACACCTCATACTCCGAGACGTTCCGGCCGGCATGCGGAACCAGGCTGTCAAGGGGATGCCCGGCGTGGAGAGGAAAGCCGGACGACAGGGTCGATATCCGCCGAGCGCTGGAAACGGCCGCAGAACAGCTGGAAGCCGAAAAGCGCAGGCCGCGGACGGCAAGGGAGAAAAAGCTGCACCGGCGGGCGCTGGACATCGTGAAGGCCGCCGCAAGGCTCGTGGGTGCGAGGCAAGACGCCGAATTGACCAAAATGTGGCACAGGACCTCCGAGCTCCTGCCGCGCCAAACGCCCGGAGCCCAGGCCTTCGTCCTCATGTGGTCGCCAGGATGGGCGACCCACGTCGACGGAATGTTCACGAACAGGGACGACGGCATCTCCGAGTGGGCGTCGTACGATCCTGTCGAAGACAGATTCTACGACTGGCCAGAAGAGCCGGAATGGTGGTGCGAAGTAAAGCGGCCCGAGGCAACAGCCTAATTCTGCCGCCAAGAATCTCCGCTTCCGGCCGGCGGCGGAACATTTGAGTTTCACAAGGCGAAACCGCTACCGGGCATGCGGCGTTTCGAATGAATCAGATCCGCGGGCTCGAACGCCTGCCGCGCTTCTGCCCTCGCGTCGATTCGGCAGAAGTTCTGTACGGCTCGAGTTCATTGAGCTTTATCGGGCGACTTTTCGGCTTCCTCCTCGGGTCCTTCCCAGACACGCTCGATTGAAGGCTTCAAACCTTCGTCCTTCGCCTTTTTCGCTATGATGCATCCTCCGATCAGGAGTCCGCCCACGACGAGCACGATGACGAAAACGACAAAGATGATGATGCTGGTGACGAGAAGTTCAAAAAGAGTGAACGGTTTCTTCTTCATCCTATTGCGGCAGGGAGACCCGTCCTCTATAGGGAGCGGATCCAAAGGATCCGCGACCGATAGGACAGGGAGACCCCGTCCTCTACAGAGAGCGGATCCAAAGGATCCGCGACCGATAGGGCGGGGAGGAACTGCCGCCTCCTGTGTTGTATAATGTTGTCAGCCAGTTTTTCCCTAGTAGGAATATGATATTGTCTGGTTAAGTCTCATATCGGAGTTT
>Ga0180433_10010030_pt1 | contig 11489 bp, 8 predicted proteins | sample SS_ome_8_FD_132980 | JGI IMG/M metagenome (GOLD analysis project Ga0180433, IMG submission 132980) | Hypersaline lake sediment archaeal communities from the Salton Sea, California, USA - SS_1_D_1 metaG | ecosystem: Environmental > Aquatic > Non-marine Saline and Alkaline > Hypersaline > Sediment... | reverse complement strand
TTATTACCAATAACCAATAACTTAATAACTAATAACTTCCTATACCTATCCCTTATTACCAATAACCAATAACTTATTTACTAATAACTTCCTATCCCTATACCTATACCTATCCCTTATTACCAATAACCAATAACTTATTTACTACTAACTTCCTACACCTAATTCTTACTCACTCTCTCCCTCTCCCACTCTCCCACTCTCCCACTCTCCCAGTCTAACTTTCCCATTGACCAGGCCTCTTTTATCTTTTAAAATCTGTCTAATGAATAAAAAAACCTTCTTTATTTTTTTGGCCAGCCTTTGCCTAGCGGTAGTCGGATTTTACTCTTGGTGGACTCAGGCAATTAGTCCTGTTTCTCCTTCCAGCCAAGAAATTCAGCTCTTTAATATCCCTCAGGGCTGGGGAGTAGATCAAATTGCTCAAGAATTAGAAGAAGAAGGCTTAATTAAAAACAAAGCCATTTTTAAAATCATGGTTCTCAAACAAGGGATCAGCCAAGATCTTCAGGCAGGCAGCTTCTATCTTTCCCCATCTTTAAATCTAACCGAGTTAACCCAAAAATTAACTCACGGGACTCAAGATATTCGCGTTCTGATCCCCGAAGGGGTCAGAAAAGAAGAGATAGCGACTAGAATCGCTCAGGCTTTTAACGAAGCCGGCAGCCAATTCAACCAGCAAAAATTTCTCCAGAAAACCAACCACTTAGAAGGCTATCTTTTCCCGGACACCTACCTTTTTCCCAAACAAGCGACGGTAGAAGAAATCATTAAAATCCTGACTAACAATTTTGAAGTTAAATCCCACACTTGGATTAATAAAACTGCTCTCAATCAACAGCAAATCGTCACCCTTGCTTCACTGGTCGAAAGAGAGGCTAAATATGAAAAAGATCGGTCGTTAATCGCCGGGGTTTTAATGAAGCGGCTTCGGGAGGGCTGGCCGCTGCAAGTTGACGCCAGCATCCAATATTTTAAAGCAGAAAAAGAAAACTGGTGGCCCAAAGTTTCCCCTCTAGACCTAGAGGTTGACTCCTCTTATAACAGCTATCAAAATCTCGGCCTGCCGCCAACACCTATTTGCAACCCTGGCTTAGCCTCGCTCCAGGCCGCCGCCGCTCCCCAAGAGTCAGAATATTGGTTTTACCTTTCAGATTCCAGCGGCCAGATCCACTATGCTCGAACCCATGAAGAACATCAACAAAACATTGAAAAATATCTTAACTAATTTGACTTTTTGCTAAATTTTGTTATCATGCCCTTAGGTTAGAAAAAAGCTTTTTGGAGAGGTGGGTTTACCCACCTTTTTAAATAATTAAAATGAGTGTTCCTAATCTTTTAAGCGCCAGAACTGAATTTGCCAGCGCCCTTAATCAAATCTGTACGGAAAGAGGGATTACGCCGGAGTCGGTCATGGAAACAATTGAATCGGCCATTCTAGCGGCCTATCGGAAAGATTTTGGTCTGGATGAAGAGCTAGAGTACGAAGTCGAACTGGATCCTAAAACAGGCGCCGCTAAAATCTATCAGTTTGCCAAAGGCAAGAAAAAAGAAAAGGAAGAAATCACCCCGCCTGGCTTTGGCCGGATTGCCGCCCAAACCGCTAAACAAGTTATTCTCCAAAAAATTCGCGAAGCCGAAAAAACAGCTATTCTTGAAGAATACGAAGAAAGAGTTAACCAACTAGTTAACGGTATTATTCTTCGTTTTGACGGCCAGGACATTATTTGCAACGTCGGCCGCGGCCAAGCCCGAATGCCCTTGGAAGAACAGGTCAGGTCAGAAGATTACCGTTTAAACAAACGATTCACTTTTTATATCAAAGAAATTCAAGAAGGCTCTAAAGGAAGACAGATCATTGTTTCTCGAGCCGCTGAAGAGCTGGTTGCCCTCCTTTTTAAAAGAGAAGTTCCAGAAGTTAGTTCTGGAGCTGTAGAAATAAAAAAAGTGGCCCGCGAGCCAGGAAGACGCACTAAAATAGCCGTTGTCTCCACCCAGTCAGGCGTTGATCCAGTCGGCTCCTGCGTCGGCCAGAAAGGCATTAGGGTTCAGGCAGTTATTGATGAACTTGAAGGAGAAAAAATTGATATTATTCAATACAGCGACGATGAGGTTAAACTGATCATCGCCGCTCTATCTCCGGCGGAAAATTTAGAAATTAAAATTAACCAGAAAAAGAAAACAGCCAGCGTTACTGCTCCAGAAGAACAACTGTCGCTGGCAATCGGCAAAGAAGGCCAAAATGTCCGGCTAGCCGCCAAGTTGACTGGTTATAAAATCGACATTCAAGGGAGTGAGAAAAACCAGTCCAAGACTGGTTCGTCCCGGGCAGAAAAAAAAACTAAAAAAGCAGCCACTAAACAGGCAAAAGCTAAACCCGCTAAAAACGCTAAAAAGAAGTCTGCTAAAAATGCGAAAGGAAAAACGAAAAAAAATCCGCCCAAGGCTCATCCGCCTCGGGCGGGGAATAAAAAGTAGCCACTCTAAATAGATGTCTAAAAGGAGCATTAACTTAAATTATGGCTTCCCCGAAGAAAACAGCCAAAGTAAGGGTTCAGCGGCCGCCGATTGTTGCCCTGATGGGCCATGTTGATCATGGAAAAACGACTCTCCTTCGGGCTTTAAGAAAAGAAGAAAAAGGGGGCTTAGAGGCCGGCGGGATTACCCAAAAAATCAGTCTTTACCAGTTAACTTACAAAAATAAAAAAATCACCTTTATAGATACACCGGGGCACGCCGCTTTCAGCCAAATGCGCTCCCGCGGCGCTCAAGTAACAGATCTAGCGGTTCTGGTCATTGCCGCTGATGATGGCGTCAAGCCGCAAACAAAAGAGTCCTTAAAGTACATTCATCAGGCAAAACTGCCCTTTTTAGTAGCAATTAACAAAATCGATCATCCCAATGCTTCAGTTAAAAAAGTCAAAAACCAATTGGCTGAGGCTGAGGTTTTAGTTGAAGACTATGGCGGTAAAATTGTCTGCGTTGAGATCTCCGCTAAGCAAAAAAAGGGCCTGGATGAACTCCAAGAAATGATTCTGCTTTTAGCCGAAATGGAAGAACTTCAGGCTGACCGAAAAAGTCCCCTGCAAGCAGTCGTTGTTGATTCTAAACTTGACCCGCGCAAGGGGCCAACAGCCGTCCTTTTAATTAAAAATGGCTGTCTGCGGATCGGCGACCAACTTTTTGCTGAAGAAACTTCCGGTCGGGTTAAAGCAATTATTAACCAAGAAAACAAAAGAATTCCTCTAGCTGAACCTGCTCAACCAATCGAAGTTCTTGGATTCAAAAAAGTGCCTCCTGTTGGCGTTGAGGTTAGCAACCAAGAAATTATCCGAAAAAGGAAGCCAGCCGTTAAAACTAAACCGGCAGGAGCGAAAGCCGAACCAGAAAAAACAGGAAAAATCAAAATCATTCTCAAAGCTGACAGTCTTGGTTCTTTAGAGGCCTTAAGGGCTAACTTAGCTGAGGAAATTGAGTTAATTGCGGCAGAAGCTGGCCGGGTTAATGAATCTGACATCCTGCTGGCAGAATCAACCGGCGCCCAGTTAATTACCTTCAGCCTGCAAACGCCTAAGAGTGTTCAAAAGCTGGCCCAGATGAAAAAGATAAATATTAAGTCCTATAATATAATCTATAAGTTATTGGAAGACCTTGAGAAAAAAATCTTAAAAATGCTGGAGCCAACCATTGATGAAGAAATTCTCGGCCAAGCAGAAATTATCGCTGAGTTTAACATCAAGGGCAGTCACATTGCTGGGTGTAAGGTCAAAAAAGGCCGGCTTGAGAAAAAAGATCTCCTTCACCTGCAACGAAAGGATAAAATTATTGCTGACGCCCGTATTCAATCTCTAGAAAAAGAAAGAGAAGAAGTAAAAAAAGCCAAAGCAGGAACTGAAGTCGGGATTGTTTTTACCCGAGATCTTGACTTTAAAATCGGCGATGATATAATAGCCTATAAAAAATTAGAAGAAGACCATGGCTAACCAATTAGATTTTCAGCCGTTAAAAGAAAAGTTAGAGGAAGCTAACAGCTTCCTTATCTTAATCGACAATCAGCCCAATAAAGATAAGGTGGCCGCCGGCCTAGCTCTTTATTTGAGCCTGAAAGAGGGGGCTAAAAATGTAACCATTAACTGCTCCCAGCCAATGACTGTCGCTTTTAACCGTTTGATTGGCATTAATAAAATTACTGACAAGATCGGAAACCGCAACCTAGTTATTTCTTTTGACTATGTTAAAGACGCCATCGAAAAAGTTTCTTACCATATTAAAGACAATAAGTTTAATTTAGTCGTTAAGCCTAAGGCCGGCCATCCTCCTTTAGATACCAGCAGAGTTTCTTATTCTCATCTTGGCACTGAGGCTGACTTAATCTTTACCCTTGGCGCCAGTCAGCTCAACGACTTAGGTAAAATCTATCAGCAGGCAGAAGAAGTTTTCCAAAAAACAACTGTTGTTAATATTGACAATCAAAAAGATAATCATCTTTTTGGCCAAATCAATCTTAATAATCCCCAGTCAATTTCTTTAACAGAGGTCGTTGCCAGTCTAATTAAAGAACTCAATCTGCCAATCAATCAAGATATTGCCAGCAATCTTTACGCCGGTATCAAAGCAGGCAGTGCTAATTTCCAAGCTAAAAGAGTTAATGCTCTTACTTTCGAGACCGCTGCCTGGTGTCTTAAAAACGGCGCCCGAAAAGAAATGGCTGAAGAAGCAAAAACCTCTCCCCAAAAGCTAATCAATCCTGTCCTTAAGGAAAATTCTATTTTCTCTAAAAAACCGGAGTTCAAAACTGCTAGTCGGCCTAAACAGCCGCCGCCCGACTGGTTTAAGCCGAAAATTTACAAGAGCGGTGTTGAAGTTTAACCCTTTTATTATTCCCCCGGTTCTGGTAGAATTTCTCTATGGTTCTAGCTAAAAAACAAAAGAAAGAAATTATTCAAAAATTCGCCATTAAAAAGGGTGACACCGGCAGTTCAGAAATCCAAGTCGCTCTGCTCTCTGCCCAAATTAAAAGCCTCGCTCAACACTTAAAAGAACATAAAAAAGACGTCCATTCACGCCGAGGCCTGCTGAGAATGGTTTCTAAAAGAAGAAGACTACTAAATTACCTGAAAGAGAAAGATAAAAAACGCCATCAAGAAATTGTGAAAAAACTAAAAATCTCCAAGAAATAAAAAAAGATCCCATGGAAGAAGTTTCAACTAAAATTAATGGCCGCGAACTGATTTTAAAAACAGGTAAGTTTGCCCATCAGGCAAATGGTTCGGTTTTCGCTCAAATGGGAGAAACTTGTGTTCTGGTAACAGTTGTTTCTGCTCAGCCAAGAGAAGACATTGATTACTTTCCTCTTTTTGTTGAATACCAAGAAAAACTCTATGCCGGCGGTAAAATTAAGGGTTCTCGCTGGGTAAAAAGAGAGGGCCGGCCCTCTGATGAAGCCATTCTTAACGCCCGCTTGATTGACCGCTCTATCAGGCCTCTTTTTCCTCAGGATTATAAAAACGAAGTCCAAGTAGTCAGTACAATCTTAAGCGTTGACGGAGAAAACAATCCGGATACTCTTTCTATCTCTGCCGCCTCTGCCGCCCTAGCGATCTCTGACATTCCTTGGCAGGGACCAGTTGGAGCTGTCAGGGTTGGCTTAAAAGACAACGATTTCTTCATCAATCCCACTTATCAAGAAGCTGAGTTCTCTGATCTTGATCTAGTTGTTTCCGGAAATGGCCAAGAAATTATTATGATTGAGGCGGGGGCTAATGAAGTCCCGGAAGAAAAAATCCTGGGCGCTCTTAATTATAGTCAAGAGTTTATCGAAAAAACTATTAATTTAATCCAACAGTTGGTCAAAAAAGCAGGCAGAAAAAAGCAGTCTTTTCGATTGGAAAAAACTGACCCTGATTTGCAGAAAGAAGTAGCCAAACAAGCTGGTCAAGAAATAACTGAATTGCTTAATCAAAAAGACGGTCAAGCAATCAGCTTCCGCTCTCTAGAAGAAATGAAAACAATCTTGGCGGAAAAAATAGAGGACAGACCTAAAAAAGAAGTCGGTCAAGCAATTGACCAGCTTTTTAAAGAAAGGGTAAGAAAAAAAGTCCTGGAAAAAAAGCAAAGAATTGACGGCCGGAAACCAGAAGAAATCAGGCCTTTGGCAATTGAAGTTGGTGTTCTTCCCCGAACCCATGGTTCAGCCATCTTTAAACGAGGCTTAACTCAAGCCTTAACGATTACTACCCTCGGCTCGCCCTCTTTAGAACAGCTAATTGAAAATATGGAGGGAGAGGAAACCAAACGTTATATTCATCATTACTACATGCCTCCTTACAGCGTCGGTGAAACCGGTCGTTTCGGCTGGCCTTCAAGAAGAGAAGTTGGCCATGGTTCCCTAGCCGAAAGAGCATTAATGCCTCTTATTCCGGCTGAAGATAAATTTCCCTATACAATTAGAGTTGTCTCAGAAATTACTTCCTCTAATGGTTCAACCTCGATGGCTTCTGTCTGCGGTTCCTCGCTTTCCCTAATGGATGCCGGCGTTCCCATTAAGAAAGCAGTCGCCGGAATTGCTATGGGGTTAATGGCCAAAAAACAGCTTAAAGCCTCAGCTAAAAAAGCTAAGTTAAAAAAGCAGGACTGTGTTATTTTAACCGACATTTTGGGAATCGAAGATCATCTCGGCGACATGGATTTTAAAGTAGCGGGCACAGAAGAAGGAGTAACTGCCATGCAAATGGACGTCAAAACTAGAGGCATTACGGCTGAAATCTTAGCCGACGGTCTGGTCCAAGCGAGAAAAGCCAGGCTTTTCATTTTGGAGAAAATGAAAAAGGCTCTCGCCTCTCCTAGGGAAAAAATTTCTAAACATGCTCCTAAAATTGAACTGATTCACATCAATCCAGAAAAAATAGGCGAAGTCATTGGCCCTGGTGGAAAAATGATTAGAAAAATTATTAATCAAACCGGCGTCGCCATGGATGTTGACGATGACGGCACAGTTACTATTGCCGGCAAAGACCCAATCCAGGTACAAAAAGCAATTGACTGGATTGAAAGTCTAACTCGAGAAGTTAAAGCCGGTGAAACTTTTAAAGGACCGGTGAGAAGAATTATGAACTTTGGTGCTTTCGTTGAAATTCTTCCTGGTAAAAAAGGTTTGGTTCACATTTCCGAGCTTTCTCCCAGATACATCAAACATCCTAGTGAAGTAGTTCAGGAAGGACAAGAGGTAAAAGTCAAAGTTAAAGAAATTGATAAAATGGGAAGAATTAATTTAACGATGGTTTTTGATGAAAGAAAACCAATTTCGAAAATCACTCACCAGCGGAAATGAGCAAAGGCTTTGTTGGCTTTAGCCATCCGCTGAACCTCTTCTTTTTTCTCAACTGCTCCCCCTTTATTTTCAAAGGCATCACTTAACTCAGCTGCCAATTTCTGAGCAAAAGTAACATATTCTCGATTAGGTCGTTTCCGAGCGGCCAAAATCAACCAGCGAATAGCTAAGCTTTCTCCCCGTCTGCTTTTAACTCGAATCGGGACTTGATAAGCAGCCCCTCCCACCCGCCGCGATCTAACCTCCATCGTTGGCCTAACATTCTCCAGCGCCTGCTGAAGAATTAAAGCCGGTTCCTTCTTCAGCCTCTTGGCAACAATTTCCAAAGCCTGGTAAGCCTGTTTAAAAGCCAGTTTTTTCTTACCGGCCTTCATCACCCTATTCACCAAACTGGCTATTTGCCGGCTACCATAAACCGGATCTGGAGCAACATCTCTTGGTTTAACTTTTCCGGATCTCGGCATCGCTATTCACTCCCTCTATCCCCGGCTCCAGCTGGAGAGAGGCTTTCTTGCCCCTCATTATTTTTACCAGCGGCTCCGGTTTTTTGACCGGCAATGCCAACCTGGCCGCCAGCCCTAGTGCCATATTTTGAACGGGCTTTTTTCTTGCCTTTAACGCCTAAAGCATCATATTTCCCTCTAATAACATGATATTTAACTCCCGGCAGATCTCTAACCCGGCCGCCTCTAACTAAAACAATCGAATGTTCAGCCAGGTTGTGTCCTTCTCCAGGAATATAGGCAGTTACCGTTTGGGTATTAGAAAGCCTGACTCGAGCCACTTTTCTAAGAGCGGAGTTTGGTTTCTTTGGCGTGGCTGTCTTCACCAAAGTACAAACTCCCCTTTTTTGAGGGTTAACCGTTTCCTTCATCTCTCTGGTTCGGCTGTTAAAAGAGCGCCGCAGGGCGGTGGCTTTAATCCGCTTTTTTCTCTTTTTTCTGCCTTTTTTAATTAGCTGATTTATTGTTGGCATTGTCTTCAAATTTTACCACAGTCGGGATCAACCTCCCAATGATAACATTCTCTTTTAGTCCTAATAATTGATCTTCTTTTCCAGCGACAGCCGCTTTAGTTAGAACATTAGAAGTTTCCTGGAAAGAGGCGGCGGAAAGCCAAGAATGAGTATGCAAAGAAGACTGGGTAATTCCTAAAATAACAACTTTAGCGCTGGCCGGCTTTTTCTTTTTAGCCGAACAGGCTTTATTTTCCGCTTCAAAAATATATTTTTCTACTAGTTCTCCCGGGAGAAAAGAGGCGCCATTAGGTTTATCAACTTTAACTTTGCCGCACATTTCGCGGATAATAACCTCAAAATGCTTATCATTAATAGGAATTCCTTGGGATTCATAAACTTTCTGAAGCTCCTCAATCAGATAGTGCTGGGCTTCATCTAAGCCCTTAACTCTAAGAATATCCCCCAGATCAAGGCCGCCGCCGGCCAATTGAAAACCAGCCGGAATTAAATCCCCATCTTTAACTTTTAAACTGCTGGTTAAAGGAATTAAATATCTTTTTTTTCTGACGTTCTTCTTGCCTGTTTCTCTGACAATTACTTCATACCCCAAAGGGGTCTCTTCCACTTTAACTTTCCCAGCCAGCTCTGAAAGAGGCGAAAGAAGCTTAGGCGTCCGGGCTTCAAAAAGCTCTTCGACTCGAGGCAGACCTTGAGTAACATCCAAACCGACTATCCCGCCGGTGTGTTTGACTCTCATCGTCAACTGGGTACCTGGTTCGCCGATACTCTGGGCGGCCACAACCCCAACCGGACTGCCTAATTTAACTAAACCCTTGTGAGAAAAATCCCAGCCGTAACAAAACTGGCAAACTCCATATTTAGTTTGGCAAGTTAGAGCGGAACGAACCACTATTTCTTCGACTTTATTTTCATTCAGCACCTCCAGCGAAGACTCTTCTATTAAAGTCCCTTTCTTAAGGAGAACTTTACCAGTTTTCGGATGTTTTAAGTCCTTGGCTAAGAAGCGGCCTAAAACCCGGTTGAAAAATGATTTTTCTCGGGGTCCTTTCCTCCTAATCGTAATTCCTTTTTTGGTCCCACAATTTTTCTCTCGAACAATCACTCCATGGGCTACATCTACCAATCGCCGGGTTAAATACCCAGCATCCGCCGTTTTAATAGCTGAATCAGTCAAACCCTTTCTCGAACCTCTAGTTGAGGCAACATATTCAAAAACTGATAACCCTTCTCTGAAATTTGATTTAGTCGGCAGTTCCACAATCTTCCCCAGCGGATCAACCACTAAGCCCCTCATTGCCGCCAATTGTTTAACCTGGTCCTTAGAAGCCCGAGTCCCGCCAGAATCAATGATCATTTTGACGCTATTGTGGGCCTTGAATCCCTGCCAAGTCTTGCGGGCAATTTCTTCGGTTGTATCCATCCATAATTCATTAGAAAGTCTTTGTTTTTCTTCGGCGGTAATTAAGCCTTGAGAAAAATCCTTTTCAATCTGGGCCGCTTTTTGGTTGGATTGACTAATAAGTTTGTCTTTATCAGGAATAATGCGGCAGTCAAAGGCTGCTACTGATAATCCAGAAATAGTTGCTCCTTTAAAGCCTAAATCTTTCAAATTGTCAATCAGTTGAGAGATTTCCTTCTTAGATAAAGATTCAAAAGCTTTTTTAACAATCTCTTTCAAACCAGCCGCATTGATCGATTTATTGAAAAACTTAAAGCTGTCAGGCATTGCTTGATTGAACAAAACTCTCCCGGGAGTTGTTTCGATTATCTTGCCGTCAAGTCTGATCTTAATTAACTGCCGCAGTTTAACCTGACCGCTTTGATAGGCAAAAATCAGCTCTTGGGCATTAGTAAACAGAAAGTTGTTTTTAGCCGCCAGCCTGGTATCAACCGTTGTCAGATAGTAACAACCCAAAGCCATTTCCTTATTAGGAAGGGTGATTGGTGAACCATCAGCCGGTTTAAGGAGGTTATTAACCGGCGTCATCAGCTTCAAACATTCTTTAATCGCTTTTTCTGTCAAAGGAACATGAACCGCCATCTGATCGCCGTCGAAATCAGCATTATAGCCGGCGCAAACACAAGGATGGATTTTAATAGCATCACCTTCAATTAAAATCGGATAAAAAGCCTGGATTCCTAATTTATGAAGAGTTGGCGCTCGGTTAAGCAAAACAGGATGATTGTGAGTAATTCTTTCTAAAATATCAAATACTTCTGGAGGCTGGTTTTCTAAAATTCTCTTGGCGTTTTTAACATTAGGCGCCATGCCGTTAGTCACCAGTTCGTGGAGAACATAAGGTTTAAACATTTCTAGAGCCATTTCTTTTGGCAGGCCGCATTGGTTCAACTTTAACTCTGGTCCAACGATAATCACGCTCCTGCCTGAATAGTCAACTCGCTTCCCTAAAAGATTCTGGCGGAAACGACCCTGTTTGCCGCTAAGCATATCAGCCAAAGAACGCAATTTCTTTCTCTCTCTTCTTCTTTTCTGTCGAGAGCGGGAAGCATCGATTAAAGTATCAACTGACTCTTGAAGCATTCTTTTTTCATTGTGAAGAATTATTTCTGGCGCTCCCAAATTAATTAGGTGTTTCAGTCGATTATTGCGGTTAATCACCCGGCGGTACAAATCATTAAGGTCAGAGGTGGCAAAGCGGCCGCCGGAAAGTTGAACCATCGGTCTTAATCCAGGCGGAATAACCGGCAAAATCTTAATAATCATCCATTCCGGTTCAATTTTGTTCTCTTTTATTTTTTCAACAATTCTTAAGCGCTTAATGGCCTTAACCTTTTTGGCGCCTTTAGCCGTTCGCGCCAGCTTACTTAGCCGGCTGGCTAATTTATCCAAATTAACTTTCTTGATTAAAGCCAACAGGCTCTCAGCCCCCATGCCGACTTTGAGAAAAGAAACCGCTCCATAGTCAGAAAGCTTTAAGTATTCCTCTTCTGAAAGAACGCTTTTTACTTTGATCTTTCTAACCATTTCTATAACTGTTTTAAAAATCTCTTCGACTGTTTCTTTTTCTGAAGCCAAGTTTTCCTTGGCATTGGCAATCTTTTGTTTAGTCTTAATTTCAACCTCTCTAATAGCTAACTCTCTTTCTTCCTCTGATTTAATCTTTTTCCTCGTCTCTTTGCTTTCTTTTTCGCCTTCCTTTTTAGTTTCGTCTATTTCCT
>Ga0180433_10010029_pt1 | contig 11489 bp, 15 predicted proteins | sample SS_ome_8_FD_132980 | JGI IMG/M metagenome (GOLD analysis project Ga0180433, IMG submission 132980) | Hypersaline lake sediment archaeal communities from the Salton Sea, California, USA - SS_1_D_1 metaG | ecosystem: Environmental > Aquatic > Non-marine Saline and Alkaline > Hypersaline >... | reverse complement strand
GGCCGGGAAACGGGTACACCTTACCGTCGGACACGGCGGGAACTACAAGGACTATGTGGCTAACGTGCGCGAAATATGCGACATGGTACAAATCAGAAAGAGGGCTGCCGGGTGACAGGACTATCGCATGCCGAGGCGCAGAAAATAATCGACGCCGACAATAAGGCGCTGATGGATAGAGTCGAAGCCGGGAAACCACTGACGGCGGAACAACGGCGCCGTGTGGAAAACATGGCAGCCGGCTCGGTACACGCGGGTGAAACTAAGGTGACATCCATCGACGCACTGGCGAAGGCGCTGGAAGTAACACGGCAGTCCGTCCATAACTGGTTAAAAATCGACGGCAATCCAGGACGAAGCGCGAACGGCCAATATGACGTGGCGGCATGGCGCGTATGGGTAAACATACACGGACGGAAGGGCGCGGAACAGACTGACGAAAAGAAGGAATGGGAAGCACGGAAGGCAAAAGCGGACGCACAGAAAGCGGAACTGGAACTGCGCCGGATGAATGGCGAACTGATGGACAAGGCGGAAGTGGTGGAATGGCTGATGAACATGACGACGCCGGCGGTCAAAATGCTGACGTCCATGGCATCGGTGCTATCGAAGAAGCTGGGGCGGAAGAATGCGCAGGAAAGGGAAAAGATAATAAACGAATACACGCGGCATGTCCGGGAACAGATCGCGGAACTGCCGGACAAATTGAACAGCAAATGAATAAAGAATTACAACAGAACCTGAACGACGCATGGACTGAAGTATGGGAACCACCGGCGAACATACCGATGTGGCAGTGGTGCGAGGAAAACATATATTTATCCCGGCGCGTCGGCACATCACATCCGGGACCATACCGGACAAACGTGACGCCATGGGTAAAGTTCTGGTTCGACTGCGTGCAGGATCCCGAATGTAATACGCTGGCCGTTAAGAAGGGCGCGCAGATAGCATTCACGCAGACGATGTACTGTTGTCTTATGTATTGGATGGTAGAAGACCCTGACCCAACGCTGGTGATTTTGCCGAACACCGACCTGATGAAAAGCGCGTCACGGTTACGCATCCAGCCGCTAATCGAAGACAATCCGAAAATCAGCGCGACACTGACGGACAAGGCCGACGACCTGCAGCAACAGGAATATAAAACGAAGAACACATTCGTCAGGTTAATCGGCGCGAACAGTCCGGCGAACCTTGCCAGCTTCCCGCACCGGTTTCTGATTATGGACGAAGTGGACAAGTTCAAAGCGAATTTGGGAAAAGAAGGCAGCGTGATCGGACTGGCATCACAACGGACGAAGGACTTCCGCAACCGATTCCGGGCCATTGGTTCGACACCGACGACGAAGGCTGGCTATATTGAACGCGCATACCAGGCCGGAACACAGCACAAGTATTTTGTGCCGTGTCCTGAATGCGGCCACATGTTCGTCATGGAGTTCGCCGGGATACAGTTCGACAGTCAACTTCCGCCGATTGAAGCCGGTGAAACGGCGTACTATAAATGCCCGAAAAAGAAGTGTCGCATCGAAAACCACCATAAAGCCGGAATGGTCGAAAACGGCGAATGGCGACAGACGGCGACACCGAAGCGAAAAGGCCATGTGTCGTGTCACCTTCCTGGCATATACAGCAACAGTGATCTGTGCGACTTCAGCGCACTGGTCGAAAAGTTTATGACGGTGAAGGATAACAAAGCGGATCTGCAAGACTTTATCAATTCCGACCTTGGCGAACTATGGGAAGAAGCGCCGAAGGTAGCAACGGCAAAAGCGCGCATATGGGATATACGGGACAGGAACCAGTACCCACGCGGAACGGTGCCGACAATAAAAAAATGTTTCCTCGTAATGGTGGCGGACGTTCAGAAGGCGCATATACCGTGGACCATTTGGGCAATGCGACCACATGACGCGTGGATGGTCGACCATGGGTTCGCGTCCGTGTTGGAAGACTTGGACGATATATGTCCGGGACCGTTCAAAAATGCGGACGGCGAAAGTCTCGCAGTTCAAAAACTGATGATTGACACCGGATACAGGACTACGGAAATATATGACTTCTGCCTGCGCCGTTACGGATTCACAATTCCGATCAAAGGTGAAAAAGGAAGAATCACTACAAGTAGTTCTCCGGTCCGACCACAGAAAATCGGACACTGGCCCGACGGTCGCAGCATGCCGGCAGGACTGGCGCTTGTGCTGCAGCACATACATCCACGTTATTTCAAGGACGAACTGGCCGATTTGCTTGCACCGCCGGAACTGATGGAAGACCAGACCGAACAGGAAGCCATGGCGGATATGCCGGTCCGCATCCACTTTCATGATGAAATCGACGCGGACTTCGTCGACCAAGTGACGGGCGAAGTCCTGATGGAAGATAAGCCGGACAAGCACGGCGTCGTGAATACGTACTGGAAAAAGATACGCGTTAATGACTTTAAGGATTGTTGCGAATATGCACTGGCCCTGCGGTACATGATGCGCATTGATCTGCTTCGACTAGAGAACGAGGAAAACGAACCGGCCGGAAAAACAGACGAACCACCGGAAGAAAATAATACAGACGTAAACGAAAGCCGGCAAGTGACTTATGACGACGGTGACGACTGGGATGAATTTTAATATTTGACAGAACACAAAACTTTATGATAAGGGAGAACCATCATGAGCGAAGTCCGTGTAGTTAACAACGAACAGGCCATTGAGCAGATCATCGAAAAAGGTCGGGAACTGATGGAACTGTCGCATGGCGAACTTCATTTAGTCAAACATGAAAACGACATAAACATTTCCGTAGTCAACAAAGATAAAATAAGAACACAATAATTTAACAGTCTTGAGCAAGAACGCAGGGACACTTGATAGAAATATCGGGTGTCCTTTTTTTATTTTAAATGGGAGACAGGCGAATGGCCAGGACCGCAACAGACATTCAAAACGAAATAAATCTAGTAGACGCAGCAATAAGCAGCGCATTAAAAGCGGGATTGTCATACTCGCGTCCTGGATTCGCCAGAACCCATATGTCACTGTCGGAACTACGAACACACCGGCAGTCATTGGAAAACGAACTGCGCAAACTGGACGGCGGTGTGGGTGCCGGACTTGTGTCTGATTTTGCAAATACCAACGGAACGGACGGTGACTGCAGTGATTGGTAGACTGATAAAAGGATTTAAGGCTTTTAAAAACGACAACCTGAAAAGCACACGAAAACGTCCAACAGGCAGCACTGTTCCAAGCACGCCTGAACGCGACATGACGCAAATGGACCGACGTGAAGCAATGGCGAAGGCGCGGCAACGGGTGGAAGAATCACCAATAGTTTCAGGTATTATTCAGCGATTAGCCGACAACGTGGTCGGTACTGGGTTCCGTCTGATAATGACAACCGGGAACGAAGAATTTGACAAGACAGTTCAGGACCGCTGGAACATGGCGAAAGATCACCTGGACATTCGCGGCATTCGGACATGGGGCGGACTTTGTCAGATGTGGTATGCTCGGCGCAAGATCGACGGCGACGTCGGCGTGAACATGGTGGACGGTGGAGAATTCGACGGCATGATGAAGAGTTTCCTGCAGACCATGGAAGGCGACAGGATATACAAGGACCTCACAGACTCAAAGGACACCGGCATCGACTTCAATGCAGCCGGTCGGCCGTTGCGTTATTACATTGGACCACGCCAGCAAATCGGTGATCCTTTCCCGGCACAGCAGGACATCAAAGCAGTCAAGTCTTTCCCGGCGCGAAACTTTATTCTTTACGCGTCATACCTTGGACACCGTGCCGAACGTGCGCGTGGTGTTTCGGAGCTGCTGGAAAACATGAACACGATCACGGACCTGGAACAGATAATGGACGCCGTTTTGCAGAAGGTAAAGAACGAATCCTTCATGGGCCTGAAGTTCCAAATCGCACCGGGGCCCGATGGTTCTATATTCGGGCAAGCTGAAAGCACAAAGAACAGCGAAGACGGCAAACGGCGCCGGCACGTCAAACTGGTACCGGGTCTGAATGTAACAGCGGACAAGGGCGAAGAAGTCGACGTGATTGAAAGTAAAAGTCCGAACGGCCAATTCATGCCATTCATCCGGTTCCTACTTCGATACATGGGAACGCGCTGGGGTTTACCGCTGGAACTTATGCTTTGCGACTTTTCCGACACGAATTATTCCGGCGGCCGCGCTTTGATACAGTGCGCGAAGAAACGGTTTCAGGTAGAACAGCACGAACTCGGTGCCGTATGTTCACGGATCTTTCAGTGGTGGTTGGCGCGTGAGATAAAGCACAACGGTCTGAAAGTCCCGGACGGCGTGACGACAGCATGGTCACATCAGTGGGGATATCCCGGCTGGCCGTATCTTGATCCATCGAAAGAAATCAAAGCCTATGCCGAAGCAATCGCGAATGGCCTGACGTCACGACAGGCAGTTCTGGCGGAAGTCGGTGACATGAACATAGAAGACGTGGCCGCGCAACTTGGCAAAGAAGAAAAGCTATTTGAAGAAGCCGGCGCAACAATCACAATCGGCCAGCCGGGCGCATCGACAGCGAAAACAACCGAAAGCACTGACGACGACAACAAAACAGAAGGTGAAGACAATGGCGCGAAAGAAGAATAAAAAGCTGGACGAAAACACACTGGTTGCGGCGACATGGTACAACCTTAAGGCGCTGGCCGAAGGCGTGATGGAAATAAACATATTTGACGAAATAGGCTGGATGGGCGTGGAAGCATCGCAGTTCATACGCGAGATTCAGAACGCTGACCCGGACCGGATAGTTATGCGCGTTAATAGTCCCGGCGGTGACGTGTTCGAGGGACTGGCGATATATAATTTCCTAAATGAATTGGACGCATCTATCGAAGTGAAGGTGGAAGGAATCGCGGCGTCTATAGCTTCTATTATCATACAGGCCGGCGATATTATAACCATCCCGGAAAACGCTTTCATAATGGTGCACGAACCCATGGTCGGTTCCTACGGCAACCGGGCGCAACTGCGCAAGGCCGCCGAAACGCTGGACAAAATTACAGCGTCAATGAACGGAATCTACCAGAAGGCGACCGGACTGAATGCTGATGAAGTAAGCGACATTATGGAAAATGAAACATGGCTTAACGGTGACGAAGCAGTGGACAAGGGGTTCGCCACCAATGTCGTCGAGTCGCAGGCGATCGCGGCCAGTTTTGACATAAAGAAGCTGCGGGAAGTACCTGCAGCTGCGAAGGTTTTATTCAACCGAAACGAAGGAGAATATAAAGCAATGAAACCAGAACCGAAGAACGACGCAAAAGTGAAGGACGTAAAAGATGCAAAAACGGACGCACCTCTACAGCCTCCTGAACCCAAGGCAGCGGAACCAGTCGCGCCAGTTGCAAAAGCTGACGACGCTGGCAATGAACCCGCACCTGCTCCTGCAAAGGAACCGGAAAAGACAGACGACGGACGCGGTGAATTCCGCGCTTTCCAGGCCGCATTCGGTGACGACGCTGGCGAATACTTTGGAAAGGGTTTAACCCTGGAAGAAGCAAAAGATGAACACATGAAGGCGCTGGCATCCCGGAACAAAGAACTGGAAGAACAGGCAAAAGCACAGAAGCCGGCAGACGGCGACGGCAACCCGGCAGCAGCATTCGACAGCAGTGACGGCGACGCACCTAAAGCGAAGCCAATAGCGACGCTGGCAGAGTGTAAAGCTTATTGTAAAAAGACCGGCGGAGATCCTAAAAAACTATATGCCGCGCTAGTTGCAAAGGCACAAGAAGAAGCAGAATAAAACAAACAAAGAAAGAAGAAAGACAGAGGAAACGAGAAAATGAAAAAAAATATAATTGCAATATTGTCCATGATTCTTTGCGCTGGTGTGGTATTCGGCGGAGCATTGACAGCTGAAAGAAACACACCTGCACGTTCGGGCGAAAAGATACAGTTGACCGTAGCGGATACGATCACAATCTACGCCGGGGCAATGGTAGCAGTAGACAGCAACGGCGAAGCACAGAACGCAGCCGACACCGCAAACTATCAGGTGGTCGGCCGCTGCGACCAGACAGTCGACAACACTGACGACGGCGAAGTAGTAGACGTGGAACGCGGTGTTTTCGGATGGGCAAACGCCGGCGACGTAACTGACGCGAATATCGGCGACATATGTTATGTGGTTGATAATCAGACCGTATCGGTGGCAACCAACGGAAGCAACAGCATAATCGCTGGGACCGTTGTGGATGTAGACAGTTCGTATGTATGGGTGGACACATACAACATCGGGCGCACAGCCGGGTCATTCACATCACTGGCAGCATCTGGCGCCGCAACACTGGCCGCTGTTGATGCTGACAGCTATACAGTAAACGCAGGGGCTGGACTTGACAACCAGGCAGCCGGAACCCTTTTGCTGGGTGCCGCAACTGCGACAAAGGTCGAACTGGCCGACACCGGAGTAGAAACGGAAATACAGGGAACGCTTGACGCACAGGAAGCAGCTACTTTTGCCGCGCTTGTAACCTTGTCGAGTAACCTTACAATCAGCGGTGACACCGTTCTGTTTGTTAACGTCCCGACATCTACGAACGGACTGGCAGCCGGAACCCTATGGTCTGACAGCAACACGATAAAGATCACACCGTAACTGTTTAAACTGAAAGAAAGCGAGGAATAGAAAATGGATATTAACAGAGCAAACATCGAAGTGATGTTCCAGGAATTCGAAGTGGAGTTTACCGCCGGATTCAACAAGGGGACAGAACGCAGGATACTGGACCAGATAGCGCAGATAGTACCTAGTACGGGAAGCAGCGTTGTCCACGCATGGCTGAATCAGAACCCAAAAATGCGCGAATGGATTGGCGACAGACTTGTAAAAAATATACAGTCTGACAACATGACGATTACGAACAAAAAGTACGAAAACACCATCGAAATCCCACGCGAGGATATCGAAGACGACCAGCACGGACTCTACCGTCCACTGGCCCGACTAATGGGTGAGGAAGCCGCCGCGCATCCTGACGAACTTCTGGTCGATGAACTTACAGCTGATAACAACTGGGGCGGCGACGCCGCAGCGTTTTTTGGAACATCCAGGACTTATGGTTCTAACACCATAAGCAATGAGACAACTAGCGCACTGGCAGCCGGCACGTTCGAAACAGCAGTCGAAACAATGCAGTCCTATCTCGGACACGAAGACAATCCGCTGAACACTATCCCGTTCGCGCTTGTGTGTGGTCCGTCAAACAGGACGACCGCGTTCGACATCCTGGAAAACGACATGCGCGCAACACAGGCGACTGACGGCGTGGCAACACAGAACCCTAACAAGGGTCTGGTAATGCCGGTTATTTCCAGCCGACTAGTCGGGTCATACGCGAACTATTGGTACCTGATGGGCGAATGCGGCGGAATCCGTGGCACGATATACCAACAGCGCCAGATCGCAGAGTTCCAGTCCAGCAGGTTCAACCCTGACAGCGACTATGTATTCGAGACTGATAAATATCAGATGGGTACACGCGCAAGGGGTCGCGCATTCTTGTCACTGCCGCACCTTATCTATCGCGGAAAAGTATCTGCGTAACCGTTAAACCTACGGGCGGCACGGTGTAAACCGCCGGCCGCCTTTTGAAAGCGAGGACGCAATGACAGATAAGAAAACAGACGAACAGATCGCCGCTGAAAAGAAGCACAAAGACGAACAGGCAGAGATAAAAAAAGCGCAGGTTAAGGTCGACAAGGAAGCCGCACAGAAGGCAGCCGAAGCAAAAAAGAAAATGCTCGCAGCTGAGAAGAAAGCCGCCGACGCAGCCAAGGCAAAAGACGACGCAAAGAAACCACTTCCACGGAAGGGTTCCGCGCCGGTTAAAAAACTTCTGAATGCTATTGAAGCCGCACAGAAGGCAGCCGAAGAATGCTACAACAAGAAAGACGTACCGCCGCACGACCGCGTCAACTACGTCAGAGACTACTTGAAAGCGTCAGTGTCTAATCTTGAAATGGCAATCCCGGAAATCGAAGCCGCGAACAAGAAGAAATAAAACCAACAGGAACGGCAGGTCAGAGAAGTGGTTCCTGGCCTGTCGTGTTTATTATGGCAATAGATAAAACAGTTTTTAGTTCGGACCTGACAAACGTCATTGAAGAAATCGCGTATGACTTTATGCTGGACGATGTAACAATCGACTGCGGCGTAGGGGCGCTGGACAAGGACGAAGAACTGATGATCGAAGGAGTTTATAAGAACGCAGATATACAAGTGATGATAAATGTGGACGTATGGCTGGCGGCGTGTCTCGCACTGCCGGCACAACGAGCAACACTTCCGCAGGTCGGCGAGAAGCCAACGGTCGACAGCACACGATATAGAATAGCGCGGACAAGTTTATCGACATGTAAGAAGCAGCTGACAATCGACTGCATGAGGGTTTAGCAAATGGCCGACGACGGTGTAAAATTCGAAATGATAACCGACACGAAACAGTTCACACTGGACATGCGCCGGCTCACCAAACAATACGGCGTCGGTATGAATGAAGTGATGCGCGACCAGATGCGACTTTGGACCAACGATGTCATTAAAATGACGCCACCGAAAACAAAAGCGCAGGGACGTGGGGCGGTCTTGCGTGACCTGAACATGCTGTTCGATGCGGTCCGTGATCCCGAAGTCATGTACTTTTTCGAGGACCTGGACGACCGTGGTGTTCTGCCGTCGAATATCGTGATAAATGCGGAAGGCAATATCGACGAAATGGCAGAGCGGCACAAACGAACCCGGACAAGGCGCGGACGTGTCACGAAACATATGCGTCAAAAGCAAGCATGGAAGTCTGGCAAACTGGTAATGGAAGCGAAGATGTATGTGCCGCAGCGTGCGTTCAATCAGTACAGCCGCCGCAAGACGAAGAACATCGGACTGACAAAGGCCGGCTGGTTGGGTGGCGGCAATCCGTTCAAATCAAAGGCGCCGGGCTGGGTGACGAAACAACAGAAGCGCGGCGAAGCTGGCGGCAAGATTGACAAAAAAGGCAACGGCAGACTGTTCGTGCAGAACAATGTGCCATGGGCGTCGCAACTGGAACAGCTGTTCGCACCGGCACGACGGACACGAGAACGGGATATGAGAAAGCATCTTGAAAAACGTATTCAGAAAATCGCCGACAAAAACCACACCGAAAGTAGACGGAGGGCTGCATAATGGGCGCGCCATATTCAAGATTACAGCAGAAGACTGAAGACGCAATGGAACTGCTTGTGGTCAAACTGAAGGCGCTGGAACTGGGTGGCCTGACATACTACAAGGGATTAAGCCTTAAAGAGATTACAACGCCGCGCATCGACATCGTGGCAATATCGGCGGAAGCGCAACGGTTCGGTAGCACTATGACCGGAAACTGGATAGTCGAAGGATATCTGTCGATCGTTGGAAACAAAGCTGACATCACAAGAGGCGACCACGGCCGACGTGTTGCGGCACTGGAAGATATATTAAGCCGGGACGATATCGAAGACGTGGTGAATAACCTGCAGGATTTACAAGATTATACGATGTTCCCGCGTACATTTTTCCCGACACGCGCGGAACGGTTCGTCCGGGACGACGAACTTCACACACGATTCTTTTTTGAATGTAAATGCGCGCCGTCAGCTATAACGCTGAAATAACAGGAGAATGAGCAATGTCAAATGAAGTAACAATCACCGCCGCCGTGAAGGTAGCGAACGGTAATCTTTCGGAAGACTGGTCAAAGCGGAATTTAAAAGTCGACCAGGCGGCAGCGAACGCAGCCGGAAGTGTCCAGTCAATCGGGTTCGCAGCACACGAGCAAATCGTGCTGACTGATATCGGAACTGCCGGCTATGCTTTTTTCAAAAACACCGACGCGACGAACTATATCGAAATCGGTCTGGACGTGGGCGGTACATTTTACCCGTTCGCGAAACTGAAACCCGGTGAACCCGGCGTGATTCGACTGGCGACAAAAGTGATCTATGCAAAAGCAAACACGGCAGCCGTGAAACTACAAACAAGAGTATTGGAGGATTAACCAATGGCAGCAACACAAATCGGTACTGGCCTACAAGTTGGCGTCGGTACAACTATAACAAACTACATCGTCGAACGTATTGAAACCGGCGACAAAGAAGTGAACATGAAGGACGTCAAGGACGAAGACGGCGTTCTGGCGACGCGTATCATTAAGCAGACAATGGCAAAAGTCCGCCTGACATTGATATCTAAGACCGCCGCAGATCCAGCGACAGACTGGCCGAAGGGTGCAATGGCAACGGTCAGCGGCTACACGGATTACTTTGTCGACAACATGACGATCGAAAACACCGAAGACGAAGAACGCGTCACTGTAGAACTGACAAACATCGGCATCACTTAAACCGCACAACGGGAGGGTGATCCGTGGATAATGTCTTTTACAAAAGCATACTGGTCCAGCCGCCTGTTATCATGGGGATACAGCTGCGACCGTTTTCGTCCTTCCACGCTTTGAAGCTGGAACAGTTCGGGAACGCAATCGCAACGGGCGCGACCATCGAGGAAGCCGACATCATTCAGGCGGTCGAGATATGCCGCGACGGATGGAATGACAAATGCCGGCACTTGGAACTGTTTCACCGGTCGGCACTGCATCGCGCCGGCTGGGTGTTTAAGGTTATGCGGCACGATATGGATCAGGCACGCGCGGACCTTATCGAACACACAAAGACATACACCACATATCCCGGAGTATGGACGGACAAGAGCAAGAAGAAATACAGCGGCATTCCGTGGCAGTTCAAAACTCCGTCACAGCTGATGTCCCATTTTAAACTCAGCGAACAGGAAGCGTGGGACATGCCAATTAGTCGCGCGTATTGCTACTTGTCAAACATATCGGAAAACTGCGGCGCGGAAGTGGTGAGTCAGGACGCGTTGGATATCCGGGAGTGGCAGAACAGCGAAGTGGCGGACGAGATCAAGGACCTGGAAGAATACCGGGAATGGAGAAAGCGAAAAAATGGCAGTTGTAAGAAATGAATCGACGCTGAAGTCCACCGGGTTTAATCGCGGCGTGGACGGTATGACGCGGAAAATGAAGGGCTTCGGCGGAATGATGAAGTCCGTGGCCGGCGGAGCGGTGGCAGCTTTTTCAGTTCGCGCAATCATGCGCTTCGGCAATGACGTAATCCAACTCGGAAGCCAACTGTCTGACCTTGCAACACAAACGGGAATAAACGTCGAGACATTTCAGGCGCTTGAATACGGAGCTATAAAGGCCGGCGCAAAAGTTGAGGACGTCAGAACAGTGGTGAACAAACTGGCGGTGAACCTTGGTAAAGCAAAAGACGCGCAAAAGACATATGTGGAATTATTCGAACGCGCAGGAATAGCACAAGAAGAAATCGCAGGGCTTGGCACCGAAGAAGCACTTGTACGGATTGGTCATGCGTTCAATGAAGCGGAAACCGGGACAG
>Ga0180433_10010027_pt1 | contig 11490 bp, 12 predicted proteins | sample SS_ome_8_FD_132980 | JGI IMG/M metagenome (GOLD analysis project Ga0180433, IMG submission 132980) | Hypersaline lake sediment archaeal communities from the Salton Sea, California, USA - SS_1_D_1 metaG | ecosystem: Environmental > Aquatic > Non-marine Saline and Alkaline > Hypersaline >... | reverse complement strand
TAAAAATAACTAGTTTAAATATAAACTAGCCTAAATTCATTATACTAAGACAATTTAGTTTTGTCAAATTAGAGCTGTTTGAAAAAATATAAATCTCGCCTTTAATCTTGACTTTTAATTTTCCAACTGTTAAGTTGCCTAGTCAGGCTAAGCTTGATAATTCTGTCACTGGAGGTTTACTGATGAAAGAAAAGTTTAAGAATATCAACCCCATCAAGTTCACCCTGGATTTATATACCTGCATTTTATTAATATCCTTGGTGATCAATTTTTTCACTGCAAACGAGCGGGAAGCAGCGGCCTGGCTGGCAGATCTTTATACCAAGATTCTGCCCATGTGCGTGGGCGGTTTTGAACTTAACCGCTGGCTGGGCAAACCTAAAAAAGAACGGCCGCCTAAGCTAATCGAGGGAGAAATCTATGTGGCGCTCTGGACAATTACCTGTATTTTACTGGTTTTTATCCAGGTAATTCTGCCCGAGCACTTCCCCGCAAAACCAGAACAATTACTGGGCCTGACCAGCTGGATCTGGGGAGTTTTCCTCTTTTCCAATGGCAGCAAACGTTTTCACCAGCAAAAAAATCCTAAAAAGGAGAATTCGGAGGAATAAAAACAGACCTGAAACGGTCTGAGTTTTTATTTTAAATTGCCCGGTGATGCCTGATTTTAGCAACCTGATTTTCTGAGTCAAGTTCAATGGCCAGACAATCCAGGCGAAAGTTATCATCTGCTATTTCATTTTTATCTAAATATTCTAAGGCAGTTTGAACTAATTTTTCTTTTTTACTTTCAGTAATTGCCTCTTCTGGCAAGCCATAGGCAGCTGAAGTTCTTGTCTTAACTTCAACAAAAACTAACTGATCCTGATCATAAAAAATCAAATCCACTTCACCAAAGCGGGAGTGGAAATTTTGATTTATAAATTGATATCCTTTTTGAAGTAAATATTCTTTGGCTAATTCTTGTCCCCAGTTACCGATTTTCTGCTTCCAGTTCATATCACTTTTTTATTTCCTTTTCTTTTTTTTATTATTTTTTGTTTGTTGGAGATATTTATTATAAACTTGTTTTTCTTTTAATTCTTCTAATTGTTGCGGGACATTAACAATCAATATCTGATCAAATAAACCAGCCAGCCAAGGCCAATAAGCAGCCAGATTAAAATCCAAAAACGGCCGCCCAAAACAGGAATAGCTTCATAACGGAAAAAGAAAATAAAAGTAAAAATAATCGCCATTGAAAGACAAAAAGTAGAAACTTTTTGCCAGAACTTGGCTTTAATATAACTTTTGGTCGAACTAAGCTTTTTTTGCATTAGTTTGCTCAAGCCAAATAACAAATAACTGACAATTAAAACGACTAAAAAGAAACGTTCAAATCCTGTTGAAAGCGAACCAGGATTAGTTTCTATCCAAAAATTAATTGTTGACAATTTCCCCCAGTCAACGCCTAAAAACGTCATACAATGATTTTCATTAATTATTAGAAAAAAAATTAAGCATTTTTGCTTATGTTACTGTTACTAATCTCAGCTAGCATCCTGCTATGCTTGGCGAGCTGATCCTGCCATAGGCAGACAAGCAACCTTTGGCATAGTCGTTCGCGAACGACATACCTTTGACTGATACTAATTTATTACTAATGATAATAATATATCAAGCATTATAATAAGTAAAATTAGTAAAGAAATGTATATTAGTAACAAACTTATTTTTCAAGTATTAAGCACCAAAAATAATTACCAAGCTCTGTCTCTTCAACTAATTTTAACTTAACCAGGGCAGCAGCTTGTTTTATAGTCTCAGCATCAACCCGAATATCAACCTGAGGGCCAAAAGGCACTCCTGATTTTTTCCAGTCAACCACCAGTAATTTACCGCCTGGTTTGATTAACCTGGCAGCTTCTTTTAAAATATCCTGATAATTCTTATTCTGAAATAAAACATTAATAATCAAAGCAATATCTAAACTGGCTTCAGGTATTTTGGTTGCGCCGTATTTTTCCAAATTAGACCAGACTGTTTCAATATTTGTTAAGCCTTCAAGCTTGGCTCTGCTCTCTACCCCGTCTAAAACAGGTTTTAAAATATCAACTGCATAAACCAGCCCGTCTTTACCAACAATTTTGGAAATCGGCATTACAAAATAACCTAAATTTCCGCAGCCTAAATCAGCTACTTTCATCCCCTGAATAATATTCAAGCTGTCAATAATTTCTTGGGGTTTGATAAATTGAGTACCGCCTGAATCTGGCATAAGTTTTTGAAGTTATATTAGATTAATTATGTTATATGAAATTTCATCATGTTGGTTTGATGGCTTTAGGTGTTTAAGATTTAAGATGTAAGTACTTAGTTCTTAAATCTATAATCTAATAAGATCATTGCTGTCCCCGCCTAATTAAAGGAGAGAAAACCCATTCCACAAAACCGCCAAACAGATTAAAAATCATCATAAAGCCTACAAAAATTATAATCGGACCTAATATTTTTAAAAATGCTCTGGTTCCCCCAGCTAATTTACGTTCTGCCCATTCAATACGGCCAAAATTTTGGATAAACCATTCATTCTTGATAACTAAAGCAATGCCAACTAAAACAAAAATGACTCCTAATATCTGAACAAACATTGTTAATAAATAATAATTAGCTACTATAATAATACCAAAAAATCAAGAATATGCCAACACAAACCCTTGCAGACATTTACTGTCATGATATAATGTCATAGTATTAGGTTAAATATTAAAATTAAGATAAAAAAACTATGACTCCCTCAATTAATCAAGAAGCTTGTATTGGCTGCGGCACTTGCGAAGGTATTTGTCCTGAAGTATTTAAGCTAAATGACGGCAAAGCTGAAGTAGTTAAAATGGAAGATTATTCAGCTTACCAGGACAAAATCCAGCAATCTATTGATGCCTGCCCGGTCCAGTGTATTAAAACCGGAGAGTAAAATTCTCAATAAAAAGCCCCGCACTTTGTGACGTGAGGATTAATCACGTAAGGACAAAACATTGTTTTGGATCCAAAGTGCGGGGCTTTTTATTTTGACAAATTGACATGCGGAGATAATTTTATTAAGGTTGATAAGGATGTATACCTGACGGAAAATCTACCAAACTAGCTAGCTCTTAAAGAAAGGAGAAGAAAAATGCCAGCAGTGGTATTTGTAGGCACCCAATGGGGTGATGAAGGCAAGGGAAAACTGGTGGACATGACCACTAAAAACGCGAATATTGTTGTCCGTTTTCAGGGCGGTAACAATGCAGGGCATACCATTATGGTTAATGGTGAACAGACAATTGTCCATCTGCTGCCCTCGGGTATTCTTTACCCGGACAAGGTTTGCGCCATTGGCAACGGCGTAGTCCTCAACCCTCAAATTCTCTTTGAGGAAATTGATGCGCTGCAAGAGGCAGGCTATTTTCAGGATCCCAGGCAGTTAAAAATCAGTCCGCTGACTCACCTGATCATGCCTTATCACATTGCTCTGGACAATGCCAGAGAAACAGCCAGGGGTAAAGGCAAAATCGGGACTACTGGACGCGGCATTGGGCCGGCTTATGAAGACCGGGCCAATCGCAGCGGCATCAGGGTTAACGATCTTTTAGACTGGGAATTGTTCAAGCAAAAGCTCCGGACTAACCTGGATTATAAAAATCAGATTCTGACCAAAATCCTGGGAGCTGAGCCCTGCCGGGCAGATGATTTTCTGGAGCAATTCAAAGTCTTTAGCGAACGCCTGGCGCCTTTAAGCCTGGATGTGGCCAGGCTGTTACATCAGGCCCTGAGAAACCAAGACAAAGTCCTGTTTGAAGGAGCGCAGGGCACTCACCTGGATATTGACCACGGCACCTATCCCTATGTCACCAGCTCAAATACCGTAGCCGGTAATGCCGCCTGCGGTTCCGGCATTGGTCCCACTCAGCTGGGACTGATAGTGGGTGTGGTCAAAGCCTACACTACCCGGGTCGGCGGGGGCCCTTTTGTTGCTGAGCTGCCTGAAGGCGATCCTATTGGCGATCATCTCCAGCAAAAAGGCGCTGAGTTTGGCGCCACTACTGGCAGGCGGCGGCGCTGCGGCTGGCTGGATCTGGTAGTGGTTAATAATGCTGTCAGGCTCAATGGACTGAGTTCATTAGCCCTGACCAAACTGGACGTCCTCAGCGAGCTGGAGGAAATCAAAATCTGCACCAGCTATGATCTTAACGGCCAGGAAATCCAGACCCTGCCGCCAAGTCTCAAAAATCTGGAAGCCTGCCAGCCGGTTTATGAAACCCTGCCAGGCTGGCAAACAGACATCTCCCAGGCCAGGTCATTCCAGGATCTGCCCGAGGAAGCCCGGGCCTATGTCCGGAGGATTGAAGAACTGACTGAGACTCCTGTTAGCATTATTTCTGTGGGCGCTGAGCGGGAGCAGACAATTCAAAGAATTGACCTTTTTGGCTAAAAAAGCCAATTAGGCAAAAAGAGGGACTAAAGACCTGATTCAAGTTTGAACAGGTCCTTTTTTTTTACAATTATAAAAGGCTGATTTTTTAAACCAGCCGCTCTTTATTCAGATTCCGGATTCCGGCTTCCGAATTTTATAATAGGTTATGGGTTGACGATCTTGTCGCCAATGTCGGTCCTCCAGTCAAGTTCGGCTTCACTCTTGATCTCCCCCATAAAGTCATAACACTTATCCCGGGCTTCTTTAACTGCTTGAGCATAATCAGGATTAGTGCTTTTAAAAACTACCAAAGCTAAACGGCCGCCGGCAGTGTAAAGCTTGTCATCCCGAAATTCCAGACCTGCCGGGAAGATAGTGCAGTTTTCAGGAGGGTCTGGAAAAGTAATAGCCTTGCCTTTTTGGGCGCTGTAATCCAGGGGATAGCCTTTGGCAGCGACCACGATTCCGACCTGGACCGTGTTATAGTCAATTTCCACTGCTTTGAGTTTCTCCCGGTCGCCTTCCAACAGGGCCAGCATAACTTCGTGCAAGGGCAGACCTTTGATTGCGCCAAGCTGGACTTCTGTTTCCGGTGCTCCGCCGCGGGCATTGATTTCCAGCAAACAATCTATTCCCTGTGTCCTGGCCAGCCCCTCGTAAAGAGTGCCGACATAGGTTGTCTGCCAAAAATCCTGCAGATACTGTGCCAGCCCCAGAACAATTGACTGACGGGCTTCCATGTCCTCACGGCCGACATGAGGCGCCGGGTTGATCACTGCCATGCCGCCGGTATTAAGTCCGTTTAAGAGCTTGTGATCCATACAGGTTACCATTTGGATCAAAGTATTGTTAGCTCCCAGCCAGTGAATGGCTGACCATTCCTGCTTGGTGTAAGGATAACGCGCTTCTACCAGCAAACCAGGACATTGATAGCCTCTTTCGCCCCGGAGCATTTTGGCGATCATCTCACGCTGAGCTTCCCAGTACTCGGGGTGATTAAGCGGGATGATTTCCACTCCTTTGCCTAAAGCAGGGCCAACGCATTTTAAGACAACCGGTTGACCTTTGTCCTGGAAACATACCAATGCTTTATCAGCTTCTGCCATACTGGTAACCAGCATAGCTTCGGCCGTGGGGATCCCCAGATCCTGAGCAATGCTTTTTGCCCACCACTTATTGCCTTCCAGCATATAGCCGATCTTGGGCGGGTTAAAAAGCCTGACGTGTCTGGCCAGTTCTTCAGAAAAGCCGGCAATACCCGGGTCCTCTGGCCCGATAATCCCCAGATCAAACCTGTTGCCCTGAACAATTTCGAGCTGAGCTTTCAGGTCCATGGTTTTGGCCTGGGGCACCAGGACCAAACGAGAACGTTCTTCCTTGCTAAGGTGTCCCGGCATTAAGATGCCTGATTTTCCCGGGGCAAGGGTTACGGTCACGTCCGGGTGCTTGAGCAGATAATAGGCATAAGCATCCTCGCGCCCCCCGTCGCCAAGAACATAAACATTAAATTTTTCTGCCATCTTAAATTTTCCTCCTTGCAAATGTTACGAAAAATAAAAAGAGCGTTCAAGCTCCCCCGTTTCAAACCAATATTATAAACACCTGTTTACGTTTTTACCTTTGTTTTTTTAAAAGCAAGCAGATGATTAAAGAAATTAGTTTTTTAAATCTAGTAATTTAAGAACTAAGTATGAAATTCTAAGCGCCCTGCTACGCATGGCGAGTAAATTCCAAATCCTTAAATAGACTCAAAACTCATCTAGGTTGATATAATTATGGCAAAATAAAAAAATTGAGTCAAAAAAAATGATCTACTAACTTAGCAGATCTTAAAATTATATTACTATTCCAATGATATCAAAAAATGTACCTGTAATATAACTGTACCGATTTTTGAATTTCATATAACATCGGGATTTAACAAAGTTGCGACCGAAGGGAGCAATTTGGGAAAATGCCGAGTCGAGGCATTTTCCGGTTAAGCCCTTTTAAGTGACCCGAACGAAACGAAGTGTAGTGAGAGCGCAGCGTGGCAGGAAGAAGCGGAGCGACGACGTAAAGTTTCGAAATACGCCGATTAATTCTTTTTGCATACCCCTAATAAATCGATACTATTATCGAGATTATCTTTAATCACATAATATTGCTTTGTGTTATACCTAGAAAGAAAATTTTCACTTTTTGAGTCTTTTTTAGTCACTAATCCTCGAAGAATTTTTATAATAAACGGTTTCATAGACTCGGGGACTAACTTTCTTAAGTTAAGCGGATCTAATGAAATTAATTGTAAATTCTTCCGCACTCTTTCAATTTCTATTTTTTGAACTTCGTCATTTCCCCTTACGCCTAGGATTTCTGCATTTTCAAATCTGCAGGCAAGGACTTTTTTTAAAGTTTTAGAATCATACTCTCTCACATGAAATCTATTCCAAGGCTTTTGTCCGGGTTTTAGCCTGTAAGTTCGGTTAGGGGTTGTTAGAATGAAGATCCCATTTTTCTTCAAGACCCTATATACTTCATGAAGATAGTTTATGTCATCTTGAATATGTTCAATAACTTGAAAAGATATCACAACATCAAAACAATTTTCTTTAAAAGGAAAGGTTTTTCCATTGTAATGCCTGAAAGAAAGTCTGCTTGATTTATATTTATTTGATGCTTTTTTTATAGAGTTAAAATCAACATCTAAGCCTATAATCTCCTTGACTTTATTTGATTTCGATAATTTATTAGTCCCATAACCCTCTCCAGATCCTACTTCTAAAACTCGACAGTTTGGGGGAAGTTTTTCTTCTGCAAATTCGTAGGCAAATAGGTGACATAAATAAATCAAATATTCTTCTTTTGATTCAAATTTTTCTGGCACAACCCTTTCCCCCGTTTTTGGAATCATAATATGTATAAATTAATATTTATATATAAATGTAAGGATTAAGCGTATTTTTGAATTACATACAACGTTCGGGATATACGAAGTTTTGCGGAGTGAAACGGAGCAAAATTTGGAGAAAAGGCGAGCCGAGCCGTTCGCAAAAGGCTGGGGTAGCCAGATATACTGTGTTAGGCGATGTATCTAAAAACATTTTGCGGAGGTACGGAGCAAAATCATTTGGGGCTATTTTTTTCTTCGTATTATATCATTCATAATTGTAGAAACTGTATCATTAATAGAGCTTGCATGAGTAAAAACAACTTTGTCGGCACTTTGAATATATTGTGGCATTAAGCCTTGGATATACTGACGATATTCTTCTGCATTATTAGAGCCGGTTTCTCTTTTGCCATCGTTTTGCCTAGGCCACAATATATCAACAACCTCCTTTATATCATCTGACGGAATCAAGCAAATATTAAAAAGATTATCGCTTATTAAAGTCTTATTCTTGTCGATTAGATTTGGATCACAACCTTTATATGTTGTATGACCACCGAATGATAAAACATATTTTTGATTATCTTTTTGAAAAATTTCCTTAAAACATAAATGTTGAATTTGCTTGAATTTTGGAAGTCCTTCGTTGTTGATAATTTTTTTCGTTGTTTTTACGTTTGCTTTCTCCGCGATTAAATCATCAAGGTCGTAAAAAGGTATATTCAGTTTATCTGCAATTATTTTACCAATCGTTGATTTTCCTGTTCCAGGAGGACCAGAAAAACCAATTGCACCGCCCTTGTATGATTTTGAACCTTTGATTTCAACTTCTTGCTTATATGTCATATTTTTATGTTAGCGTTTTATAGTACTAAAAAAAATAGCCCCAAATGAAAATTGCCGATTTTATCTTGCTAACGTTTATTTAAATCTAATCGTTTTATTACAGGAAAAGTCTTTATCAAAAATCAACGAAGGCAATTTTGTTTTTAGATATTTCACTTAACGTTAGGGATAAAAGAAGTTTTTCTGAAACGAAGTGGAAGAAAAATTTGGGAAAATTGCGAGCCGAGCAATTTTCCTTTTATCCCTTGTTATACGAGGGTGAACGGAACGAAGTGAAGTGAAAGCGCAGCGTCCCCTTGCGTATGACGCAGGCAGGCATTAGTATCTAAATTTTTTAATCCATTCATCAAATATTTTCGTTTTATTATTACCAAATTTTAATAATCCATTTCTAATCTTATCAATACTTTTTTCTTTTGTTAAAAATTCTTCATTTTTAGAAAAGAATTTATCAGCAAAGCAAATTATTTGTTCTTCTATTGAAATTGGAAGCATATCTCTTTTTGGTATTGGCAACTTTTGTTCCTCAATATCTTTGATTGAAATTCCAACGCCGACATGTCTTTCGCAAACTAATGCGTGTTTTGGAAAACCTTCTTTTTCTAAAATTTCTCTGCCCAAGTATCCATGGCAGATATATGGTTTTTTTCCAAAACATTCAATTTCAGGAGCATTGGTTAAGAAAATCCCAATGTCATGTAGCATGGAGGCTTCTTCTATGAATTTCAAATCAGGATTAAGATGAGGAACTTTTTTTGCAATTTCAATAGCTTTTTTTGTAACTGCTTTGCTGTGTTCTACCAAAAATTGATAAGATTTAGAATCTATTTGGTAATATTTTTGAATTATTTTTAATGGATCCATAGTAAGAAAATATTTGATGAAATATATAAATTTAATGCCTGCCGAGTAATATGGCGTATAACATTCGCATTTTCTGGAGTTACGCTAGTAATTTGGGTGGAGAAAATCAGGACGGAGACCTTTAGAGTAGGAGCCTGATTTTCGGAACCAGAAAATGCGTGTTATGTGTACCGACCCATACAGAGTATGGGGAGGGAAGTATGACGGAGACAAACAACCATTAATTTATATTTAACTGTAAATCTAAAGGAGGATTTGAAAAATAAACTCTTACATCAAAAGCGGGGTCCATAAGTTCAATCATGTAAAAAGTTTCTTTTTTTATTATCTTGAATCCTTTTTTTGATAAATATTTTTTCTCAAATTCAGAAAAATTGGGAATTGTAAAATCAGCATCACCAAGTTCCGGCCTAGTAGGATCCGGAATACGGATTTTTAATAGTTTTAAAAAACCCGAAATTGTTTGAATTGGTTTAATATGAAAAAGAAAGCCAGAAGGTGTTTCTTGTATCACTTTTCCAATTTTTCTGGTGGTTTTTAATAATTCTTTATACTCTTCATTATTTTGAGAAAAAATACAAGCATAATTAACAGGAGTATTTTTATACTCAATATGTTTATTTTTGAGAATGGTTGCTTTCTCAACAATACTTTTTACTAAATTTTTCAAATCCTCTACATTCATATTATATTTAAAATTGTAATTCTTTAAATAAATTTCTAAATGTTGTTTGTCGAGTAATATTACACATAACTCGTTTTTATCCAATCTTTATGCCTTAAATGTAACAAAATATTGTATCTTAGGCAAACTTTTGTTATTCTTGGGAAATGGAAAATATTTTAGATAAAACCGAGCGATTTTTACGCCTGCGCAACTACTCTCCCCAAACACGCAAAGCCTATCTGCTTTATATAATATGAAAAAAATTAAGCCCTCAGAATATATTGACGAAAATATAAATTTATAATATAATCTTAATATCTTTTTTGTAATTTTTGTCCGAGGATACAAGCCGAGGTGGTGGAATTGGTAGACACGCAAGCTTGAGGGGCTTGTAGCCATAAGGCTGTGCAGGTTCAACTCCTGTCCTCGGCAGATATAAACTAATTTTATACCCCACTTTAGTGGGGCCTGCTAAAGCAGGGCATAAAATTAATCTTGGGCGCTTAGCTCTCTCCTTCGCCCTGAACCTAAGCTTGCGCATGGTTCTGGGCTTCGGCGAGCAGGCATTAAGATTTCAAGTGAAGACAGACCAACTTCGCTAAGCGTTCATTGAAAATTGAAAATTTAATGTAAATTGATAATTGTTAATTGAAAATTTTTTAGGGCGCTTAGCTCAGTTGGTTAGAGCGTCTCGTTTACACCGAGAAGGCCAGGGGTTCGAATCCCTTAGCGCCCACCCTTCGTTTTAACTTCGTTAAAAAACTCAGGGTGTCTTTGACACACTCAACGAAGGCACCGACGAACAAAGTGAGGAGGTGACAAATCATCTCATTTAAGCCCTCAGTGTGTCTTCGACACCTTTCAGCGAAGTCATTGATGAGCGTTAGTGAAGAAGTAACGAACGAAATGAGGAAGTGACTTTTAAATTTATGACCTCAACAACTTATTATGTATATATTTTAGAATGTTCTGACGGTTCTTATTATACCGGCATTACTAATAATATTGATAATAGGCTTAAACGTCATAATTCTGGTAAAGGTTCAAGATACACAAGATGCAGACTTCCAGTAAACCTTTTATATCAAGAAAAACACAAATCATATAAAATAGCTTTTCGCCGAGAGCTTGAAATCAAAGGCTGGCGCAGAAAGAAAAAGGAACGACTATTCAAATAGTCTGTTTTTTTTATTTGACCTTTCTCTTAGATAGAGATTGAATTAATGGATTAAATTTAAAACTGTACATATTTTTCTTATCCCTAAAAAACTAAAAGAGCTACACCTTATTTAGGTATAGCTTATTGTTTTCTTAAATCCCTCCCCAGTGGTTTGTTGCCCGGGCCTAAAGTTCAAGCACCAGGGGAATGTTCATCTCCTGAAAGCGCTCACGGACCACGCCTTCGTGAAGAAAATCGGGCATAGGTATGCCCTCAATTGTGGGCACGCTGACCGCGCAGTCATCCATGCTCTCGCAAGGAAGTCCTCCCAAGAGTTCCAGGCATTCATAGGCCCAATCCTGAACCGCCTCAATTTCGTTTCTCTTTTTGGCCTCAGCAGCCAAAGCAAAGGCGGTTTCCGCGGCCCTGCGGGGATCACAGTCAACCAAAAAATTAAACATTTCTCTCAGTTCTTGCCTTACCTGATCGTCCATTTCACCATTCCTCCTCGATTATTTCATTTTCATTGAACCAAGCCGAGATTTCCTTTTCAGCCTCGGCTGCATTTCCTGAAGCATGGATGACATTATAGACTGTCATCTTCCTTGAATTGGCATACTCGGCAGTCATGCCAGAAAAATCGCCCC
>Ga0180433_10010024_pt1 | contig 11492 bp, 8 predicted proteins | sample SS_ome_8_FD_132980 | JGI IMG/M metagenome (GOLD analysis project Ga0180433, IMG submission 132980) | Hypersaline lake sediment archaeal communities from the Salton Sea, California, USA - SS_1_D_1 metaG | ecosystem: Environmental > Aquatic > Non-marine Saline and Alkaline > Hypersaline > Sediment... | reverse complement strand
GATGTGGGAAAGATGGGATGTGTGGCGTAGTAGAGTGAGCCGAGCAGCCCCTGTTCTTCTCCCGTAACGGCGAGAAAGGCAATCGACCTCCTGGGGGGCGATCCCAAGCTCTGGAAGGCTCTGGCCAGCTCGATCAATCCAACCGTGCCCGTGGCGTTGTCGAGGGCGCCGTTATATATCTGATCTCCCTCGAGAGAAGTGTCCATCCCAAAGTGATCCCAGTGGGCCATGTAAAAAATATACTCATCGGCCCGATCCGAACCGGGCAAAACAGCAATGACATTCCGAGATGTCGATTCGCGGAGTGTGTTTTTCATTTTGAGCGAAGCCTTTAAGCCGAGGGGGATTGCTTTGAAACCGCGTTGTATGGATTGTGACTTCAGCTCTTCAAGACTCTGTCCCGCCTTCTCGAGGATATCTTGAGAGACATCAAGTGTCAGCCATCCTTCCACAGCACAGCGGGAAAGGTTTTTATCTTCGCTGGCCAGGTTGAATTTTGGGCCCGTGAAGCTGTTCCTGACAACGCCCCATCCGTATGCCGCCGGTTCTGTTTCGTGGATGATAAATGCTCCGGCCGCCCCCTGACGGGCTGCTTCTTCGTATTTGTACGTCCAACGCCCGTAGTAGGTCATAGCCCGACCCGTGAAAAAATCGGGATCTTTGGTGGCAAACCCGGGATCATTGACAAGCATGACCACTGTTTTTCCTTTCACGTCTATGCCCTCATAATCGTTCCACTCATATTCCGGCGCCACAATGCCGTAACCGACGAAAACCATTTCAGAATCCTCGAGCGATACTTCCTCCACCATGCGCAGGGTTAAAGCCGTGAAATCATCCTTGAACGTGTAAGTGCTCGTTTTGCCGGCTCCTTGGACAACCAGGCCATTTTCGGGGATTGAATTGATCTCCACCATCGGAACTTCCTGGAAAAAGCTATCCCCGTTACCCGGCTGGAGTCCCAGCTCTTCGAATTTGGTCTTCATGAAATTGACTGTCAGCTCTTCTCCCTTTGAGGCAGGTGCGCGACCCTCGAATTTATCCGAGGAGAGTATCTCCGTGTTTGCGGACAGGCTTTCGGCGCTGATGCTGGCCAGGGCAGCATCCAGGTCGTGCTCCTTCTTGGCGCATCCGGACAATATCAGGGTCAGGATCAAGAATGCACTCAAAAGTAATTGAGATTTTGTCATGACTCATGCCTCCAAAAGTGAAATAGATGAAGCCTTTGACTTATCACCGCCGTTTACAAATGTCAAGACCCATTCGAGTCGAGCATTTCCATCCAGCCGTCATTGCGATGCATCCCCCGGTTGACATTTGAAATCCAAGGTTTTAAAGTGGATTCATTCTCATGAAAGGTGAACTTCCATGAACAAAGGCATAACCAGGCGGGATTTTATCCGCGGAACCACCTTTGCTGTGCTCAGCACGGCAGTAGGCCTATCAGCCCAAGATACAGAGAAGACCAGAGTTGTACTCATCAGGCATCCTGAAGCCGTGGACGAGAACTACACATTCAATGCCGAGGTCATTCAACGGATGTTCGATGAAGCTGTAGCCAGGCTCTTCGACACCACCGATGCTGTCTCGGCTTTCAAAGAAATAATCAAGCCGGGTGAAATTGTGGGAATCAAGAGCAATGTCTGGTCCTATCTGCCCACCCCACACGAGGTTGAGCATGCTATCGTCAATCGATTGTTGGATGTGGGGATTAAAAAGGAGGACATTGGGATCGATGATCACACCGTCAAAACCAATCCCATCTTCCAGAAGTCCACTTCTCTGATCAATGTCAGGCCTCTGCGCACTCATTATCTTTCTGGCATCAGCGGAGTCATGAAAAACTACATCATGTTTGCCCAATCCCAGCCGGCCTATCATCCCAACAGCTGCTCTGACTTGGGAGCTTTGTTCAAGCTGCCCATGACCAAGGGAAAAACCCGTTTGAATGTCCTCTGTGTCCTGACCCCCCAGTATCACGGACGTGGTCCGCATCACTTCAGCCGTCGCTATGTCTGGAATTACAAAGGCCTAATGCTCAGCCAAGACCCGGTGGCCATAGATGCCATAGGACTGCGGTTGATCATGGCCATGAGGACGCAAAAACTGGGAAAAGAGCGAGCTATTCCCCCTGTCCCCAAGCATGTTGAAATGGCCGATGTCAAACACGGAATTGGCACGAGCGACATCCGAAAAATCGAGCTGGTGAAGCTGGGATGGCAAGAGGATATATTGATTTAATCCCGGGCTGACAAGGAGGCTATCCGATGAAACTCCAAAAATACCCGAGTGTTTGTCTTTGCATTGTGCTGATTATTGTCCTTTTGAGCTGTGGCGGTCCCTCAGGTTCAGAGCTGAGATACGTCGATTCTCTTCTCTGGACCAAGGCCTATGATATCTGTTTGGCCGGGGATTATGCCTATTGTGCCTTTCTCAATGGGCTCGTTGTCCTCGATATCTCCGATAAGACAAAGCCCGTGTTTGTCTCCAAGCTGTATTTGGGGGGAGGATTTGCCCTGGATGTTCATGACAAGTGTGTGTGTGTGGCTGCGGGAAAAGAGGGACTGAAGATCGTGGATATTTCATCGCCAGAGTCACCCCGGCTCGAGGGCAGCCTTGACACTCCGGGTGAAGCCAAAGATGTTGTCACAGATGGGGAATATGCCTACCTGGCCGACGGCCCATCCGGTTTCCATCTCATCGATATTCACGAGCCATCGTCACCTTCCCTCCTTTCGTCTTTGGACACTCCCGGAGTCGCAGCTGGAGTTGCCGTCAAAGATAGTTACATTTTTTTGGCTGATGGAGAGTCTGGACTTCAGGTCATTGATATCGGTAATCCCAGTTCTCCACGTTTGGCTCATTCCGTCGACACCTCCGGGACTTCGGAGAGCATAGTTTTGGAGGAAGATTTTGCCTATCTTGCCGATGGCTATACGGGATTGCAGGTCTTCGATATCAGCGATCCCTCGATGCCCAGGCTGGCCACCACCTTCACCACCTCAGGGTATGCCCGGGGAGTTGCCGCAGAAGGCGACCGGGTGTGTGTGGGAAATCTTTATGATGGCGCCTTCCAAATGGTGGATGTCAGCAATCCACGGCAACCCTCCCTTTTAGCGACGTTCAAGCACACCATCTATAACGAAGCTTATGGGGTAGCTCTCCAAGGTGAGCACGCCTACGTCGTGGATTATTTCGCTGGAATACATATCCTGTCGGTTGAAGATCCCAAAAATCCAAGCATTAAGGGTGTCTATTACACGCCGGCGTCAATCATCAATGCGTGTGTGGATGGGTCTAATGTGTATGCGGTCGGTAACATGTCCGGATTGAAGATGCTGGACATGACCAATCCTGAATCCCCCAAGGTGATCGGTTCTTATGCCAAACTCATCGATGCGAGTATGAAAAACTATGCCAAATTTATGGGAACGATCATCCGTCTCAGGAATGTTCAATCACTGGCGGTTAAGGACAATTATGTGTTCCAATCCGGCCGCGGAGGATTGGGTGTGTACGATGTCTCTAATCCTTCAAAGATAAAAAGCGTGCGCTTCCTTAGAGTTCCCGGTGTCTCCCGGAGTTTATTCCTCAAAGGGGATCTCCTTTACATGACGGCCGATCATGCCGGTTTTCACGTTTTAGATATCGCGAATCCTAAAAAACCCTCCCTCGTAGGAACGCTCGAAATGTCAGGATTCGCATACGGATTAGCTGTGGACGGCCAGTATGCCTATATCGCCAACAGCGATACAGGGCTGCATATTGTCGACGTTAGCGATTCCTCTGCGCCGAAACTCGTCCAGACCTTTGTGACGCCTGGCCTCCCGTACGGAGTGAGCATCGACGGCCAGTATGCCTATGTGGCTGATGGCGAGGCGGGGCTGCAAATACTGGATATCACGGATCCCGCTTTGCCAAAAAGCGTTGGATCTTTTCCCGTGGATGGGTTCGCCAATGCCGTGACCGTGAGCGGCGATTTTGTCTATCTCTCCGATGAAACATCCGGACTCCTTAAAATTGACATCAAAAATCCTCAGAAGCCGGCGCTTGTTGCTTCCTTCGACACCCCAGGTGAATCCGCTGGCGTTGTTGTCTATGGCGATTATGTCATTGTCCCCGATTCATTTTCGCTTATTATTTTGAGATAGACTTTACTCTCACCAAGCTACAACTGACTCTGATTGAGGACAATATCTGCAATTTTTCCCCCTGGAAACAGATTTGGCACAATATTTGCCCCTGTGTTGGATGATATGTGATTCGAAAGGAGGAAGTCATGAAGAAAATAGCAGCCTTGACCCTATGTGTGTTAACGATAGGATTTCTTAGCGCTCAGGATGCGGGGAAAGGGATCAAAGAGACGCTGGGAGTGAAAAAGTCACTGAAGCTGGATGAATCCGCCTCCGATCAGTTTTTAGCCACAATCCAAGCCCCTCAAAAGGATACGCCCCGGGTACTGCTGTTGACGTCCTATGCTACCGATGATTACGGAGAAATCATGCACTGTTTGAAGCTGAATTCGACCGATACCATATCCTTCTGGGTTGAATTTACGGCTCTCGCTCCGACGGATGTGAAATTTCACTTCATCTGGACCGGTCCGGAGTTCTACTGGCACGAAACCGATTGGTATTCAGTCAGGTACAACGATTACTATTACCTTTCGGTGGACACCAATACGGATTGGCTCAAAGGGACCTATAAGCTCATCATAATAGCCGAGCAGGGAGTAAAAGGATCTGGAACACAGGCTATGGCGGAGTGCCATCTGAAACTCTATTGAAGCCAATCTATCACACACCGGTCTCGTATGGCACCGTTGTCATCCCGTGCAATCGTGCAGGACAATGCTATGCATTGGTGCTTCTCTCCGTGCCGAGAGTTCCTCCCGTTTTGGTTTAAATCAAAATCTTAGTGTGTAAGTATTTCTATTTCCGTGATGGCAGTGAATCCGTAGGGTTTCAGCGATTGATCAGGATGTGTGATGGAGAAAACCGTTTGAAGGCGCGAGACGGGCACGGATCCTTTCCCCTTAGGGAAAGGAGAGCCGAGCCCGGAAACCGAGCCCATTTGCCTCGCCGGGGAAAATGGGCCTGTTTTCGGAAGTCACCATTCTGATCATTCATCAGATTGTTCATCACGGATTTGGAAATGCTTCGTCTCAGCGTTGAGCTGTTGACCGGTATATTTGACTGTGCTAAGGTATATATAAGTCTGTGTTTTTCTTAAGAAAGGTGGGTACACAAAGAAACAGCTCCTGAAAGGATTTGAATCATAATCCCTGTGTATCTCGCCCATTGGAATAGAACACAGACGCTGGTAAGGAGGACAGCTATGTCTGGCTCTCTAGACCACAAGAAACTTTATAGACTGCCCTGGAACTACTCTGACAACGGAATATCCTGGCTTGAACCCACCACAGCCTGTAACATGCAGTGTGAGGGGTGCTATAGAGACACCTCCCATGGCGTCCACAAATCTCTCGATGAAGTGCGTTCAGACCTGGAGGTGTTCCAGAGATTACGGAAGAGTGATTGCATGAGTATCTGCGGAGGGGATCCTCTTGTGCATCCGGAAATCGTCGAGATTGTGAGGATGAGCAAGGCGATGGGCTGGAAACCCATCATCAACACCAACGGCTTGGCCTTGACAAAAAAGCGCCTTCTGGCGCTCAAGGAGGCAGGCGCTTTTGGCTTCACATTTCATATCGACACCTCTCAAACACGTCCCAAGGTCAATCCGAGCAAAGAAGCGGATCTGAACGATTTGAGACTACATTACGCCAGAATGCTCGACGAAATAGGGGGACTGGCCTGTTCGTTCAACTCGACGGTTTCAGACAAAACTGTGGGTGGTACGCCTGACATTATCCGCTGGGCCCGGAAATATCCGAAAATCGTCCACACTGTCGTTTTTATTCTTTACCGGTCGCCCAACATTGCCAGTGAAGAATTCAATGTCTATGTTCAGGGAAAAAAAATTGAGTATGGGGACACGTACAAGGAAACAGAATGGGGCGGAAAAAGAGTTCTGCTGTCCCCAGAAGTTGCCGAAAAGATCAAGGAAGCGGATCCTCTGTATGAACCCTCGGCTTACCTCAATGGCACTGCTGATCCGAGTTCTCTCAAATGGCTTTTGGCGACCCGGGTCATCTTCAACGGAAAAGTGATGGGCTATGTCTCCCCCAAGTTTCAAGAGTTAGTGCAGGTGATAACTCATTTCTTCAAAGGCCGATATCTTTCCTACACCAAGCCAAAATTCACCCGAAAGGCAAGAGTTGCTTCATTTTTAGCCGGATTCCTGGATAAAAAGATGAGGCGGATTTTCTTCCGTATTCTCGGAGAGATTCTCAAAAACCCGGTAAACCTTTTCAAGCGAGCCTATTTTCAGTCTCTGATGATCATCCAACCCATCACTGTCAAGGCAGACGGGCGAGAGGACATGTGCGATGCCTGCCCGGATATCACCGTCCACAACGGTCGTTTGGTCTGGAGTTGCCGTCTCGAAGAAATGAATACGTATGACTGCTTTTACACGATGGTGCCCAAATCAAAGGATACGGCCCATTAGGGAATCAACACCAGCTTGCCCTTTGTTGTTCCGGATTGAAGGTCTTTGTGAGTCTGGATCACGTTGTCGAAAGGGTATTCTGTGATCTCGGGAAGGCATATGGTTCCTTCGGCGAGCATTCCCATGAGCGATGTCATGGCTATCTTGAGAAGGTCTTTCCTGTCGAAGAGAAAAGACAGGTTGAAGGTCACCAGGCTGCTGTTCTTAATGTGCATGCTCAGCGGGCTAAAACGGGGAGTCCGCAGATAGTCAAAGACCAGCTTGAGGTAGTTCGGGATGCCGTGCTTTTTGGGTAACATGGAATGAAAACCGTAAGAAATGAGCTTCCCGGTCGGCTTGAGATGTTTGAAGCCCTTTCGCAGAGTTGAGACTCCATTTCCATCCAGAATGATATCACAACCATCCGGGGCATGAGACTCAACCTCTTTCCAGAGGTCTTGAGTGCTCCGGTCTACCACAAAATCAGCTCCCATGGTTTTGGCTGCCTCCACTTTATGAGTGCTTCCCACCACACCGATAGTCTGCCAGCCGGCTGCTCTGCAAAGCTGGAGCAGAGCACTGCCGACACCACCGGCTGCCGAGTGGACAAGAATGATCGAGTCAGGAAAAATTTTAACAGTCAGATGCAGGGCATAGTAGGCTGTGAGATATATCGTGGGGAATCCTGCTGCCTGTGCAAAAGATACGGTTTCGGGAATTGTGAACACTTGATCCCGTGGAACCACGACATGGGTGGCATAGCCGTTGAATCGGGTGACACCCAAGACTTTAGTCCCTCTGTTGAGATCATTCACGGCTTTCCCGTGGTCCGTGACGATCCCGGAAAAATCGAAGCCAGGAGTGATGGGCCATCCCATGTATTTTTTCGCCGAGGCATACAGGCCCATCCGCACCACGCAGTCTGCATAATTGACGCCAGCGGCTCTTATCTTGACCAGAACCTCATTATCTGCGGGCTTCGGGTCCGGAAAGGATTCTATCCTGAGCTGGCGAAAACTGCCCGGTCGGTGAATAACAACTTTTTTCATGGCTGATCGTTTCCTCTACCATAGCACAAGATTTGTGACGTGAGAAACTTTTTTCTGGCGAATCATGCTAAAATGATGATATCACAATAGAGCTTAGACGAGAGAACCGTTATTTGTTTCGTTTTTGAGATGGATATGGATGAGATATGAATGTCAACCGTGATGGAAATGATGCAGGATTAAAAACGGCACATAGCCTATTCTTTGTGTGTTACGGCAATGTGTGCCGCAGTCCTATGGCTGAAGGCTTGGCAAAACAAGCTTTTGATGATAGTATCCGAATCGAAAGCGCTGGTTTGTCGCCGGTTCTAGACAGGGCTGCTGAAGAGGCGATTTTGGTTATGAAAGAGCTCTTCCGTGTCGATATCTCCGAACATGTGCCGCGAAATATCACCGAGACATCCTTTAGGGACTTTGATGTCATCATTGTTCTGGATACCTATGTCCACAATACGTTGAAAAGGTTGGCCCCGGAATTGACCGACAAGCTTGTTCTTTGGGACATCGAGGACCCTTATGGGAGTGACTTGGCTGTCTATCGCCAGGTTGCCGAAAAGATTTGGGACAACATCCAGAATCACCTTCGTTAGATTTTTTTTCTCATTTTTTCGTAGTACTTTTGGTGGTATTCTTCAGCCTTGTAAAACTCTGAAAAAGGCACGACTTGGGTCACAATAGGTTTTTTAAATTGACCGGATTTGTTCAAATTGTCAATAACTTTGAGTGCTGTGACTTTCTGCTCTTCTGTGTGGTAAAAGATGGCCGTACGATATTGACTCCCCACATCCGGGCCTTGCCTGTTGACCTGCGTGGGATCATGGATGCTGAAGAAGAATTTCACCAGATCCTCGTATCTTGTCTGCACGGGATCAAAAACGACATGTACGGCTTCGGCATGACCGGTCGTATCCGAACAGACCTGTCTATAGGTTGGGTTTTTGACTTCTCCTCCCGAGTATCCCACAGAGGTGGAGAGGACGCCTCGGAATTTACTGAATTTGTACTCAACACCCCAAAAACAGCCTGCTGCAAAAGTGGCGGTTTCTGAAGATAACTTTGTGTCTTCCCGCCGGTCTCCTTCTGATCCGGCTGCATTTTCTGTTCCTTCGGCCTTGAATTGAAGCGCCACCGAATTGATACAGAAGTGTTTGTGCGTCGGAGGAGGACCATCGTCAAAGACATGACCAAGATGCGAATCGCATACGACACAGCGCACTTCTGTTCTTTTCATGAGAAGGGAGTAATCTGCCTTGTACTTGATGAATCTGTCATCAATCGGAGCTGTGAAGCTGGGCCAGCCGGTTCCATGGTCATATTTCGTCTCTGAGCTGAAAAGGGGAGTATTGCACGCAGCACAGAGGTATCTCCCCGGTTCATAGAAGTTGTCATATTTACCCGTGAATGCTCGCTCCGTGCCGTTCTTCCGCATGACATGGTACTGTTCCGGCGTTAATAATTCTTTCCATTCCGCATCGGTTTTTTTTACTGTTTTGATCATGTTGCCTTCTCCATCCATAAAAATCGTTTCCTGCGGTTTTTCTTCAGCTACAGATGTGTAGAGAGACCATCCTAGAACAAAAATAATGATCACGAGTATTCCACCTATTTTTTGATTCATGATGGCTCCTGTAATTTATATTTCCTATAACCTTAGTATAGTTTATTCTGAGATGTGGGTCAACCCGGATTCCCAGCAGTCAATAAAATGCAGGAGTTGCTATTTGAAATATTTGAATACATTTCCATGTTAAACTTGGGATGATATTTGAGTCTTTCTGCGATTAGAGAGCCCCTTTGTCACGATGAACCGGTCAGCGGAACCTGCGTCTCTGTCTCGAATTGACTCTTACTTATCGGCGAGCGCAAAAGCTGTCAGATAGGTCAATCGGATGATTTTTTCCAACAGTTCAGGACTTATTTTTTCTATTGTATCGCTGGGTTGGTGGTAATCCTCGGTAAAACCGGCACTGAAGAAAGCCCAGGGTAAATCGCTCATGGCAAAAGGCGCGTGGTCGCTTCCGCCCATGGCTTCTTTCGATTCACGCAGATACACTTGAAGACCGACATGGCTGTTGTTTTCTCTTACGATCTCCGCTAATCCCGGAGTATCCGCATCGTAGGAGCAGTTGATGAAGTTATCGGGGTCAATTTTATTCAGAGTCTCTTTATCGAGTTTCATCCCGAACATCCGGGCCATCATTTTCAGGTAGTCTTCTTTCCAGGTGCGGCTGATCATATCCAGATTCAGGTTGGCCACAGTTTTATCCAAAGGAAAATAGGGATTGGCCACATAGGACCGCGGGCCGAGCAGGCCCGTTTCCGCCCCTGTCCAGAGTGCGAACAGGATGGATCGCTTGGGTTTAACAGGATTTTTGGCGAAGGCCTCGGCGATCTCCATCACTCCCACGGATCCCGATCCATCGTCGTCAGCGCCGTTAAAGATATAGTCTCCTCTCTTGCCAAGGTGGTCAAGATGTGCACCAATGACGATAGCTTCTTTTTTCAGCTCCGGGTCCGAGCCTTCTATGTAACCGATAACGTTTTTAGAATTGACCAACTTTGTCTTGGCCTTGTTTGTAACCGTCAAAGTAATCCCTTGAAGGAATAGGGAATGGGACTGGAGGGTACTCTCGATTTTTCCTTTCAGTGTTTCGATATCTTGGGACACGAGCTCGAGAATTTTGTCAGCCATTTCTCTGGAGATCCGTATGGTTGGGATTGTATCCCAAGGCATAGGCAAACCTTTGCCTTCAATGAGGGATATTCTCCGTGATTTCCCTGGAAAGATGGGACGCTCGTCGAATATTCTCTGGGAATCAAGGATCCGGTGAGCCACATCGGGATTGTCATCCGGGGAGTTCTCGACCAGAAGGACAGCCACAGCGCCCAGCTCTTTGGCCAGCTTTGTTTTAGGATTGCCCATCCGTCGCATCATACGCGGCGGATAGTACTTTCTCATGAGTTCGGGCTTCCTGAAGGGAGATTTGGGGTCGTCTTTTCCCGGTGTTTCGGAGAGCATCATGACGATCTTTCCCCTGACGTCCATATTTTTGTACTCGTCAAACTTGAGTGACTTCTCCTGAATGCCGTAGCCGACAAACACTACCGGTGCGGTCAGGGTTTGAGATGTGGATGCAAAATACGTGAAGTCAATATCCGGATAAAAGGTCTTTGTTTTTTTATTCTGCCCCTTTTGCCACTCGACTGTGACCATTCCCTCATTACCGATGTGTTCTCTTAGGGCTATGTTCTGGAAGTAGCTCTTTTTGCTCTTTGGACCGCCTCCTTTTATCATGTCGAGAAAGCTGTGGCGAGGTGACCTGATCATATCTCCTGCCGGCTTTATATCCCAGAGCTCGAACATGCTCGCCGCATAAAGAGCTGCGATATCATAGCCGTGACTGGCTGTATCTCTCCCCTCGAGGAGATCAGAGGACAGGAATTGCAGGTAATTTACCGCATCTTTGGATGTGATGGAATCAAAGCCTTCCCGCATTTTTTCTGGAGCCGGCTTTATCTCCTCGACGAAAGTGAAATTTTCCAAAGGGTCGGATTTCTTTTCTTCCTTTTCCTGTTGTCCGGTCAAAGACGCAAATGCCAACAGAAATAGAATAAACGAGAATGACAGTGGTTTTCGCATCGAATACCTCCCAGAGTCTAAGATTTGTTGAAACTTTGTTTCCCTCAGAAATATCGACTATAGCACACAAGCTTGAGCGACTCAATATCAGATGAGCGATGGTGTGCATTGCCAGAGCCGAGATGATGTTCATCGATTGATTCAGCCCTAGTCGGGCGAATCATAATCCATATTCGCCGAAGACCCTCCCACCCATCACTATGCGGCTCATATGGATTATAATCTCGCCCTTACATGGTCATCTGACCTAT
>Ga0180433_10010022_pt1 | contig 11493 bp, 8 predicted proteins | sample SS_ome_8_FD_132980 | JGI IMG/M metagenome (GOLD analysis project Ga0180433, IMG submission 132980) | Hypersaline lake sediment archaeal communities from the Salton Sea, California, USA - SS_1_D_1 metaG | ecosystem: Environmental > Aquatic > Non-marine Saline and Alkaline > Hypersaline > Sediment... | reverse complement strand
TTCCTTGAGAGTTTATTTCACCATGATTTTCCACTTTTCTTCCAAGAAAGGTAACACCACCAGGTCCGCTATGCACTCTTCCGTAATTGATAATTGAACCATCAGATGGCGTTTTGAAAAGATAATTCTGATTTAAAAAGTCTTGATCTGAAATATCCATCGTTGATGCCACAAAGCCGCCAACGCCGATCGCTCCATTCTCTCCAACAACAACTCCTTGAGGGTTAATTAAAAAAACATGACCTAAAGCTTGCAAGGTTCCGAAAATTTCGCTTGTTGTATTTCCTGTTACTCGGTTAAGAACAGCTGACATTTCGCTTGGCTGAATAAATTTAACTCTTTCTGAAGCAGCTATTGAAAAACTTTCCCAATTGACAATCGCTTTATCAGAAACGGTTAGATTCATTTGTTTTGGATCAGCAAGTTGCGTTGTCATATCCCCTGAAATCACTACTGGATTTGTTGGCATTGCACATGCTTTTATTAGACCAAATATTACAGAAAAAAATAGCAACGACTTTTTCATGATAAAGCCCTCTTTTTTTCAAGAAAACCATAACTATAAAAATAAAAGCAAGTAATGAGTGAAAAAGATTTTTTGAAAATTTAAATAAAAAATTTATTTACATTGTAAAGAAAAGACAGTTTAAAATAATTTATTTAATTGATTTTTAAAATAAAATGTATTATAATATACAAAATAAAAGGTTTAATTTATATGGGATATTTAATCTATTCAAATTATCAATACTTTGCGAGAAGAGAAAATGTAAGCAAACTAGCTAGTGCAGAAAGACTCGTTCTAAGCCTAGTGGAAAATGATGATATTGAAATGGCAAAGCTTGAACCTCAATTTCCAGTTCCAAAAGATGGAAGATCAAATTTAGCTAGATGGAAATTGACAATCGTTGATAGCAAACCTTTAAGAAACACGAATATATTTGGAAGAGAGTTTCAAATAACACCTCAAGAAATTGCAGATAAAATATTTTTTAAAACTTATAATTTAGATGAAACTAGCAGTAACTTTTGGAAATTTATTTGTTGGTTTATCTATATGATTTCTGGTTATGAAGACGCTATCAATAAAGCCATAAAAAAAGTGCAAAAAATGCAAAAAGATGATTATAACGAAGCTTATACTAATGAAATAATCAACAAATAATCTTTATTTAAATTAAAACAAAAATTACCTCGCTTTACTTTCTAATGTATTTCAAAAATCTTATTATCTTGAACTAATCACTTTTTATGTTTATACTTGCGCAAAACTAATCTTTAAAAGGGTTAATTATGCAAAGAACAACTTTAGGCTTGCTGCAAGATCATTTTTCTGCCCAAAGTCATTATCAATTAGACAGAAACACATGCAGTCAAATTCAAAAGAATCTCTCCCATGGTCGATATGCTTTGATAAAAAACCTTCACTTAGCTTCTGATCTTCTGGGCATGAGTGTTTTAACAGCCATAATTGTAAACGCTGTTGTCAACGTTACTTTTACTTATCTTTCATTGTATGCTCTTCTTCTCTTTGCAGCCGGACATTACCTATTAAAAGATCCTGCACGAATTTGTCATTTAACGAAAAAACTTATACGCGACATTAAAAGTCAAGCTTTCGTTCAAGAGCAATCTAAGAAAGCCGAAAAACCTAGAAGTGGTATTCATACTGTGCATGATTATGCTGATGAACCAGATGCTACTATAAGGATTGAAGTATCAGATCCACTTGCTCCAGAACCAGACGGATCACATGAACAGAGATTTACCGTTATAGAAAGAACACATAATAGGCTGTGGCTTGTACAAAAGTTAATTCTCGGCAATCTAGGAGCCCCAGCAACAAGCCCTTCAAACAATAGGAATTGGGGACCAGGGTATCGCTTAGGTGATGCTCGGCGTTAGTCAGAGATAGCCTTTCAGTTTTTTGCCTAAGCATTTGATTTGAAATTCTATTTTTTTCAAAAAAATTCTTTTATCTTTTTACTTTTTTTCTGTTAAAACTGTTAGCAATTTTTATGCAGGAGTTTTAATGATGCTGAAAAAATTATTCTTTTCCATGGCAGTTTTGTTTGCTACTACTTGTTTTGCTCAACAAGTTATTTGGTCAACACCAATTGATTTATCAACTAGTAATTCTAATACACCTGATATTAAAATAAATGAAAATGACATTGCTGTAGCTGTATGGGTATGGAACAATGGATCATTTAATGTGATTCAAGAACGCCATAGTTTTGATGGAGGAATAAATTGGACACCACCACAAGTTATCTCCACATCTACAACACACTCGAGAAGGCCAAAAGTTGCTCTAAATGATAATAATTTAGCGATTGTTCTTTGGGGAGAACGTGATCCTTCTAATGATTATAGAATTACAGAATCTCATTGTACTGTAGGGGTAACTTCCTGGACTCCACGTAAATATTTATCAACAGCTGGAAATGATTCTGATTACCCCAAAATAGCTTTAAATAATCAAGGCCATGCAATCGGTGTTTGGCAATATTATAATGGATCAAATTATCGAATTGAATCCAATCACTCTTTAGATGGAAGTGTTAATTGGACAGGCAATACTTTTTTATCTCCTAATCTTTTTAATGCATTTGAGCCTGAGATCGCTATGAATAATAATGATCAAGCAATTGTTCTGATGCGAAGAAATGATGGATCAAATAATTTAGCCGAAGAGAATCATACTTCAAATGCTGGCGCCTCTTGGTCAGGAGCAAATACTTTATCTGATATAGGGAAAGATACCAATGAAATTTCCGTAGATATAAATGAAAGCGGAATCGGCTTAGCTACATGGAAAATATCCAGCGGCACTCCTGTTTATGTCCAAGTACGCCAAACAATAAATGCTGGAAATACGTGGCAACCTGTCATTAATTTAAACTCCAGTACAAATCCATTTTATTTTACACAAGTTCAAATCAATGACAATAATAAAGCTGTTGCTACTTGGGCTTTGAGTGATGGCTCTAATCCTCTTCTGCAAACAGAATATAGCATTGATGGAGGAGCAAATTGGTCTTCACCTTATTTTATCCCTCCTCTAAGAGCTACTCAAAAATATCCTGTTCTTGCTATGAACAACGAAAATATAGTCGCTGCTTTTTATGGTCTTGATGATGGATCTGATTACTTAACTCAGTGTGCTGTCAGTTTTGATGGAGGAGTCACTTGGCCATCTACTGAAACGATTTCTCTTGCTGGAGCAGATTCAACAGAGTTTCAAATAACAATGAATGAAAAAAATATAATTTTAGGCATTTGGGAAAGAAATAATGCCATTCAAATTTCTTATCCGATTTCCATTTCTTATCTGAATACTGCTACAAATACATTTACACAACGAAGTTTATTCCAGAATCAAATCATTAATGAAATAACCTGGGATAATTTATCTTATGCATCCTATTATAAAGTTTATGCAGATGCAAACTTAACTGATTTAGTATATCAAGGAAAAGATCCTTATTTTTATGGTGGCGTAAAAAAAGGAGAAAGTAAAAGTTACTATATTGTATATGTGGATAACACAGGTAATGAAAGCTTACCTACAATAGTAACGATTCCTTAATTTAAGATTTAATGAGGTTTTTGTGAAAACATTTACATACTTTTTTACCACCTTAGTGCTAACAACTTTTATCTTTAGTTTTGCGATTGCTAAAGAAAAAACCATACCCTTTTCTGAGAAACTAAAATATCACAAAGAGCACTCTACAAAGGACAAGAAAACGAAAGAAAAAATCGGTCTTTCTTTTGAGTTTAAGCCTGCTTATTTTCATCCTCAAGACAGCACTTTTCGAGATATATATGGAGGAGGATTTATTGCTCTTTTTGAAATTAATTATGCTTTTCATCCTCATTTTTTCTTTTTTTATGAAAACGGATATTTTCATAAAAAAGGAAAAATCGACCTCGGTAGAAAAAGAATATCCACAAGCATTATTGAAGTTCCTCTTTCTTTAGGATTTGGCTGTAATTATTTACTTCGTCCCTTTTTAGATCTCTATGCAAAATTTGCTCCAAACTATGTTTATACAAGAACAAAAGTGCCTCCTCCTTTTTTAAAAAACAAAGTCCATGAACATACAGGTGGTGTTACTTTAGGAGTAGGGGGAAAAGTTACATTTCTGCGATATCTTCTAATCGATTTCTTTTTTAACTATAGATATGACAAAGAAAAAATCCATGATTTAAATAGTGACACAAGATTTCATGCTTATGTGGGAGGATATGAAGTAGGTGTAGGAGTAGGAGGAACGTTTTAAACGTTCTTCTTTCTTTTAAACCTATCTAGATAATCTAACGCTTTACCAGTTCCCATACAAACAGCAAGTAGAGGATTCGGGGCTACAAAAACAGGAAGGCCTGTTTCTTTAATGAGAGCTTTATCAAAGCCTTTAATTAAAGCACCACCACCTACTAACACCATTCCCCTTTCTACAAGGTCAGCTGCAAGCTCTGGTGGACATTTTTCAAGCGTTAGTTTTACATTTTCAACGATAAGCTGAATCGGCTCAGCGAGACATTCTCTTATTTCTACAGAGTTAATCCTCTTTGTAATAGGAAGACCTGCTACTTGATCTCTTCCTCTTACTTCCATCTCTAGCTCGTTATTGCCAAGAGGATAAGCAGAACCAATCGTCATTTTGATATCTTCAGCAGTACGAGGACCAATCATCAGATTATATGTTCTTCTCATGTAGTTCATAATACAATCATCAAATTCATCTCCTGCCACTCTTAAAGATCTGGATTCCACGATTCCGCCGAGTGAAATAATCGCTATTTCTGTTGTACCACCACCAATATCGATAATCATATTCGCTGATGGTTCATGAACAGGAAGATCAACACCAATAGCTGCCGCCATCGGCTCTTCGATTAGAACAACTTCTTGCGCTCCGGCATGAAGAGCTGAATCTTCAACGGCTCTTTTTTCAACGCCAGTTATACCTGAGGGAACGGCTATAAGAATTTTAGGACGAAATAGTGAACGAGTAGGTGTCACTCTTTTAATCAAAGTTTTTAACATACCCTCTGCTATTTCAAAGTCAGCGATTACACCGTCTTTCATAGGACGTACTGCTAATATTTTTTGTGGTGTTTTACCAAGCATAGCTTTCGCTTTATGCCCTACCGCTAATACATCATTCGTTGTTCCATCCACAGCAACAACAGATGGCTCAGCCAGTACTATTCCTTTTCCACGTACGTAAACTAAAGTATTTGCAGTTCCAAGGTCGATACCAATGTCACTAGAAAAAATACCAGAAAAATTTGAGAATTGATTTACAAAGGTGTCTTTTAATTTCTCGTAAATTTGTTTTAAATCATACTTTTCTTTAACTAGCATAATTAATCCCTCTTAAGTCTGAAGAAGTTCTAATACATCTTCCCAAGTTAATTTAGATATAGCTTCATCATCGCAGCTGACAACTTTCTTGACGAGTCCTTTTTTCTTTTTTTGTAATTTTATAATTTTTTCCTCAATAGACCCTTTTGTCACCAATTTATATGCTGAAACTGATTTAGTTTGGCCAATACGATGCACACGATCTGTGGCTTGATTTTCAACAGCTGGATTCCACCACATATCATAGTGAATGACTGTATCGGCGCCTGTAATATTTAATCCTGTTCCTCCGGCTTTTAGTGAAACTAAAAATACCGGAATCTTTTTATTTTCATTAAATTCTTTCACAATTTGCAAGCGATTTTTTGTTGTTCCATCTAAATAACAGAATTTAATTCCTCTTTGATTGAAATCTTCTCTCATGATTTTTAACATCTGCGTGTATTGAGAAAAAATAACAGTTTTATGTTCTCCTTCAATCAGCGTTTCTAAAAGCTCAAGTAGCATTTCATATTTTGCAGAATCGCCAGGTTCAGCTTTTTCTTTTGCAAAAATAGCCGGATGACAACAAATTTGTTTTAACCTTGTAAGTGTAGCAAGAACATGGATTTGTACTTTTTCAAACCCTTCTTTTTCCACCAGTTTCATAAGTTCGTCTCTTGCTGATGCTGCATAAGATCTATAAAGCTCTTCTTGCATAGACGATAGTTGGGTATGGTAGAGGATCTCTGAAACAGGAGGTAGATCTTTAAGCACATCTGTTTTCATTCTGCGAAGGATAAATGGAGATACTTTCTTTTTCAAATACCGCATATTCGTAACGTATTCTTCGCCGACTGCTCTTACATATTTTTCAGCAAAACGATCATAAGAACTTAAAAGTCCTGGCATTAAGAAATCAAACAGTGACCAAAGATCAGCTAAACAATTCTCAATAGGCGTTCCTGTTAGAATTAATCTATGTGCCGCTTGCAGCATTTTTACAGATTTAGCATTACGAGTAGCTCTATTTTTAATATGTTGCGCTTCATCAAGAATTGCGTAGGCAAAATTAATCTCTTGGTAGAGCTCAACATCTTTTTGCATAAGTGTATAAGAAGTTATCACAACATCGTAATCTTTAGCTGATGAGATAAGTTTTTTTCTTTGATTGGGAATACCATCAACGATGAGAGGTTTCAACTCAGGATTAAACTTATTAATCTCTTCTTTCCAGTTATAAAGAAGAGATGTTGGACAAACAACAATGGAAGTATGATTTTTTTCTTGTTTATGACACTGCGTAATCGCAATGATGGCTTGCAACGTCTTTCCAAGACCCATATCATCAGCAAGTATTCCATTGAGATACATATTTCGAACTCTTTCCAACCAATGTACTCCTTCCACCTGATAAGGACGAACTTGAGCGTCGACTTCTTTTGGCAGAGGCGATGCTTTGATCTGCTTTTCTCCTATCATTTGTTGCTTGATATCCAGAAGGTTATCTGTCATGGAGAATTTAACAGGAAGATTTTCAAATAGGGACTCTTGTATAGACACTAAGCTCCAAAGAGGACGATCTTCAACATGAGAGTCTAATTTTTTGATTCCCATTTCATCAAATATCTGCACAATGCGAGAAATTTTATCCAGATCAAGAACTAAAATTTTTGAAAATAGAGATTGGTTTTTAACTTTATTTTTCTTGAAGTTAAGCTCGATGAAAGATCTTTTTGAAGCTACGCATTCCCAAAGAAGATCAACCGGAATTCCTTTGAGCTCTCCTTTTACTTTTAATGATACATTGTAATAGCCAATTTTATCCTTGTAATCAAGATGCATCTCATACTGTGTATTGTCATATACGAATTGATCTAAGAGGTTTTGTGGACATTCAAATGTTATTCTATGTTGATTCTTCGGTATGATTTCCGTCATGAATTCTACGATTTTCTTTTCTGATTTTGTGAGATATGTTCCGCTTTCTACTTGATAGACAAAATCTTGGAAAAGTTCATCAAGAATGATTTTTTCTTCTACAAGGTTTCTGGCAATAATGCCATCATCCGTGACAAAAGATTCAATCGTTTGAAAATCTAAATTTGTAGATGCTGCATTAACTTCCACATTATCATACGTAAAAAATAGTGAAGCTTCGAGCTCTCCATCGAGATAAGAAAGTGAACACCTAGCTTCCAATTGTTTGGCATAAGGAAGAGTTACAAACTTTTCTATCAAATCTTCATTACCAATTTCCGCAAACCTTTTAAGTTCAGGAATTGCGTTTTCTACAAAGGTGCCAAACAGAGGTTCACAAATACAAATATCGCGTATTTGATTTAACTTTTTCAGATGCATCCTTTTAATATGCGAAGGAAAACGATAATACACATCTTCATAAATCATACCTGGATGCGAACAGATAAACATAGCGGCTTCCTGAATACCTATCACCTTCTCATCAATATTGAGAGTTGGGTTCATTAATAATTTGCATGCTGGTGGTTCAAGATATTCTAAATCGAATTTCATAATGGGAGGAGAAAAACTAAAACTTAAAGGACTTTCTAAAGTAGAAGCAAAAAGACAAGGCATAGCAGGAAGATCTTCAGAAACTCTTCCAAAGTGCCTCATATTGGAATTCTTCATAGCCTTTTCATAAACTTGAGCTAAAAGAACTCCAAAAGTTTCTTTATCAATAAGGCCGATTCTTTGCGTTCGATCTGTTGGTTTTTTACTTTGTTCAAACGCTGATCTGTTGAGTAGAATTTTCAAAATCTCTTCTGCTATTTCATCAAATGACGCAAAGGTAAAAAAGTATTTTTTCGATGCAATAACAATCGGTTCTTCATAGCGAAGAGCATCAAAAAACTCTCTGAGCTGTGGAACTTGAAGTGGTTTGGATCTTCCAGGAAGACGAAGAGCAAGTTGATACTCAATTCTTTTTTTCTTAACTTCCGTAAGAGCTTTGGCGTTAAAGATCATCATGAGCTCAGCTTTCGTAATTTCATTTTTCTCTATTGGCAAAAAGAAAGGAGAAGATGAAAGAGCAGATGCTGAATGAACATATTCTTCTAAAACCTGCTTTTGATATTTGGCATCTTTTTTAGCTTCTTCTTTATTTTCAGCTTCTTTGATCGTTTCTAAAAGCTTATGTTTTTCTTCTGCTTCAAAGCTTTCATCCTTATCGATATCTGCTTCTTTTGAATATTCAACAAGAATCGAATCAATTTTATCTTCTAAGTAAAACAAAAGAGCAGCTATATGTTGACAGTCATAACGGTACGTACAATCACAATTAGAATGTATCGTTTCAGACTCAAAACGATCAATTTCCAGTTCACTTTCATAGGTGTTGTTAAAATTGCCTAGAATTTTTGCACTGAAACGTATCGTATCACTATCTAAACGAACGATCTTTGCTGCTAAGACCTTTTTTTGATCATTAAGTTCTTTTCCTTCCACTAGAATCGAAGAAGAAAAGTCCTGTTTAAGTTTACGAAAGTTGAGCATATTTTTTTCGCTTTATGTGTTTTAAATTTTATTTTTTGGCCAAACCCATGCATATCTGCACATGTATGCTTTTACCTCTTTTTTTAATGATCTTCAATGAAAAATTTTAATTACTAGTAGATTTTTTTTTATTTTCCTCAAAAGATACTCTTTTGAAGAGAGAAAAATTAGAAATATAATTTTCTGAAAAGTTTTTCCTCTTTAACTTTCCTTGGCAAAAAAATTTTAAAGATCTATATTATTTTGTAAATTTCATCTTTTGCGGGTGTAGCTCAGTGGTAGAGCATCACGTTGCCAACGTGAGGGTCGTGAGTTCAAGCCTCATCACCCGCTTTTTTTTATCTTGGAAAAAGACTATCTGTAGTGATACGATGGTATATCTGTAAAATTAAGATTTTTCAAAAAAAGGATCATATCAATGCCTACTGCAAAAAAGACTGATGCGGAGACAAAAAAAAACGATGAAGTCGAAGTAAAACTTCACCGTTTAAAAAATTGTGGAATACGCTTAGATGTAAAAGCAGCATCTCCTCTTATAAAAACAGCAAGAAAAAAAGCTATTAAAGAAGTAGCGAAAGAAGTTGAAGTTGCGGGCTTTCGAAAAGGCAAAGCACCTGAGGCTTTGATAATAAAAAAATACGCAGCTCAACTGGAAGAGCAATGGCATAAAGAAATAGCGAGAGAAGTATTCGTAGCTGTGCAAAAAGTCATGGAAATACCACCACTTAGTTTACATTCACAAATTAATTTTGATTTAAAAAAGCATTCATTAGAAGAAGGGGCTGAACTTTCTTATAATTTTGAGACAGAACCTACTATTCCTAAAGTGGATCCTAAAAAATTCAAACTTAAAAAACTTCATAAACATTCTGTTGGAAAAAAAGAAGTTGATGAAGCGATTCGTCAAATTCGTTTTTTCCATGCTCAATGGAAAGAAATCACAGATCGTCCTATTAAAGAAGATGACTATATCATTATAGATTTAGAAGCCATAGAGACTGATCCTCCTCAAAAAGTTTTTGAAGGAACACGATTTGAGGTGAGCAAAAAAGGCATGGCTGATTGGATGAGAGAACTTATAATTGGAGCGAAAGTTGGAGATGTTTTAGAAGGAACATCTAAACCTGACAAAGATGCTAAAGCTGAAGAGAAAAAGAAGTTTGAGCCGAAAAAAGTTCGGGTAACGATTAAGAAAATAGAAGAAGCAGATCTTCCTGAAGTAAACAATGAATTTGCAAAAAAAGTTGGCTCTGAATCCGTTGAAAAAATGAGAGAAGCCATTACTGATATGTTGAAGAAACAAGCTGAAGAAAAAGAAGATAAAGAAAAACGAGATCAGGTAAATGACTTTTTAGTTTCGATAGATTTTGAACTTCCGACAACTCTTGTAAACGCCGAAAAAAAACATAGAATTGAACAATATATGAAAGATCCGCGTTTTCAAGCAGACTTTGAAAAAGCTCCCAAAGAAGAAAAAGAAAAAATAGAAAAATCGATAGAAAAGAACGCTATTAGTTCAATTCGTCTTTTTTACATTACACGTCATCTTGTTGAAGATGCTAAGTTAGAAATAAAAGAAGAAGAAGTAAATAGCGTAATTTTTGCTATGAAACCTCAATATGGAATGGACGTTTCTAAAATAACGAAAGATGATAGAGCGCTTGCGCTTTCTCGTCTTTTTCTCATTAAGGCTCAAGACTATGTTTTAGAAAATGCTACTAAGAAAGAAACAGAAAAATCTTGACGCTACAGCAACGGAGAGTCTATAAATCAAAAATAAAAGAAGGATAAAAAAGCTATGAAGAATCAGCCTAAACTTTCCCTAACACCTTATGTGATTGAAGATACTGGCCGTGGCGAAAGGTCCATGGATATTTATTCTCGCCTTTTAAAAGATCGCATTATTTTTATTGGAACGGAGATCAATGATCAGGTAGCCAATGTTGTAATAGCACAGCTTTTATTTTTGAAAATGGAAGACCCTAAAAAGGACATCAATTTATATGTTAATTCACCTGGAGGGTTGATTACATCAGGGCTAGCTATTTTTGATACGATGCAGTTTCTTCCTTGTGATATTAACACTTACTGCATAGGTCAAGCAGCTTCCATGGCAGCTCTTCTTTTAACAGCTGGAACTCGTGGTAAAAGATTTGCTCTTCCTAATTCTCGTATTATGCTTCACCAACCCATTGGTGGAGTTGGAGGAACATCTGAAGATATAGCTCTTCAAGCAAAAGAGATTTTAGAGCTGAAAAAAATCACAGCTAAAATCTTAGCGGAAAGTACAGGGCAAACAGAAGAGAAAATCCTTCAGGATTCTGAGCGTGATTTTTATATGAATGCGAATGAAGCCAAAGAATATGGATTAATTGACAGCGTTACAAGTCCTATTAAAAAAGGAAAAACTGAATGAACAAGAAAGCACCTCACTGCTCATTTTGTGGTAGAAACGAAGACTTAGTAGATAAATTGGTAGCAGGGCCTAATGCATTTATTTGTGATAAATGTATTCATCTTTGCAATGATATTGTCACCAAAAAAACAGAAGTTCATGACATTAAGGTTTTGAAGCCAAAAGAGATAAAAAAGCGCCTTGATGAATATATTATTGGTCAAGA
>Ga0180433_10010021_pt1 | contig 11493 bp, 8 predicted proteins | sample SS_ome_8_FD_132980 | JGI IMG/M metagenome (GOLD analysis project Ga0180433, IMG submission 132980) | Hypersaline lake sediment archaeal communities from the Salton Sea, California, USA - SS_1_D_1 metaG | ecosystem: Environmental > Aquatic > Non-marine Saline and Alkaline > Hypersaline > Sediment... | reverse complement strand
GAATTGACAGTGTAATCAGACATCATATTGATCAATGAATCATTTCCTTCAATATTCAATATTCTTAAAAAAATATTATCATCCTCATTAATTAATGAAAATGAACCATTAATTAAAGAATCATAATTAAAAATAAAGTCGTTTGTTCCATTATCAAATGATAAAAAGTAATTTTCTTTATTTTCATTAAAACTGTATATAATAAAATCCTTTAGATACTCATTATAAAATTGATTATTTATATCTGATTTATAAAAAAAATCCTGCCCATCATAGATGTTATCACAAAAAGTTAAAAATTTATTTAATTCATTAGGGGAATTTAATTCAAAAAATTTGTTTGTTTTATAGATTAAAGGTTGTGTTTCTTCTAATTCATAAAAATCCCATTTACCAAAAGTTTTTGATTTATAGATCTTATTTTGATAAGATAGAATATTCTCAATAAATTTTGGATCATCAATATAATGTGGATTTACATTATCCCCAGAATAAAAATCATAAACAAAATCATTTCGTTGTAGAATATATTTAATATTAAGTTTTTTCATTATTTTATAAATATTAAATGATCTAAAATCATACATACTTTTTTGGATAAGATTATGCATATAATCAATTGAACTTGGGGGGGCCATTCCTTCTCCATATTGTCTAAATAACAAACCTTTATGAAATAAATAAAAACTAATGTGCCCAGCTGAACCATACCCCCAATCATAAACACTTGTTCTTTCATCAGGCATTAATAATATAGAAAAATAATCCTCTTGGTTATTAATCCAATTAGCTGAATCAAATAAATAATCAGGAAATTTCTGGTAAAATCCTAGATTAAAATATTCATGATATCCATAATCTCCTTCCGATTTTGGTATCATATCTCCCCTAATAAAAGGAAAAACAAATATTACATTTAAAAAAATTAATAAACCAACAAATAATAAGAATGCATTTGATTTATGTTTTATCTTATTTTTAAAAATATGATAATAATTATTAAGAATATAACCTAGTAATATTGAAAAACTCATCAAGAATAATAGTCCAAATTTTTCATAAGGGGCTCTAAAAATCCAAAAACCTGGAATATAAGAGATCATTAAATGATAAATAAAACCAAAAGGTTTGTGAATTCCTTTTATTAAGAAAATAGAAACTAAGAAAGTAATTGTAAAAAATATTATATTACAATAATCACGAATCATTTTTTTATCAAATAAAAATATTAAAAATATTATTAAGATAAAAATAATGTTTATATTAGAAAGAGTAGAAAAATCAAAATCATAAATTGTTGGAAAATATGGTTGATCCCCCCAACCAGAAAACCAAGGCGCTCTAGGTAATGATCGAAAAATATTGAGAAAACTACTATATTTACTTGTCCAAGAAAGCATACCAAACACATTAAATACGTTAAGCGATTTTTCTGAGGATACATAATTAGCCTCAATTGTATAATTAATAACAGGGATAATCCAGTAAATATTAATAATCATAAAAGTCAAAAGTATTGACACAAGTTTAGTGATAATTTTTAAAGACCTTTTTGGCCCATATTTAGGATAATTTTTAAACAATAAAAATAAACTAAAAAATGCTGAAAACCCAAATACAATCAATAACATAGGAGGTTGAATACCTATTGGGCCACAATAAAATGAAAAAAATATTAAAATTAATAGATTTTTAACCCCAATTCTTTTGGTCGTTATTACATCGTAACAAATACCTAATAATATTGGGAAAAAAATAGTCGCGGCAATTTCACCAAAACGGAAAATTTCAAAATTATAAAATTGATAATAACTAAAACAATAGAAAAAAACCATTATAAAAATTATAATATTATTATTAAATAATTTCTTAGCCAAAAAGAGTATTGAAAACGAAATTGAAAAACATAAAAACATCATAAACATTATTTGTTGAAGACCTAATGAAACAGGTATAAAACTTAAAAAATACATAACCAAAGTATATGGTATAATAGTAACATCCATTGAACGATCAGTTCCTATCAAAAGAATAGAGTTCCAAGAAAAAGTTCTTGTAAGCATTTCATTTTCAGCATCAAAAGGATAATGTAAATCAGCTCCAGTAATTAAAAAACCTGGGCGATACCATAAAAGAGGCATTAAAGTAAACAATAAAACAACTAGTATATTCAAAAATGAGAAATCCTTTACGATTTTAGTATTTTTTATCTTTATTAATATATTTTCCATTTTTCTCACTTATTAAATTATTAAACAATCCAAATTCTTTATCACTGATAGATGACCATTTGAACTTATCAATATTTGACTTAAATTGCTTTTTAACTTTTCTATTCAATAAAAATGTAGTTTTTTTTGAAAATTCCCTAATATCAAACATCTTAACCTTAGTTATGTCCCCTTTAAAAAGCTCGAATACAGGAAGACCATAACAAACTATTGGTTTTTCAAGAGCCATTGCTTCACACATAACTATACCCCAACCTTCCTCATGACTAGGGAAAAAAAATATTTTTGATTGATTCAAAACAGATAAAGCCTTAAAATTACTCATTCCACCCAAATAAAAAATATTATTTTCTAATCTGGACTTTCTGATTTCATTTTTCAAATGTTCAACATACTCTTTAGAACCAGCACCAACTAAAACTAGTTTAGCCTTACGTTTTTTTCTAACAATTCTTTTCCATATTGGAATAATATCATAAATACCTTTATTTGGCCTTAAACCACCTATAAAACAGGCATCATATTTTTGTTTAACTTTTTTATTTTTAACTTTCTTAATTTTTGAAAAATCAAATCCATTATATACAAAAAAAGAACTTTCATTCTTTTTGAAATAATTCAATTTAACCTTATGACCTGTTTCAGAATCATAAAAGAAAATTGCATTTGCAAACCGATTGATTATTTTAAAATCAATTTTTTGCAAAAAACCCGTAAGTGAAGAAATGAGAAAAGACAGAATATTATCTTTCATTAAAGACATTTTGTGATGAATCATAGAAACCCATTTTATCTTTTTTAATTTCATTTTTATTAATAATGCAGGAATAATATCACAAAAAAAATCTGAATCTGTATATAATAAGTCTGCTTTTGGAACTTTATAAAGATAAAAGGGAAATATCAATGTTGAAATAATATAAGCTATAAACCTATCAAGCAAGTTTTTTTCCTTTTTTTTAAAAATTGAACAAGGTACAGTAATAAACGAAGATTTTACACCCTCACTTAAACATGCTTTTTTACCACCAATAGTTGTTATAATAGTAATATCAATATTTTTTTTCTTCTCAAGATTTTTAATAATATTTATACTTCTAAATAAACTACCACCTAATTGACTAGACAAACCATTCCCCATAATTAAATAAATTAGTCTCATAACTTTCTTTTTAAAACAATACTAATGTTATTTGCTCCATATTTTTTATTGATAAGTTTATCATCATAAACTTCTGCTTTTTTTGATAAATATTTGTTTCGTAAAAATAAATTAATCAAAGTAATAATAGATTTCATAAAATGACCAGTATAAAATATTCTGTGAATTTTTGCTTTATTTTTGAATATTTTTTTAAACCTTTTTTCATCATATCTTCTCAAGTGTCCAACCATTCTATCATTTATAATATTTAAAATCCAAAAAAGAGGATTAACATATCTAAATTTCAGAGGACCTGTTATAAAAAAAACAGACTCTCGTTTAGAGATTCTTAAGAGTTCATTAACATATTCCTTTTCATTAGGAACGTGTTCAATAACTGCATTTGAAGAGATCATATCAAAAATATCTTTTTTGTAAGGTAAATATTCAGCTGAAGCAACACATAACTTAATATTTCTTATTTTATTAGCATCACAAATATTTTTTAATCTTAATATAGAATTTATAGATAAATCACATCCAAAAACTATACCATATTTCTTTGAAAAATGCAATACAGCATAACCACTACCACAACCAAGATCTAGATAATTAGCTTTCTTATTTTTTGGAAAAACGTCAGACATGCGTTTATTATAGGTAATTTGCCAAGGTTCAATATCATATTTAAGATCGGAAAATTCTTTATCAAAATAACTTGTTTGTTTTTCATAATTTTCAGGACTTATTTTATTGGTTAAAAAAATGGGTACTCCTTCAATAATCCTAAAATTATTTTTACATTTTCTGCAAATTAATTTATTTTTGCCAAGATGTAAATCAGACTTACAGATAGGACAAACATAATATTTTAAATCTTTTTTATTAAACATATCACTCATACATAATATTTTATTTTTAAATCTTTACTTATATGATTTTAAAGTAATAAAATTAGCATGTCTTGGATCAAGGCTTCCAAAAAATGCAGGAAGAGGACAATAACCAGCCCCTTTTATCTTAACTTTTTTAAATTTATAAATTTGAAAAAATTCTTTCAAACCTGAATAATTAAAGATCATTTTATGCGTCCAAGAAGAAAGATGTTTTTTAGAGTTTTTATGCAAAGATAAAGGATTGCCAATACCTCCTCTTTTTATACTGAAATTTGTCAAAGAAAAAATTTGCCATCCCATTAAACTAGCAAAAATGTTGTGCCAACTACTAGCATTCTCAGTTGAGATTACAACATAACCCCCTGGTTTAGTAATTCTATATACTTCTGATATAAAATTATCTAGATTAGAAATATGTTCTATTACTTGATTAGAATGCACTACATCAAAATAATTGCTCTTTAAAGGCCATTTATCCTTTGCCAAATTAAACTTTTTTACAATTAAACCTTTCTTTTTTGCTTTTTCAATTCTTTTTTCCACAATATCAACTCCAAATATTTTTTTTGTACCAATCCTTTTTGCAAGCTCAATAGTCCAAACTCCATCATCACAACCTAAATCTATCAATCTTGCTCTCGGATTATAATCTAAAGAGTTCAGAATCTTTTTTTTATTTAACCTCATTGCATTATCAAACAATTTACTTAATAGATTACTCATTAAGTATCACCGCGACATTGTATGCTAAAAAACTTTTTGGTGAGATTAATTCCATTAAATACTCATAAGTTTTAAAAAAGAATAAAAAACGTTTTGGATAAGCATGAGCTTCAAAAAATTTGAAATTAACATTATCAAACACTTTATTTATCGTTTTGATAAAATAAGACTGTTTCCAATGATTATGACCTAATTTCTTTACCATGTGAGGATAAAAGAGAGGATTATACCTATTACCTTCAATAATCACAATAAAACCTTTCTTTTTTACAACTCTTTTAAGTTCTTTCAAAGCTCTCAAATGATTTCTAATACTCTGATTTTTTTCATCTATATGATGCAAAACATCATGCAAAAAGACATAATCAAAAAAATGATCTTTGAAAGGAATTTTATAAATACCTGCCTTTTTGTATTTAAAAGATTTAATTTTGTCTATATTCTTATGTTTATAAATGTCAATACCATAAGCATCCAATTTATATTCATTAATAAAAATATTAGCATCAGATCCATCACCACAACCAACATCTAATATTCTCTTTTTAGGTTTAAATGAGAAATCCAATTTAGAAAAAATATCTTTTTTATATTGCCCATATTGATCAAAATTTGATTTCATTTAAACACCCAAATTCTCACGAAAGATTTTATTCCAATTATAACTTTTAATATATTCCTTAGCATTATTTGAATATTTCTTGATAATTCTCTCATCTTTTAATAATTCAATAATTGTTAAACTTAAGGTTTTTGGATCATATTTTACTATTTTTCCACAACCAGCTTTTTCTATATCCCTTGCATTATAAGATACGTCAGTTAATAAAATCGGAAGCCCCATTGCAAGGTAAGTTTTTAATTTTGTTGGATCAGCATAATAAGTAAAATAATCTAATTTCTTATCATACATTGCAATACTTAAATGTGATTTCCCAAGATAGTGATTTACTTTTTTATGATCATAAATAGGGCCTTTGAATTCAACAAAATTATTAATGTCTAAATCAGATGCCATCTGCTTTAGTGTTTCTAAATAAGGTCCACCCCCAATAACTACAAAATTAAAATTTGGTATTTTCTTAATAATGGATGGAATAGCTTTTAAAACTAATTGCAATCCTTGTTTTTCGAGAATATGACCCACAAAAATCAATTGCTTTCTATTCTTAACTCGTTTCAAATTTTTTGGTAATTCATCCAACCATACCCCAACAGGAACCCATTTTTGTTTATTGTATTTTTTAAAGGACATATCATTAAATTGTTTCCTAGCTTTAACCATTCTTGGAGACAAATTCCATGTTTCATCAGAATTCTTAACACAATATTTATCAATCTTATGATAAATCTTATTCAAAAAATTATTACTAAAACGTTTAGGGATATAATCAATTGTATAAAAAATTACTTTCTTAACTTTTCTTAATTTCTTTAAAAAAATTCCTGCAAGCACATTAAATCCCCCCGCACCTACATAAACATCAAATTTTTTCCAATTGAATAAAAGACTTAAAAAAGTATAAATGAAATCTTTAACATAACAAACAGTATCAGGTAAAAAATTCCAGTTAAAAGTATCATTTTTAATTTCCTTTTTACCATTAAAATAACTATAATGAGTAATCCTATTTTTTGCGTTAGAAATGTCATGTTCAATTAATAATGTTTTTATTTTCTTCTTTTTAAGATATTTATACATATCCTGACTTACACCATGATATAATTTGTGTGTAACAATTACATATTTTTTATTTTGCATATCATTTTTTCCTCCATTTAAAATTAATTAAAAAATTAAGAGCAACCCTAAACCTAAGATAATACAAACCAAAAGTCATGTGTGGTTTTAGAATTAATTTCTTCCATTTTCCATTTTCCAAAAAAACCCAAAAAAGTCTATAAAACAAACCAAATTGTTTTTTGACATCAGAATCATCAGACCCCCATTTGTTAATATACTGATCAATATTATCTGTGTAGTAATTTTTTTTTCGTAAATAATTTTTTAAATTAAAATCTGATTCATTATGATAAATAACACAAGCATGATCATCAGGATTTATACCTCTTCTTAAAATAAAATTTCTAAGACACCAATTAGAATTCTTTGTCTCATCTTCATTTAATAAACCGATTCGACCTATCTTTTTTATTTTTTTATCAATATCCCAATCTTCTCCAGCATAAAGTTTTTCATCAAATCCTTTACTCTTAACAAAAGCTTTTTTTAGAAAGAATCTTGCACCATCAATAACAGTTCCGTTATAAAAACTTCTTTCAAAACATCTTACTTTGCTAAAAAAACTTTTACCTAGAATCACCTCAGGTATAAATAATGCTAAACAAGCTTGTTTCTTAATGCTTAAAACACAGTTCTCAACCAGAGAAGGACTTAAAATCATATCAGAATCAATAAACATAACATATTTACCTTTAGATTTTGAAATCATACCATAATTTCTTCCAGTACTACGTTCACCTTTTTTATTATAAACTAATTTAGAATATCTTTTAGCAATCTCTCTTGTCTTATCTTTTGAATCACTATCAACTATGATAATCTCAATATTTTCATAAGATTGTTCTTTAATTGATTTTAAACAATTATTAATATGTTTATCCGAATTTTTAGTAGTAATAACAATTGAAACTAAAGGTTTCACTCTCCATCACCAAAATCTTTCAAATGTTTAAATACTTTCTTTATACCCCTTATTATAAAAGATAGGTCATTTAAGGATCGAATTGAAAATAACTTTCTAAAAACATAACGAGGAACAAAAAATGATTTATATAATTCTCTAGTTAATTTCTTAATTGAAAGACTATCAAGAGGAGACTTCATTATAGGAATACGCATATCATAAAAAGGCCATCCATCAGTTCCATCATATAACAACCATTTATTTTTTTTACATAAATCATATAACTTGGTTCCAGGATAAGGAATCACAATTGTTGCTTGAAGAGTATCAACCCAACCTTTTTTAAACAAACTCTTTGCCAAATTAACAGTTTCTAAAGCATCATTAAAAGATTCCCAAGGATAACCAATCATACAAGTGATATGAGGATTTAAATCTGCTTTTTTTGCAAGTTCACAACCCTTAACAATATCTTCAATTAAGATTCCCTTATCCAACTTATTCAAAGTACTTTGTTTTGCACTTTCAAGACCATAAAGAATAAATCTAAAACCAGCACGCCTCATTAATTTATAATCACTTAATTTTAGTTTACCAAAACGCATATTACAACTAATTCTAACTCGTTTGTTTAATCCTTTATCAATCATTAAATTACAAAATTTTCTTAACCAATTACCGACGGGAAAAGTCCCAGTATCATCCATAATCTCTTTAATCCCAAAGTTATTAACTAAATGTTCTATTTCACCAATTAATTGTTCAGGTTTCATTGATCTAAAACAAGGATATAATGTAGTCCATGAACAAAATTTACATTTACCCCACCAGCAATCTCTACCAACCATTGTATAAGCCCCAGGAGAAAACTTAAAATTCCCATTATCATAAGCATATAATCTCCATTTAGTTAATTCTCGATCAATTAAAGGTAACGCTGTTAGATCATGGTTTAATTTAAATTTTCCAGTATTCAACAATCTTTTATTTTTTTTGTAGTATATACCAGGTTCTAGTTTAGTTTTTTTTATAAGATAATTGCAAAGATTAAGTAATAAAAAATCATAATCACCGCCAGTCAAAACATAATCAACTTCTGAATACTTAAATGACTCTTTTGGCAAAGCAGTCACATGATCACCAAAAAGAACTATTTTACACTTAGGATTTATTTTTTTCAAATCATTAATAATTCTCCAATGTTGAACAATAACTGGTGTCTTAGTCTCTAATGCAACAACATCAGGTTTTAAATTTTTAAAATCAATAATAAACTCATTGTAAGATTGTTTCTCAGCAATACAATCTTTCCAAATTACATTGAACCCCTCTTTCTTAAGCAAAGTTGCAGCATAAGCAGGCACTACCGGATATATAACTGAATGTTTATCAAACCATTGAAATTGTCTGTTTTGACTTATTTGAGGAATACCCTTTTCACCATCCAGTGGTGGATATGCAATCATTACCTTCATAAAATTCTCTAGGAAAGTTACTTATTTATAAATATACTCTTTTCCAGTCAAATTTACCCAAAAGGTTTTTAAATAGCGATAATTAATTACTTTAAAATGAATGTTCTTCTCGTTTACCCAAACTTACTAAAAGAAGAAGGAAGCCCCCCATTAGGAGTTGTTTCTCTTGCAACAATACTTAAAAAAAATGGATTTAATGTTAAAATTTTTGATTTTTCATTTAATGCAAATTATAATGATTTTGAAAAAGAAATTATTTCATTTAAACCAAATTTTGTTGGGATATCCTATATTACTTCATACGCAGGTTTTGCAATAAAATGCTCTAAAATAGTTAAAAAAATAAATAAAAAAATAAAAGTAATTATGGGAGGACCTCACCCTACTTTATTTCCTAAAGAAACTTTAAGAAAAAAATCAGTTGATTATGTTATTATAGGCGAAGGTGAAGAAACTCTTCTCGAATTAATTAAAAATAAAAAATTAAATCTTATTAAAGGACTTTATTATAAAATTAAAGGAAAAATTATTGAAAATAAGCCAAAAGAATATATCAAAAATCTTGATAAGCTCCCGCTGCCTGATTGGTCCCTATTACCTACTTTTGATAAATACTTAAAATATAGTAAACAAATGCCAATCATGATAAGTAGGGGTTGTCCATTTCATTGTTCTTACTGTCAACCTACTTTAAATAAAATGTTTGGTAAAATTACAAGATTTCGTTCCCCTAAAAGGGTAGTAGAGGAATTAGAATATTTGACAAATAAATTTAATATTTCTAATTTTGTTTTTCATGATGACACATTTACACTAAAGAAAAAATGGATATTAGACTTTTGTAAAATACTAAAAAAGAAAAAATTAAACATTCGATGGAAGTGTAACTCAAGGGTTGGAATAATTGATGATGAAACTTTATCTGCGATGAAATCTGTTGGTCTGGAAAAGATTGCATTTGGAGTTGAATCAGGATCTCAAAGAATTCTTGAAAAAATTCTTAATAAAGGAATAAAGATTAAACAAATAATAGAAGCTTTTGAACAATGTCATAAACATAAAATTGATACTACTGCTTTCATTATGTTAGGTTCACCAACTGAAACAAAAAGAGATATTATAAAAACAATTAATTTGGTTAAAAAAATAAAACCAGGATGGGTTAGTGTAACAAGAACAGTTATATTACCCCACACTCACCTATTAGACCTTGCAGAAAAAAAGAAATTATCTCTTGTTAAAAAATCAGATTATACAGATTTTTACTATGCTAGCTTTTTATCAAAAACACACAGATTATCAGTTACAGAAGGTGAATTATATAAACTTAGGGGAAAATTATATTATGAGTGGGCAAAATCAACTTTTTTTCAAAAGACCCTTATTAAAATAGCGGTTATGTTTATCTCCATATCTTCAATATATTTTCCTAAATTAACAAGAAAGATTTTTAGTTCATTAGGAAAAATTTTCTGGATCCCTCCAAATTTATATGCATAATTATTTTAATAAATTTTTAGTAAATATACCTTTAATAAAACTTGCTCCGTAAAACAAGTGTGTTAACAAAATATAAAAAGGCATAATAAAAGAATAAGAAAGACTCCTTGAGAGTCTTAAACCTTCAAGAAAACCAAACACTAAATAAGAAAGCATTACCAAAGAAAACAAATAAAATAACGAACCACTAAAAAACCAAGAACTTGAACCAAACAAAAAGAACAATAAAAACAAAGAAGGAAGAAAATAATTCAACCTAAAACTAGTCTGAGGAAACTTCTTAACAAAATAACCACGATGAAAACCATAATTACTAACCTGTTTAAGATGAGCCTTAAGACCCTTACGACGATGATGATAAACAACCACGTCAGGAGCATAAACCATTTTATAACCAGCACTCATAACATCGAGACAAAGCTTAGTATCCTCACCAGGGTAATAAGCACTATCAAAACCACCAACCTGCTTAAACACAGACTTCTTAATCAAAAAATTAACAGTAGGCCAATCATCAATTTCAAAAGGAGAACCAACAGACTCGTAACGAGAACGTAAACCACCAACCATCTGAGAAGAAAGCGTATAACCACTAACCTTCTGAGAAAAAGAATCAGTGCGAGGAGTAATCTGAGGACCACCAACAGCGGCAAAACCCTTCTTAAAATACTTAAGAGAATTCTTCAACCAGTCACGATCAGGGAAAGCATCATCATCAATAAAAGCAATAAACTTGCCCTTAGCTTTCTTAACACCTAAATCCCTCTTCTCAGCAGGACCCGCCTTTAAAGGAATAACCCTAACACCCGGAATAATCTCTTTTTTATCAGGCAAAACAATAACCTCATAATCCTTCAAACTCATACGCTTAATGTT
>Ga0180433_10010020_pt1 | contig 11494 bp, 7 predicted proteins | sample SS_ome_8_FD_132980 | JGI IMG/M metagenome (GOLD analysis project Ga0180433, IMG submission 132980) | Hypersaline lake sediment archaeal communities from the Salton Sea, California, USA - SS_1_D_1 metaG | ecosystem: Environmental > Aquatic > Non-marine Saline and Alkaline > Hypersaline > Sediment... | reverse complement strand
TTGCGGAAAACTGATTTGCCTTGAATGTAAAACAGAACTGGGTGGGAAGAACTATTGCCCCCCATGTGCGAATGAGATTTTCGTCGGCAAAAAGCCAGCTGAGGTGGTTGAAACACCGGCTCCAGTAGCAGAAACGCCGACCGGTGCAGCAAAGAAATCAGCGGACGTTTCACAAGCGCCGGCCAAGGCAAGAAGAACGCAAGCCGGCGTGAGAACGATGCCGGCCGGGGCAACAAAGGCGGCGGAAAATGAAGCACCAGAAGAGATGCCATCGGGAGGAAGAATAAGTGGGGCCTGGTGGTTGATGCCTATATTCCTAACCTGGGTAGGTGGACTTGTAGCCTGGCTAGTTAATAAGGATAAAGACTCTAAACGCGCCAAGTCTATGCTAATATGGGGAATTGTGTTGTCGTTCGTCTACCCGATTATCTGGATTATTGGAATTTGGGTTGTAGCTTTAGTTCTTGGCGGCACTGTTACTTTAACAGCCCCGTGACCTGCCTGCCAGAAAGAAAAGGGCTAGTTCATGGGCCGCCTTGCTGAAAAGACTAAATTCAGCTTACTACTTGTCACTTATCCCAAAGAGCCCTGCTGGAATTAATTAGTGTCACCAAAGGGTCTAGCAATACCTCCCTTATGACTGTCCTGCACAGCTCGTGCTTGGAGATAAAATCTGCCAGCGGTGGACTCCACTCGTAATAGAGGCTTATGAGTTTGCGACCTGCGGGATGTTGCAGCAGTACTTCGTCCCTGAAATCACGCAGTACATCTATCTCTTCCGCCGTTGGGGTACCGTAAGCTGCTGTGGCAATGAAACACTGAGGGGCACCTACCTCTACCTTCGTTCCTTGCTCCTCCCCCTTGCCCTTTATGGTTATGGTCAGTTTGCCGTCTGCGATAGCTATATGTATTCCAGGCTGCTCAGGTTGCTGTGCTGGCTGTTGGCTGGGAGTAGTCGGTGCTGTTGTAGATGATGGTTCTGACGGTTTGATTAAGGAGTTTAGTAAATCTTGTAGCTGTTCAAGCAACCCAACTTCTGATGTCGTAGAGCTTGGTCCACCAACTTCCGTTTCTTCTATCGGGACGCATGTTTCCCCTGCCGCATCCCATTGATAGCCCGGATTACAATAGCATTCCCCCTGGAATTTAAATGCATTCGGTGGGCATCTCTTCTCTGGAACACATCCTGTTAGTTCCTGGTTCCATTCATAGCCATCATTGCAAACATACTGTGAACCTTCAAGGTGGGCATTAGCCGGAACGGATACAACCACACAGCCTTGTTCGTTTGCCTGGGGATTAGCCGGTTCGCAGCGCTCGTTAGGGTAACAGCCACACTCAGGGCAGTTCTCACAATTTTCGCCCCGACCCGGTTCGCACTCACCGGGCATGATAAGGGGGCCCCGTGTCAGCGGGTTGAACTCCAGACTGTACATGAAATCTTCCTCGGAGAGCTGACCATTAAGGAAAGCCCTTCCGTCTGCCGGACTACCGGAAATCTCCATTATCTGCCCGTCATCGAAGTGCTGCTCGACCCTCACCTGTACTACCCCGGGGAGTTCCTCGGCAACATATGACAGAATAATGGCTATCTTTGCCAGTTGATCGCTTACACTACTCATCTCGGATATCCGCTGGGTGTAAGACACAGTGACCTCATTGCCGGAAAGAGAAACGCTGACCTCAGCCAGACCATAGCCAGACAGTCGGCTCTCCAGACTCTCTTCCCCGGCTGATACCAAACCGGTGCTACCAATGAGAGCAAATACCGTGGTAACAATTATTAAAGGTAGAATTACTTTGGCGAACCTTCGGGCTTTATCAAAGATTTTACTCATAGTCTATCTTATTGGTTTATTAGTTTTAATCAGACTGGCGTTGCCTGGCAACTTGCCCCGATAGCCCCAGTAAGTGCCGCCGCTCTCCAAAAGATAATCACGGAGGCTGTAGTCATCCAAGGAGTAGCACGCGAAGATATAGGCATTTTCCAGGTTAGGGTGATCAGCCTTATCCTGGGCTATCTTCTCTATTTTGTCTTTACTTTCCACCCATTTGGCAGCGTAGGTTTCATACTGGCAGGTATAGAGAAAGCCACCATACTCTTTGCTACGGATAGTTATCGCCTCTTTTATGGGGTAATCGCCCTTGGTAGCTTCAGCAGCCTCTATTGTTGGAATGCCGCCGGGTTCCTCGCCATGACCGAAATAAGCAATCGCTTTGGTGGAGGGGCGGGATAGGTATTTGGCGATGTCATCGATATGGTCTACGTCGATGTTCGGTCGTACCTGGTAGCCCAGTGTCCGCAAGAGCTTCCGTGCATATTTGATATCGTCGGAGGCAAACCATTTGTGATACGAGCTGAGACCATTGGAGATAAAGATATAGGCTATCTTGGGGCTGCACATGGTCTTGGGATCTTTCGATATGCTTGAGGGGTCGCAGACCTCTTCCGGATCGCACGGGCAATCTTCTGGACAGTCCAGGCAATCCTCAACCTCGGCTTTCTCGAGATCGCCGCAGCCGCAGATGATGACTGTGGTCTTGCCTTCAGCATTATCTTTGCTGGCGGTGATGTCTATTTGCAATTTGCCTTCGGCAATTGTCTGGCCGCTGTTGTCTTGCCCCCAGGTAAAATTCCAGTTGTTCTCCCCCATGGGATTAGTGGAGCCGGATAGCTCGGTGGTTCGGCCTGAACTTAAGTGCTTTGCCGTACCACTGAGTTTGGCATAGGGGACCACCTCCCCTTTAGGATCCTTGACTGTGATTGTGCAGTAAACGGGATCGCCGATAAGGTAGTGGTCTTTGTCTGTGGTCATGGTAACTATCAGTCCTACCTGTCCCACGCTGAGAATAACGCTTGGGCTTATGCCGGTTTTGCCGTTATGGGAGGCTGTAGCAGTAGCGACATATGAAGGCTGCCCGACGTTGGCGGGAATAGGGAATTGCACCCGGTAATTACCGGCGGCGTCAGTGGTAGCCGAGCCTTTCCAGCCGCTCACGTCAACAGTTATGCCGGCGCCGGCCACAGTGCCGCTAACATCTGAAACACTGCCCCGAATCACCGCCGTCTCTCCGGCTGAGTACTCGGTTTTATCTGCGGAAATAGTTACATTCAACCCTTGGGCGGGGCATCCGCTGGCATCAACGGCAACGCCAGCCGGCGTGCCCGGACACTGGTCGTTTCCGTCCGGCACCCCGTCTCCATCCGAATCAACAGTGGGTGGTGCTGCGCCAACTCTAGTGCCCGTCCAAATTCCATCCCAATCACCCTCGTAGCCGTACCGCCATTGGCCGGTGAAGGAGTTGCAGTCAGCCGAAATTGTAAATTCCACCTCTCCCGCATCGGTGGGTGGACTGTAGGACGGTGGCTCGGACCAGGTGCCTACCAAAGTGTTGCCTGATACCGTACCCTCAATGCGCTCACCGAGAAGCCCGTATGTGCCGCTGACCCAACCTCCGGTCTGAGTAAGATGCATCCCCGCCCAGTTGGTATTCCAGTCGCCGGTCCAATCGCAAGAGCCTGCCTGGGCTGGCAGCGGGGTTGGAGTAGGTGCTGCGCCAGTTATAGTGCTGTTCCAGTGCCTAACGGTTGAGTATCCACTTCGAAGACCATCATCACCTGCCAATACTGGTTTTGCTGGCATAGAAGAGCCCAGGCCTGTAATTGTGAAGACCATCGCTAGGGCAAGCATAGTTATGATGAAGAGTCTCCCGGTAAGCCCAAATCTATTCTTCATTGTAGTTTCCAGTCAGTTAGAACGACTGTTGAAAATTGGACAGGATTAGCCTGCCCTCGATTTTGAGGAGCTGGATATTTTAACATTAATACAATTAGAAGACAACCTGGTTGCTCAGGTGACTTATCACCAAAAACTGGTCCTACAACAATCTATCCACCGGACTCAGTTGGTAGCGCATACCGGATTCGAACCGGTGATCTCCTCCTTGAGAGGGAGGTGTCCTAAACCCCTAGACGAATGCGCCACGGCTACTTATAATAGCAAAAATCCCCAAAAGTTCTCAACTTCCCAGACCGAAAGCTCACAAATCATCTTCCACTTCGGGGATATTAAGTAAGTTCCTTCAATCCCGTCCCTGTATAACGAGTAGTAAGAGTCTTGAAGTCTACGATTACACTTTAGAGAGATTCATTGGCTATCCAGTCACTGCAGAGGGAATAAGCCGATATCTCAGCAGTTTAACATGTGGCAACTACATATTAAGGGGAAACAATCTCTATAGTTGAACGATATTCAAAATCCCTCAACTTTGACGATGCTTTGAGCATCTGTTATGAGGTCACTGGCAGTTGAGCATCGTTTGAAACTTGGTGGCTAATAGAGCCTGGAAATGGTACAGAGATATACCGGGTCAATTACTTTTCAGGATAGTCTGAAGTTCTACAGGTCGCCTTTAGCAAAGGTTTCTATTTGCAGGTTCTCCCTTGCATTTAGTATGGGAATGGCCAGAGGCGAATCGAAGATTTAATAATCTCCCATCGGTGATATAGGCCACGAGGCTCGAATATGAGGAATAGGGCTATCACAAGACCGAATAGTATCATTAATAATGAAGCAAGAATGCTATCTGTAAAAGCAGGGATTATAACTGCTAGTATTGGACTGGTAATAAGCACAAATTGTTTTAAGAGTAATAAAAAGATAACGCCGAAATAGACTCCGGTAATACTTCCCATACCACCTACTATAAGATAGCCTATATACCATAAGGACTCCATGAAGGGGAACATCTCTGGCATAAGATTGCCTATGTATGGGGCATATAGTGCCCCAGCAAGACCTGCATAGGCAGAAGCAATTGTAAAGGCAACCATCTTGTAGCGAAAGACGTTAATACCCATAAACTCCGCAGCTATATCATTGTCTCGCACGGCGATAAATGCTCTGCCTAACTTCATACGTATTAGGTTCTTGGCCAGAAATGTTGCCAGCACTGTGAGCGTTGCAATCAGAAAGAAATATGCCTTCTCACTTTGAATAACCATAAATCCCAAGTCAGGATTGGGCACAGGTAATCCGTTATGGGCACCGGTAATGGAGCCGCCGTGCATAAATATCCAGATAAGGATAAAATGGGCGGCCATAGTAGATAAAGCTAGATAGAAACCTTTAATCCTGAGGGCGGGGAGTCCGAAAATTAAACCAACTATGGCAGTGCCAGCAACAGCTACTGGCATCGCAAGTATCCATGCCCATCCTAGGTGATGAGTTATGATACCAGTTATATATCCACCTACAGCAACGAAAGCCATGTGTCCGATGCTAATTTGCCCACAATAGCCAAGCACTATTTGCAAGCCGAGGGCTCCAATAATAGTAATGCCTATGAAATTAGCAATACTTAGCAGATAGTAGTCGGCAATTAGTGGGAAAATACCGAAAAGGAAAACCAAGCCGAGAATTAACATCACCCACTGAAAACGGGTGCGTAAAACTGCCATGTCTTGGCTATAAAACTCGTCAAATGTACCAGCAGGTCTCATTTCCAGCTACACTCTTTCTATCCTTTCGAACCCGAACATGCCGTAAGGTTTGACGATCAGGATGAGCAATAAAATGATGAAAGGTATTACATCTGCCATACCACCACCGACTAAAGTATCAAGATAACCAATGCCTAGACTCTCAAGCAAGCCGATAAGGAGCCCACCAATCAAGGCGCCTGCCACGGATTCCATGCCACCGATCATAACTGCTGGAAAGGCCTTGAAGCCCAATGCTGATATTGCACCGAGGTTAACACCGTGTAGCCCGCCTAACAAAATACCTCCGATAAAACTAGTTATGATTGCAACTGACCAGGCTATAGCCACCATTGTGGTCACCTTTATACCGCCGCTCTGGGCTAGTTGCTGATCTTCGGCCGTTGCTCGCATCGCCAATCCCATTTTAGTCCACTGAAAAAAAGCAATGAAGATGCCAAAACCAAGCAAGCATACAGCAAGCCCAATAAGGCTCTCCGTTGGAATGACTATGTTGCCTAAGTGGATTACTCCCGATGGCAGAATTTCAGGAAACTTACGAGTAACCCCAGGCCACAACAGAGTGATGAACCCAGATACCATCACCATAAGGGCTATGGTAATCATTACCGCACTGAGGATTGGTTGCCCTATCAATGGGCGCATTAGATACCGCTCTATAGCCAACGAACATATGATGGCTACTATTATCAGCCCAACAATTGCTAAAGGTAGAGGTAGTTCCAGCGCAACTAAAAGCCACCAACTAATGAATGTCCCTAACGCTACAAGTGGACCAACAGCCAGATTAAAGATGCTTGATGCTTTGTAAATCAGGACAATTCCTAGCGCTATTAAAGCATAAATCCCACCGATCATGAGGCCTGACATAAGCAACTGGATTAAGTAATCCATATCAATTCACCTTCTTGCGTGCATATTGAGCCATCATGCTGGTTAATATAAGTGAAAAATTCTTACTGTCTAGGTTTAAACCTACACTATAGCCTAGCCCAGCCACCTCTTCCTCCGTTTGTAGTGTTTGATATTACGATAGTTCTTCTTTTGCCCGACACTACCAAGCCCGAGATAGAATTCTCTTATATCTTCATTATCTTTCAATTTATCGGCCGGACCATCTAGGACAACCCTACCATTCTCCATAACATAACCATGTTCAGCTATTGATAAAGCTACTTTGGCATTTTGTTCAACCAGGAGAATAGAGACCTTTTCCTCTTCATTTATCGTTTTTACTATTTCACCTATCTCTTTTACCATAAGTGGGGCTAGACCCAGTGAAGGTTCATCAAGCAGCATAATTTTTGGCCTCGCCATTAGGGAACGTCCCATCACAAGCATCTGCTGTTCTCCGCCTGAGAGGTATCCGCTTACGCTTTGCCGCAAATCCTTTAGCCTGGGAAAGTAGCTGTAGACGTGGTCGAGGCGCTTTTTTACGTCGGCTCGATTATTGTTGAGATAAGCACCTACCAATAGGTTTTCTTGGGTCGTTAAGTGAGGATATAGTCTGCGCCCCTCCAAAACCTGGCTAATCCCCATGCCTGCAATATCTTGAGGTGAGCCGTTTTGGATCTGCTTACCATCATATTCAATGTTGCCATGTGTCACTTCACCTAGCTCGGTTTTGAGTAGCCCGGATATAGCTTTAAGCGTAGTACTCTTTCCAGCCCCATTGGCACCAAGGATACAAACTATTTGCCCATCATCGACCTCCAAGGATACCCCCCTTAGAACCAGAATTACGTTACTGTAAATGACCTCAATGTTGTTTACTTTCAGCATAATACAACCTATCTCGCCCCTTTGGGTCTCCCTTTTTAAGGGGAGACCCATCATGAGCTTTAATTGACTTCCACGGGTTTCGACTTTTTGTCTGGGTTATTACTTAAAAGTTGAAACACCACGGATCGTTAACACTTAGCGCGACTTTACTATCTAGTTGATTTCAGTTCTATTGAGCAAAGGACATCTATTTTACGACATCTTTACCGCCAGGCCACACGTCTGGACAATATTGGAGATCTTCCAGATTTGTGATTTCCCCATCTTCTAAGGTCAATACCCTGACGTAGTCCATTGAAATCAAGCCATGCCCCGAGTGGGACGTATCACCAAAAGTATTGGGCACAGTAAAGTATCCATAAAAGTCCTTAATTTCGTTGAAGCAGGTATCGTAACAAACCTGACCGTCGATATTTTCAGCGCCGACGTCCTCAGCGGCTATCCGTAGTACTTCAACGGCGCCGCTAGCCAAAGCAAGTCCGTAATTATAAGCCATGGCATCCTTTTCTTCTCCGCCATCAGCAAAAAACTTATCCTGCCAATACTGAGGCCATTCCGATGAATGATTTATGTTTATATCTGCATGGAGTACCCCATCGGCAAGAGGTCCAACAAATTCTCTTAACTGGCCCAAGACCAGATCGCATCCTGTAAGCAGGGTGATTTGGTCCCTTATCCCAGCTCGGTCTAAGTCTTTCACAAACACCTGATAAGACGATGCGAAGGCAAAACCACCTGCAACATCAACGTCCCAATCCTTTAGTTGCAATGCGAGCGGCATGGTGTCTGAAGGAACCTGTGGAATATACACCTCGCCCATAAACTCAACGCCTCTGGATTTCATGTAATCGATTGCACCGTCAGTAACGATAGACCTGCCATAAGGATTATCCCACGTGGCATAGGCAAACCTTGGTGGCCTACTCTCATCCCACTGGTTCTCCAAAAAATAATCCAGCAAGCCCATGATGGTACCATCATTACGGGGGTACCAACCAAAACACCAAGAGCCCTCTGTTTGGACCTGCTCATTAGCGACAGTATAAAAAATGGGCACCTTGTCTCTAGCACACAGTTCTTTCACTGCCAATACTCCGGTGGTCCCAGTTGGAAGGACAATTACCGGCTGGGGGGTCTCGGACATAGCTTTTTTATAGGCAGTTACGAAGTTCGCCGGGACCATCTCAGTATTATAGCTTCTTGCAACTAACTCTGCGCCGGGAATGATATTATTGTCATTAGTCCATTCTACATAATCATGCATTGACTTATCTGAATGGACCAAGGTGCCGGAGTAGGGGCCTGTAAGGTCTGTTAAATGGACTATGACTATCTTTGTCTTCTCTGCAGGCGGAGTCGGGGTCGGCGTCGTTGCACAGGCACCCAGCATTGCCACAACCAGCAAGCTTAAGCCTAGTGCCACCGTAAACCTTGCGTATCGCTTCATTTGTCTTCTCCTTTCAAATTTATCACCAAAGTCATTTTTTCTATGTCCAAACCTGTCACATTTCCACTCCCTCCTTTACTTTAAGTACCCGAAGCCTGATTGACCAAACTGATATGTACAGGCGTCGTTATTTTCCCCACTCTGCCATCCCTGTATTTAACCTCAGTGTTTGCTGTTACCTGTGATTGACCATTATACGCCGCTTCTATGAGTTCACGGTATCTTTCTTCCAAAAAAGTCCTTCTCAACTTTCTTGTTCTGGTCAATTCTCCTTCATCAGGGTCAAATTCCTTGTACAGGTTGGCATACTGAACTATTCTGGCATTTGGGGGCAGGACTCTATTAACTCGATTTATTTCCTTTAGTATCAGATCATAGACTTCTGGTTTTTGACTGAGATCAACATAGGTAGTATAAGGAATCCTATTTCTCTCTGCCCACTTACCCACACTATCGAAGTCGATACAAATGATAACGAAAAGATAGTCTCTTTCCTTACCACCAACAACCATAGCCTCTTTTATGTAACTGCTAAACTTCAGGTGGTTTTCGATGTATGTAGCGGAGTACTTCTCACCACCTTTAAGTTGCAGCATGTCCTTTAGCCTGTCTAACAAGATAAGATGACCATTATCATCGATGAACCCGGCATCACCGCTCTTGAAATAGTCGTTTTCCATTGTCTTAGCCGTAGCTTCGGCGTTATTGTAATAACCACTAAATTGCTGGCCTATTGCTAATACCTCGCCCTCATCGGTTATTCTTATCGTTGCGCCGGGCATTGGTGGCCCCACCGAATCAGGTCTGATATCCTTCATGTGCCCGCTTAGATTCATGGCCTCGGTGATACCATATACTGATTTCAGCTTGATACCGAGAGCTAGGAAAAAGCGAAACGTCTCCGGCCCTATCAAGGAACCACCGGAAATCGCAGTCCTAGTGTGTTGAACCCCAAGGGTGTCTTTTATCGGCCTAAAGCAGAACCAGTTTGCTAACTGGAAAAGTATTCTCCAAAACAAAGGCGACCTTCTCTGCTCTTTACTGCGGTAATCGGCCACTTTATAGCCTATTGGAAGACATAAGTTGTACACCAGCTTTTTAATAAATCCAGCATCATTTATCTTTACCTGTACTGATGACAGTAGGTCTTCCCATTGCCGCGAGCCCAACAATAGGGTTGACGGACTTATTTCCCTTATGTTCTCCAATGCTGTCTCTGGCTCTTCGATAAAGTTAACTATGATCCCATTGGTAACCCAGCTTCCTATTCCCATCATCTGCTCAGCAATCCAGGCTGGCGGTACATAGGAGAGATATTCGTCAGCTTCATTCATAGGCACAGTCGGATATACAGTCAAACAGGTTTTAGTCAGATAGTTATGGCTGATCATAGCTGCTTTAGGCAAGGCACCGGTTGTCCCCGATGTATAGGCAAAGATGGCGATATCATCCGCTGTTCCCTTCTCAATGCTCTCTTCGAAAAAGCCAGGGTGTTCCTTTTCATATTTCTCGCCCAACGCTTGTACATCTTTAAAATCTATGACGAAAGGATTATCCTTATAAGACCACATGCCCTTGGGGTCCCAATAGATAACCCTTTTCAGGTTGGGTATTTCATCTTTTATTTCCAAAAACTTATCGGTCTGTTCTTGGTCATTAGCTACTGCAAATGTGGCCTCCGAGTTCTCAACAAAGAACTTTAGCTCAGGAGGTGTAATATCAACATATAACCCTATTGCAATTCCTCCCATGGCTTGTACAGCTAATTCAGCCCAGAACCACTCAGGCTCGTTATCGCCGATGATGCAGACCTTGTCGCCCTTCTTTAAACCGAGGCTTGCCAATCCAAGGCCAAAGTTCTTGATGTGTTGGTAGCAATCAACCCAAGTGTACCGGTTCCAGATGCCTAAGTCTTTGTGACGCATGGCAACATGCTTGTGCCCAAATGTTTTATAGTTTCTCAATAGGAACTTAGGCAGGGTATCCACACCCTCATCCATTGCTGCCAGCAGTCTTCTCTCTGTCTCGCTATTCCTCCATGCCCGACCCTCAACCTCTTTAGTACTCACCATTGTACAATCTCCTATTAAGTTACTCTTCCCCAAGGTACGCCTTAATTACCTCGGGATTTACGCTTATTTCTTCTGGAGTTCCTTCGCCAATCTTCTTGCCGAAATCCAGCACTACAATCCTATTAGCAATATCCATGACTACACCCATATCATGTTCTATCAACAGCATGGTGGTATGGTTTAATTCAGATATGTCTATGATAAAACGGGCTATGTCTTCCTTCTCCTCTAGATTCATCCCAGCCATGGGCTCGTCTAGTAAAAGCAGCTTTGGCTCCATGGCTAGTGCTCTTCCTAGATCGACTCTCTTTCGCTGTCCGTATGGTAGAGAACCAACTATTTTCTTTCTAATACCCTCTATTTCAAGGAAGTCTATAATTTCCTCCACTTTTCTTCTGTGTTTAATTTCATCGTTGTGGGCCTTCCCAAAGTAGACGGCTTCAGCTAAGATAGTTCGTTTCATGTGGATGTGTCTCGCTGCCATTAGATTGTCTAAAACGCTGAGGCCGTTGTAAAGCTGTGTGCCCTGAAATACCCGAGCTATGCCGAGTTGGGCAATTTTATACGTGGGAACAGAAATAAGGTCTTGCTCTCCAAAATATATTTGACCTGCCTGAGGATGATAGAAGCCATTTATACAGTTGAGCAGGCAGGTTTTGCCAGCGCCATTAGGCCCGATAATAGCAAATA
>Ga0180433_10010019_pt1 | contig 11495 bp, 9 predicted proteins | sample SS_ome_8_FD_132980 | JGI IMG/M metagenome (GOLD analysis project Ga0180433, IMG submission 132980) | Hypersaline lake sediment archaeal communities from the Salton Sea, California, USA - SS_1_D_1 metaG | ecosystem: Environmental > Aquatic > Non-marine Saline and Alkaline > Hypersaline > Sediment... | reverse complement strand
GGCAAGTCGTAATGTAGGAAGACGACCTTACACAAAGACCGAGGCCCTTCATACCTTGCATAGCGAGTTCACCCTCCCGTTTGACCGATGCCCGAGTATCTGTGTAGCGATCACAGGTTGAATTAGTGTAAGATGTTATCAGACAAGCGGGCCCGGTTCAACAGCAAAGGTCTTCCCGTGAACCGGTCGTCACCAACTGCTTTACTCGCCGCGCGTATTATGGTAAAATGAATACAATACTACAATCTTGGAAGACTCACCGGAAGAGCCAACCAGTCTGTAATTAACGGAGCAGTTCTCAGGTTATCGGTATTTCACCCTAGGGTATAAAGGGTGTTCCTGACTCCGCTCCTTAAGTCCGTGACGATTCCCGGATCTTCCGAGTCCGAGCTTCTTCCCTCGATACTATGTGCCGGGAGGTAATGTGTCATCTTGGTATCGGAGAGAGCAGCATTGTGAGTCCACATTCCCTTCGAAGGGAGGTGTTTAACCCATGTCCAAGACAAAGAGACTGGGATGCATGATTGGGGTGCTGGTTCTTGCGGCCTCGGTATCCCTCGGCGTAAGACCCGGGGGAGCCGGGGGCGAACATCAGACGGAGCCGTGTCTGTTCCTACAGAAGTCGGTCCTCGGCTCGGGTGGCTCCCCTGGAGCCGCCGACGCATGGATCATGAATGGAACGCTCGGCCAGATAGCCTCATCGGGAGAGGACCCTGATGCAGCCGCTCCCCTCCGCACAGGCTTCTGGGTCTCTATCCCCGGCGGAGCCGCTACACTCTACGGCCTGTGCGAGCTCAGAGCGGGGGACTACACCTGTCAGAGCTTCCCCAACCCGTTCAGACTATCGACCACGATAGCATACAGGCTATCGAGGGAATGCGCCGTCGACATCACCGTATTCGATGTACACGGTAGAAAGGTAAGAACAGTGGTGGCGGCCACCCAGGAACCGGGTAGCTACACAGCAGTATGGGACGGCTGCGATGAGAGCGGCCGTGAGTCTTCTCCGGGCATCTATTTCTACCGGCTTGACGCCGACAACCAAAGGACCGTTCGTAAAATGGTACTTGCGAGGTGAGAAAGATGAAATGTAACAGGGTATTGCTTGTCACACTCTGCGTCCTGCTTCTGGCAGGCACTGCTGCGGCCGAGGTACCCCGGCTCATGAACTACCAGGGCGTCCTGACGGATGCTGAGGGTGTCCCCACCGGCGGGAGTCACGACCTTACATTCCGCATCTACGCGGGCCGGGGGCCCGGAGCCGATGTGCTGTGGGAGGAATCCCATGAATCTATAGACATAAGCGAAGGGGTCTTCAACGTAATCCTGGGGAGCATCGCCCCGATGCCTGAAGACCTGTTTGCTTCACAGGAGCTCTGGCTGGGGGTAACCGTGGACGGTTCCCCCGAGCTAGCGCCCAGAACCCGTATCACCCCGGTCCCCTGGGCAATGCGGGCGGGGGTGGCCGATGTGGCCCTGCGCCTTGCCGGGGAAAGCGATTCGCCCTCGGAGGCGATTCTCGGTAAGAAAGACCCATCCAAGCACGACGATAAGTGCAAGAAGTACGGCGACAATCACTCGCTGGATGCCGTGGACTGCGATCCCATGGATGTGGTCTATGTAAACGAGGAAGGATACGTGGGGATCGGAACCAAAGAGCCCACCTGTAAGACCGAGATGGTGGAAGGCGAGATGACGGCCCATTTCGGCTATCACGAAGTCCCCTACCCCGGAGAAAATGCCTACAGCGGCTTCAGGGGAGCTCACGGAAGCAGCACATTCGGCCACCTGGGCCGGGTGGTTAGAGAGCATGACGGGGACCGTTGCTACGGGGTAATGGGCGCCGCCCTGGGCAGATCGATAGAAAACGTGGGCGTATACGGGATAGCCCGCGGCGGCATCGCGGGCAACTACGCGGGTGTATTCGCGGGGGACGTTTACGTGAGGGACGGAAAGCTCACGGTAAGCTCCAACAGCCCCGATGGCTCGGTTTTCGAGATCAGGAGTACCTTGAATGACCCTGTCGCGGCATACGGCAAGATCAATTTCCTCAATCTCTACGAGCAGACCACGGGGGCCATAGAGTGCTACGGCCCCGGCCAGCCCAACGGGAACGGCCTTCACTTCAGAACCGGAATCGAAAACATGACGCGGATGGTTGTCAGGAACTCCGGTTATGTCGGAATCGGCACCGAGAACCCGGCTGCCAGGCTGGTGGTCGAGGGCGAGGGCGACAGATGGAGCGACGGTTTCATAATAGTCGGGAATGACGGCGAGGACGCCGGCATCAGGATAAATAACGGAGCCCAGGTAAGGCACCACATCTATAACGACGCCTTCATGAACAGCAGACTCCGTATCGCGCCCAACGGCGATTTCGCCAACGGCGGCATCACAATCACCCAGGACGGCAATGTGGGGGTCGGCCACACCCAACCCTTCCGCCGGCTCACGGTGGACGGCCATACCTACATATCGGGCAATCTCGCACTGGGTTCGGGCAACACAACGCGGAGGCTTGTGGTCCGAGGTAACATCCTTATAGAAAGCGAAGCGACGGCGGATCCCGTACTGGAGCTGGGCGAGGGACTGGACTATGCCGAGGGCTTCGACGTATCGGCCGCGCTAGAAATAGAGCCGGGCACCGTGCTCTCCATAGACCCGGAAAACCCTGGCAAACTTGCGGTGAGTGATGAAGCCTATGACACCAAGGTCGCGGGGATAGTGGCCGGCGGTCGGGGCTTAGGCTCCGGCGTCCGCCTCGGCGTGGGACAGTTCGACTACGATGTGGCCCTGGCCGGGCGAGTCTACTGCAATGTGGACGCCACCGGCGGTCCCGTCCAACCCGGAGATCTCCTTACAACCTCAACCATGCCCGGGTACGCGATGAAGGCCGCCGATCACGCCCATGCGCAGGGCGCCATTCTGGGTAAGGCCATGGAAAGCCTTGAGGCGGGTGAGAAGGGCCAGATCATGGTCCTTGTCACCTTGCAGTAACGGGGGTGATGACGATGACTGAATACAGACTTCTAATCGCCATCATCCTGACGCTGCTTCTTGCGGCCTCGCTTGCCTATGGCCTTGAACCGGTCTCCATGGACGAAGCGGAGACCATAGCCACTAACTGGATAAGTCTCGTGGTGCACGACCAGGGTAGTTGGGGCGGTGCGGACCATGCCTATGTGAGGGAGACCATGGAGTACAGGCCCGGGGAACGCTTGCTGGGATACTGCTGTCATGTCGAGCCCGAGGGCTACATTATCGTTTCCCTCTATGAGGGCTTGGCCCCGGTCAAGGCCTACTCCGCAACCTGCGACCTCGATCCCGTTCTGGGCGGCAGCATAGCCGAGGTCTTAAGACTCAAGATTACCTGCCTGCATGAGGAGATAGAGACGCGCCTGGGCCCGGTGGGTGCCGTCCAGGCAGTCCAGCTTCGCGGGCTTAGCGAGATAGATTATGTACCGGTCTGGACTAGCCTCAACCGAAGTCCGGCGCGCTTCCGGGCCTCGCTGGAGGCCGACAGGTTGCTTTCCAACTACCAGGAAGGCCGGTGGCTGCTGACCTCAAGCTGGCACCAAGGCGATCCGTATAACAGGTATTGCCCCACGCCCGCCGAAGTCGACGACGATGACTGCGAGAGTGATCACTGCACCGTCGGGTGTGTGGCTCTGGCCGGTGCAATGCTGATGCATTACTGGTGCTGGCCGCCGGGGCCGGATTGGGCCAACATGCCGGACAGAATCGACGCGACCTCACCCGGACACCAGATCGATGCCATCGCTTCTCTGTGCAGCGAGATAGGCGAGAACGTGGGCATGGATTATTGCGCCGGCGACGGCTGCGCATCGAGTTGCGATACCGACGAAATGGTGTTCCTCTATAGATACACTTACGGCTACAGCAGTTCCTGCGACAGAGTCGACAGGGATGACTTCGATAGTCAGGCCGCATGGTTCCAGGAGATAAGGAGCCAGATAAACCTCAACCGGCCGATCCACTACCGTATCCCGGGCCATTCGCTGGTCGCCGATGGTTGGAAGGTGGAAGGCGGGTCCAACTGGTATCACCTAAACATGGGTTGGGACGGAGGCAAGCCGGATAAGGAGTGCTGGGAACCCTACGAGGGCATAAACACCAACACCTGGTACGCCGTGGACGGCATACCGTGCAGCCAGCTTCAGTGGGAATATATCCTCACACCGATCTATCCCATTACGGCAGTCGGCCCGGCGGTCACCGGCGTCTATCCCAGGAATTCCGAGTTGCGCTACTCCTACTTCGATATGGATGCGGCCGGGAACCGTGCAGTGTTTATGAACGACCATCAGATACAGTTTATCCCCGGAGTGACGGCGACGTGCATAGGCGATGAGGGTATCGTTTTCTACGGCCTGAGCGCCGACGCTCCGACCCGGCTCTATACCAAAGCGAACACGGGAAAAGGCGTGCGGATAGACCACGGCACAATGGTGCTGTACCGAAACGGTAGCGTTAAGCTCTACTGATTTTCTGAGTTCGGCCCGCGACCACGGCCCGGGAAGCAAAACGCTTCCCGGGCTCCTATGCGGCCTACTTCTTTTCGAGCCGGTAGGATACGAGCAACGCAACACCTACGAGGACGGGTATCGCGCTCACCGCAACGCTTCTTGTGCCGCCGGCGGCGAGAATGACGACGAACAGCCCCACGCCGACTGCAATCCATACAAGGCCGGATTTGAGCGTTGCCTCAGGAGGCTTTGCCAAGTCGCTATCGCCGGGCGCCAACCCCTTTTCTATCGCTGCCTTATGCACCTCCATCTCCCGCTTGTGTTTCATCACCCCTGCTGCGATAATTGCTATTACCACAATGGCTGCAAATGAGAGAATCGACAGCGTGAAGAGCATCGGCGTCATGTCGTTGGGGAAAAAGGGCATTTTGTTCTCCTTTCGGCCCATTTCAGTTTTGAACGCAACCATAAGACACTGCAGAGCCCGGCTTTGTTACATAGGAAACCCGGGATCTCGTGTAACAAAACCCCATCCACAGGTGTCACCTGAGATAGAACATGAATCAGGAGTCCTGATACTTGTATGTCTTGCAGATTGCAGCACCTATTGTGATGGCCGCTAAGCGAGTGGCCGGGCATATTCGCTCGAGAGTCGCTCTTTCCGACGCGGAGCTGGTTGTCCAGACCCAGCAGGGTGATGATCCGGCCTTCGATGAGATAGTGCGACGCTATCAGAATTTCATTTACAGGCAGGCCTGGGGTTACCTCCGTGACAACGACGCGGCCAAAGACGCAGCCCAGGATGTTTTTGTCAAAGCCTACGAAGGCATACACTACCTTAGAGCCGCAACGAGTCTTCGCCGTTGGCTCTACAGGATCTGCAGGAACCGCTGCCTGAATGCTCTGAGAAAACAGAAGGCCGAGTGCGATCTGCCTCCCGATCCCGTGGCCCGGCCGGGGACTGATGTGGGTCTTCGCCTGTACTTGAAAGACATGATAAATCGGCTGGATGAAGCATACCGCGAGGTTATTATGCTTCGCTACTACAGTGACCTGACATATGGTGAGATTGCCGAAGTAATGGATATCACCGTTGATAATGTCAAAGTCAGGCTGTTTCGAGCCAAGAAGAAACTGAAGACAATGCTTGGAGAAACTGCCGATGAACTGTGAGGACGTACGCAAAGCGCTTGCTCGGGACAGAGCGGACATGGAAGCTGTGAGGCGTCATCTCAAACAGTGCCCCGCGTGTAAGCGGGAACTCGCGCGGGAGGTTGAGATCGAAGAGGCCTTGAGAGGACTCTATTCCGACCTGGCTCCGGTAGACATAACGGGAGAAGTTAGAAGCGCGATTGTGAGCATAAACAGCAGGAGATCCAGGCAGCGCCTTGTCCGCATGTGGACCTGGATAGCCGTATCGGCAACCGTCTTTGCACTCCTGCTCGTAACCATGCCGGACCTGGCCGCATGGACACATACGGGATTTGAAGCTGTGGGAGAGCTGGCCGGGCCTCAGTCCGCCCTTTGCCGATCATGGGTGCGGCCGGCCTCAATGCAGTCAGGTCACCTGCTTTTCGCCATGGGGGCGATCCTCATCTCGGCACTGATCTATATCTGGCGGGAGGCCAGGATGATCCCAAGGTAGGTGCCGGCAATCGCACCACGTCGAGTGACAATACAAGGTCCGACCATCCGGGTCACCCGATAAGGTGTCGAACACGGTGCCCGAAGGACAAAAAAAGGGGCCCTGAGGCCCCTTTTTCATGATCTCAAGTAAGCCTATACGGTGAACTTGCCGTTACGGTATATCACCTTGCCGTCGGCGGTTATCTCGCCACCCTTCTTTAGATCGCAGATCATGTCCCAGTGGATAGCGCTGTGGTTCTTACCCCCCGCCTCAAGGATGGAGGCACCCAGCGCCATATGGCATGTGCCGCCTATCTTCTCATCGAAGAGGATATTCTTGGAGAAGCGCTTGATGTCGTAGTTGGTACCTATGGCGATCTCACCGACAGACCGCGCACCCTTGTCTGTTCCAAGCATCGCCTTGAGGAAGGCCTCGTTCTTGCCGGCACTCTCCTTGACCGCACGGCCTTTCTTGAACTCTATCCGGACATCCTCGACCTCGCGTCCCATGTAGCACGCCGGGAAACTGAAGTGAATGTGCCCTTCGACCGTACTCTCCAGCGGGCTGGTGAAGATCTCGCCGTCCGGGAAGTTCTCGGTATCGGCGCAGTTGATCCACTTGCGGCCCTTCACCCGCATCTTAAGGTCGGTACCCTCGGCCTTTATGTGAAGCTTGTCAATGCGGTTGAGAATCTTGACAAGCCGGGCCTGTTCCTTGGCGACCCTCTTCCAGTGCTTCACGGGGTCTCCCTTGTCCACATGACCTGCCTTATAGACAAAATCCTCATACTCACTCAGCGACATGCCGGCTTCCTGGGCATCGGCCAGCGTGGGGAACTGGGTCCCGACCCAGGAGAGCGACTTATCTGCGATGCGCTTGAACATCTTCTTCACAAGCGGTCCCTTGCTCTTCCGGGAAAGAGCCTGCCGCTTGGGGTCCACGCCGGAAAGATACTTTGTGTTTTCCGTCCCCCAAATAGCGACAAGGGCATCGATCTTATTGATTTCCGTCCTAACAACGGGTGATATGTATTTCAACTGGGCATCGCTCCCGAGTTTGAGAAGCGTCTCCTCATTATCGGGGACTCTGATCTGCGCATAGGGATGGGCCCCCGTCTTTACGGCCTCTTCGTAGACGGCCTTGATGAGCGGGATGGCAACGGCCTCACCCTGGATCTTTAAGAGCTGTCCCTTTTTCAAACCAATTGAATAGTGAATCAGCGTCCTGGCCAGTCTCTCAATTCGTGCATCCATCAAGTCAACCTCACAGTCTAGGGGTACGGTGCTAGCTGCCAAACAACCTTATCAATGTACATGATGGAAACGGTATGCACAACACCTTCCTGACAACGGGGTGGGACATGATGCTTTCCCGAAGAGAGAGTGCGCCTGAAGGGGTCACACCTATTCACTGCTTTGTAGGTGAATAGGTGTGACCCCTTCACTGCTTGTGCTTCAATATCCATACAGTCCTCCTTGTTAAGCATTGGCTACCTTCGGTTTCTTGGCCGTCGGAAGGTATCACCGACTGCTCGGTGAGGGGACTTATTAGCCCTGCGATTAGAGGACTTATATCACCGCCACTGACACCAATTGCACCTGATCTTGGCGCGAGGATTGGTTCGAATCCTATCTGGCTCCCCGGGCGAATGTCTCAGAGCGCGGTTTTGTCGTGTGTCGTTGCCGTTGTGGGAATACAGATCAAGAGATGGCGCACAAGGCTGTCGGCTTTACGTCCTCTTGACTACCACGCTCTGTCAGTTCTCCACCTGCGAATAGATCCACCTTCGTGATACTACGCCTCTAAAACCTGCATGCTGTGAACGAAATACACATTCACTTGAGTTTAAGCTGGTGGCCACCCTGCTCTAAGTGGGGTATCTATACCGAGCATGGTCGGCAGGAGGAAAATCCGAACCACACAAGATGCCCTACCCCATTGTTGTGCCAGGGGTCTCCCTATTGAAAGGCGAGAGCCCAGCAACATCACATCCTGTTGAAAAGTCGTCAAGACTTTGGTAGACTCTGGTCTAGAAGCAGGGTGGTACCTAGCTTACTGCTCAATTGAGTCTCATTATCAAAGGGGAGGAACGACCAATGAAGATAATCCAGATTGGTGTCTTTGTGGCGGTAATTGCATTGCAGGTCACTGTGGTATGATCGCCATACTCAAGGTAAGCCCCAAAGGCAAAGTCACCCACCCCCATGAACCAAGTTGGTAGCGCTAGGCATTCGTGTGCGCGAGAGGAGTCCCTGTAGGATGAAACAGGCACCCTGGGCCGTGTCAAGCCCATGGTCCGGGCTCCCCGTACGGGTCGCGTCACTGCCCCCCTATGACGCTACTACCCGGCCCGGTTCAGATCACCATAGCGATCCCACACCGAAAGATCCCCACTCGTCTATTTCCAAGTCATCGTCGTTCACACCGGCTTGCGGCGGATCGCGTTGACTACCTGGTCCAGCTGCTGGAGGAAGAGGGAGCGATCCCGTTTGGAGAAAGGCGGAGGGCCACCCTTGATCTCACCCATCACGCGCAGCTCTGAGAGCAGATCACGCGTGCCCAAGGCCGCGCCGATGTTGTCGTCTGTGAATGGCTTACCCTTGTGCCCGAGAACATACGCACCCTTTTCAAGGGACCGCGCCGCTAGAGGTATGTCCCCCGTGATCAAGATATCGTCGGCCTCAATATGTTCGACGATCCAGTCATCGGCGGCGTCGAGGTCGTCACCGACGACCTCAAGGGTCAGCCTGCTGCTCTCCGGGATACGCATCCATGACGCCGCTACCAGAGTGACTTTCAGGTCGTAGCGTTTGGCTACTCGATAGACTTCTTGCTTAACTGGACAGGCGTCGGCGTCTACGAAGATGTTGAGCAACTCAAGACCTTTCTGCGGCTTCTTATCCGGAATGCCCTTATGGCATCGACCACAAGGTACCGCAGTTCACGATACTACTTCGTTCATATGCAGAACGCAACTCTCCAGGACATGGACATCGTCAGCCCGACCCGAGATGATGCGCGTCCAAGCGATTGATCAGCTGCATAGCTATGTCGTACCGTCAGAGGGGCATGTCACCGTTGCGACTCCTGTCGTAACGAATCCGGGCAGTTCGTCGGCCCAGGGGTGCGGACGATACGGAGGACGATACGTCGGGCATGGAAACCCGACGCTACATTCGTTGCCACTGGAGTGGCAAAGCTACCAAAGACGGTTCGTCGGGGGTGGAACCCCGACGCTACGAAAACGACTGGCAGGCGTGGCAGGACTTGAACCCGCAACCCCCGGTTTTGGAGACCGGTGCTCTAGCCAGTTGAGCTACACGCCTACCGAGTTCTATTTATCACGCGGTCCCAGGATGGTTGGACGACCCGCCCGGACTCGCGTCATTTTCCATAGATCGGCGGTCCCATTTGACTGCTTGAGGGCTAATCTCACCCTACGGAGGCTAACAAACGGCAAACCTATCGTCAAGTTATTTGGCCTGGGCAAGGCCACGAAGGAGGTTTCCAGTGTGGGAGGTCTTGCACCTGGCTATTGACTCGGGCGGGCCTTCGCACACTATGTAACCGCCCAGGTCTCCCCCTTCCGGTCCCAGGTCTATAATATGGTCCGCGCACTTTATTACTTCGAGGTTGTGTTCGATCACCACCACGGTGTTCCCGGCTCTCACCAGCTTTCTCAGGATGGAAACCAGGTTGGCAATGTCGTGAAGGTGCAGGCCGGTTGTCGGCTCATCCATGATGTAGAGCATCCTCGTAGCGTCGCTTCTTCCAATTTCACGCGCTATCTTGAGGCGCTGGGCCTCTCCACCCGAAAGCGTATTGGCCGGCTGCCCCAGGCGAATGTAGCCCAAGCCCACCTCCTTGAGCAAGCGGAGCGAAGGCAACACCCCGGCCTCTCCCTGGAAAACCTCGATCGCCTCATCTACGGTAAGCTCCAGTACGTCGGCGATGCTCCTTCCCTTGTATTTTACCTCGAGTACGCTCTTCTTATAACGTCGTCCCAGGCACTCATCACATGGAACATAGATATCCGCCATGAAGTGCATCTCGATCTTGAGGGCCCCCTCGCCCTTACAAACCTCGCAGCGCCCCTCATCCAGGTTAAAGGAGAAGGTCGAACGCGTGTAACCGCGCACCCTGGCATCCCTGGTAGCCGCAAACACCGATCTTATGCCGTCAAAGCCCTTGACATAGGTGATCGGGTTCGATCTCGGGCTCTTACCGATAGGTGCCTGATCCACCAGAACGGCGTCACGTATGCGTTCGATCCCTTCGATGGCCTCATGCCGGCCGATCCGCTCAACGGCGGCTGTTCTAGATATCACGGCGTTGTAAAGCACATCCTCAAGCAGCGTGCTCTTGCCGGACCCAGACACACCCGTTATCACTACAAGCGAATAGAGCGGGATAGTAACATCGATGTCCTTGAGATTGTGCTCTCCCGCTTTTTTTATTACCAGGCTCTCGTGAGAAGGCTTGCCCCGCCCGTCGGCGCAATCGATCGCGAGATCACCCCTTAGATACTTACCCGTAACCGAACGGCGAGACCGCTTGAGGCCCTTAGGCTTACCCTTGTAAAGCACCTCTCCCCCGGCCGCCCCCGCGCCTGGGCCCAGATCTATCACGTAGTCGCTGCCCAGTATTACCTGCGGGTCATGCTCTACGACAAGCACGGTATTGCCGTGGTCGCTGAGCTTTTTCAAAACCGCCATCAGCCTACCGGTATCCCGGGCATGAAGCCCGATAGTGGGTTCATCCAGGACATAAAGCGTCCCCGTAAGACCCGCCCCAAGCGCGCTGGAAAGATTGATGCGCTGGGCTTCGCCCCCGGAAAGTGTCTTGGCCTGGCGGTCCAGCGTGAGATAGTCGAGCCCCACGTCTATGAGATAGGTGAGCCTTGATGATATCTCCCGCAGTATGTCGGCGGCGACCGCCTTGTCTGTCTCACCCAGTCCCAGGCTCTCGAAGAACCTGCTGACCTTCGCGATGTCAAGGGCGCTGAGTTCTGCGATCGACAGCCCGCCGACTTTCACGTTGAGGGCTTCTTGCCTCAAGCGCGTACCGCTGCATAGCGGGCATCTCGAGAGCGACATATAGCGCTTGGCGAAGAAACGGGCATAGGCCTTGTAGCCCTTGGCGCGGAGCCGGTTCAGGAAACCTATCACACCCGGGAACCTGCCCTTACCGGTGAGCACGATCTCTTTCTGTTCATCGGTGAGCCGTTTGTAGGCGACATTTGTGGGGATACCTTCGTTCTTGCATGTGCTGAGAAGCCACCTCTTGAAATACTGAAACTGGGATCTCGCCCACGGCTCGACAGCGTCTCCTTCGAGCGTCCTGTCTGGATTGGGGATTATGAGATGGATATCGAACTCCAG